>JACCDM010251557.1_pt1 | contig 39158 bp, 40 predicted proteins | sample 7445851 | NCBI WGS metagenome assembly JACCDM01 (sample SAMN15323438, study PRJNA562643) | freshwater metagenome | isolation source: river surface water | place: USA:Blue River Watershed | collected 2017-08-16
AAAAAAAAAAGAAAAAAAAAAAGGCGGGGGGGGGGGGGGGGGGGGGGGGGGGGGGGTAACAATTAATTGGGTTGCTGTCGGAAACGGTTCAAACACCATTGCGACAAGTATTGACGGAATTGAATGGAAAGGCATCACTGAAAATGGTGGGGTTAATAGCAACGCACAAGGAGTAGCGTACGGAAATGGGGTATGGATTGTCGTCGGCAACGGTTCGAACACCATTGCGAGAAGTACTAATGGAACTACGTGGAATGGCGTTACTGCGAATGGTGGTCTCAATACTCGGGGATATGGAGTGGCATATGGCAAAGATGGCACTGGTGCTCCTTTATGGGTTGCGGTTGGCGACGGTGGAAACAATATTGTGACAAGTAGCGACGATGGAGTTTCATGGACGGGTGTTACAGCAAATGGTGGTATTAATAATAGTTTATATTCAGCCGGTGTAGCATATGATGGCACTGGAAGATGGGTTGTCGTTGGAAGCGGTTCAAATACCATTGCGACAAGTACTAATGGAATTTCATGGACGGGCGTTACCGCAAATGGTGGTATTACTCAGGGACGCGGAGTGGCATATGGAAATGGAAGATGGGTCGCGATTGGCGAAGGTGGAAAAAGTTTTGCATATTCAACTCTAGGAAATAGTTGGACGGCTTCTACTACAAATGGTGGTATTAGTACTTACGGATTTGCAGTGGCATACGGCAATGCTGTATGGGTTGGAGTTGGGGGTGGTACAGGAATAATTTCGCATTCAACAAATAACGGAACTAGTTGGACAGCTAGTACTCAAAAAGGTGGTCTTACTCAGGGACGCGGAGTGGCATATGGAAATGGAAGATGGGTTGCCGTCGGAGATACAACAACCATTGTGACAAGTACTGATGGGACCGGGTGGTCGGCTGCTACATCAAATGGTGGTATTTCTATTTACGCACACGGAGTGGCATTTAAACAATAATTTAGTAAATCGACTATATACAAATAGTATTCATTCTCACAAATACAATTGGAAATATTCATAAAATCATTGGGTAGCATAATTGCGGTTCCAACATAATATTCGACCACAATCAAATATTATTTAGTAGTATACACACATGTTCTGGAATACAATAAACACCATTAAAAACTACAATCCCATCAGAGGCGTCAATTGGGTTGCCGTCGGCGACACAGGACAAATCGCAAAAAGCACGGACGGCGATAATTGGAGCGCCGTTTCTTCAAAAGGTGGTCTTACCGGTAGTGGACAAGGTGTGGCGTATGGCAAAGATGGAACAGGTGCACCACTCTGGGTTGCTGTAAGCTCAGGCGGCTCAATAATTGCGAAAAGTTCTGACGGAGACAGTTGGTCAAAGGCGGATTCATCCGGCGGTATTGGTAACGCAAACGGCGTGGCCTATGGAAAAGATAGTTCTGGTAATGGACTCTGGGTTGCTGTCGGCAACGGCGGAATCATTGCCAAAAGTTCAGATGGAAATATTTGGACTCGTGCTGCTAATGTTGGTGGTTTGTCGAATGGATATCGAGTAGCCTATGGCAAAGACGGCTCAAATAATGGACTATGGGTTGCTGTAGGCAGCGACTCAGTTGCTGACACAAAATCCATTGTAATAAGTAAGGATGGAAATACTTGGACTGCGGCTGGTAATATTAATGGTTTTGATAGGGGTCGTGGCGTGGTCTATGGCAAAGATGCTTCTGGTGCTTCACTATGGGTTGCTGTCGGTGGAGGCTGTGTAATTGTAAAAAGTACAGATGGAAATAATTGGGTTAAGGCTGGTAATGTAGGCGGTTTGCTTTATGGAACTGCTGTTGGATATGGTATCGACGGTTCTAATAATGGACTCTGGTGGGGTGGCGGTCAAGGTGGAATGAATATCAGAAGTACAGATGGAAATACTTGGACCAGCGTTCTTGGGTCTGTAGTCGGAATTGCTGATTATCCAGGAAACGTAATCTATTCAGCCGATGCTGGGCTATGGATGTGTGTTGGCGGAAACAGAATAATTTCGAGAAGTTCAAATGGAAACAATTGGTTTACAACTACTTCGAAAGGTGGTCTTACTTGGGCACGTGATGTGGCGTATAAGAAATTGCCATTTTAGGTGAATGGCTTGGTATATTATCATCATTGGGACATCAATCAACAACCTATAATTATATTCCAATCGATATAATTATATTATAAACCTCATTTAAACCGTCAAAGAATTAAAATGGCACAAAGTGTTTTTTTCTTCTAGGTTCGTGACCGATAACTATTTAACATGGCACATGCTTTGTGTGCCGTTTTAAATATCCAACGAGACAATGTTCTTGTCAGATCCCTTGCGTCTTCGGCCCGATGGAATGCTCGATCCATTTAGGTCTTTCAGCGACGACACACTCACCACCGAGTCATCATCGCGGTTCTCATGGATATCGACTGTCTTGGTCTTAAGTCCGCTCAAAATGGAGTCCAAGTTGGTATTCTTGGGTCCGGACATTTCAGGACGCACATTTCCGGACATTTCAGGACGTGGTCCGGACATCTCTTGTCTTTGAGACATCTCCGACCTTTGAGGCGGCGCCGCCGGCGGTCTTCTGCTCGCCGAATCAAAGCTGTTGTTGTTCAACTCCACGCCCGACTCTTTAAACATCGACCCGCGAACGGCATTGATGCCACTATTGGACGGCTGTTCAGTGAATACCATTCCCGGGCGCTTCGCCGCTTGGCCGCGAGGGTCTACTGGCGGCGGGGGTGCGCCTTGACGCCCCGTCGGTTCTGGGTTCACTAAGTTATTCGCAAAGGCAAACCCCGGGCTCTGTTGCGACATCGAATTGACCGTGGCGTTTGTGAATGCCTTCATCAATTCCGGGCTCTGTCTTATCACATCATTGAACCCAGGGGTCGCCGAGGACAGAGCGCGGTTGGTGAAATTGACCACCGCCGCGCTGAACCCCAGTCTCAGGAGCAGCGCGATTTCCGGCGCCAACTTCCCGCCCTTGTATTTCTCGTACAATTCCCCGAAAATCTCATCATAACTGTCGATATCGTCGCTCACTTGTTCTCCCCATCCATCGAGATTGATATCGAAGGGGTTGAAGGCCGAATTGGCATATTCGACGGTATTGACCGCCGTCATGAACCACCAACTGTACAACTTCATTGACTCCTTCTTCTTCTTGTCTTCGAGGGCGGTCTCGTATTCGTCCTCGACTTCCTCGTAGGAGGAGTCGTTGTTGAAATGGACGTGGTTGCCGACGAGCCCCTTCTCCCTCCATTCGTCTAGGCGCTTCATCATCAGACGCTTCTTGCGCAATTTCTCGCGGTCGGTCATGCGGGACTGGACGGGGCGGTCGGGGATGTCGTTGAACTTCATAAATCCGTCCCAGGTCTTGTTGGTTCCTGCGCCGGTTTCCTTGGTGGCTTGGCCGAGACCGGAATCGGAGGCGGCGGCGGCTTTGGGCGCCTCATCTTTACCTCCGAATCCAAAGAAGTTGGAAATACCACTGAGTACCTTGGTTTCTCCACCGGAGGAGCCAGAGGAGCCAGAAGGTCCAGAAGAAGATGCCAATTCATTGAGTTCATTATCAAGACTGCCAATATCGCCTAAATCAATGTTGGTCGCGTTGCCGGCGGATCGCTTGCTATTATTCATCAGAAACTCGGCTCCCCCGCCAAAATTGACGGATTTACTTTGGGAAGACGAATCAAAATCGTCGATTTTAAGGCTAACAGGTTCCAAGTTGTCGAAATTGATATCAAAAGTGTCCATTGCGCTGTCCTAATATTATTATTTAACAATGTTTATTTCTAAGTTCTCCGAGGTTATTATTATATTTTCGCGCTTCAAATAGTAAATCCCCTGTAAAAAACAATCGGCCAAATCGTCCTTTTTGGGGGCCGCCTCGATAATATGCCTAAATGTTGCCAGTCCGGTGTTGGCCGCCATGAATTGATGGCAAAAGGCGATGCCGTCGCGTTTATGGTCCTTGTAAGTATTTGTGTCTTGAGCCCTATCAGCTGGCTGAGCCTTATCAGTAGGCTGCACCTTATCTGTGAATCCCTTGAGTTTCCCCGACGATGATATGAAGTCTATTGCCAGTCGGTCATTGGCATCACGCATGATGAAATACTGCGCCACCATCCCTTGAATCGTGTTCATTCGCCCGGCAATCGGAGATATCTGGTTCTCCAAGATGACGTGGGTCGGCTCGCAATTGGCAAAGACGGCGTCAAACTGGGCCTTGATGCGTTTCCCAATTTCGACTAAATGGATTTGGTTGGCGTTTTTAGATTTGGCGACGGCGATGGGTTCAAGAGTTCGCGCCGCAAAATGCGCGACCACTTTTGCTAAAACATCCGGTTTCTTGTCGGTCGGTCCAATCCCGATTCCGTATTTTGTACAAAGTGCCGTAAGTTCATCGAGTTTCAACTTCTTATGTGCCGCCGCAGATAACTCCTTCGTCGGAAGCAGTTTGCCGGAGGATTTGGCGTGGGTCAGACAGAATCGCTGGTCCTCTCCATACATGTAGGTGGCCGTCTTTAAACACAGGGCACCACCTTTCGCCTTGGAACAATTACATTGCGGTTTTACCACGGCATCTTGGAGGGCCAAATTGACGATTCCCCAACCAGCGACGGCGATGCCTTCTTGACCGATGGAGAAAATACAGTAGGCGAGATTCTTGATACCGATATCGAAACTGACGACGGTTTTGTTTGTGGACATCAACGACTTAGATTTATATTAGAGGGATGTGCCTTTGAATCTTTTGGACCCAAATATCTATTAGACTTTGTCTTCCGGGTAAATCGACGAAAAGTCCGCGGATTCGGGGTCCATCAAAAGAGCGTCGACTTCATCTCTTGTACAAACTCGGCGACAGAAAATTGCCGTGGCAACTAAATACACAAATATTCCACACACAATAATTGTTATAATAACAATGGTCATTCGACTGATATTAATTATATAGTATGTTGGGTTTCTATATGTGTTTCTAATATATATTCAAGATATGGTGTTTGGCTCGCTCAATCCCGCCTTTGCCATGCTAATGTCCGAGTCTCTATTAAGTTTGTACCCCATATTTGTGAAAAAAATCGACTTATCCCTGATTCACCAGGTCTGGGCGCGTCTCCTCGCCTATGTTGCGATGGCTGCGATATTTGTGGATTGGTCCTTTATCGGGAGCGCCCTTTTCAGCCCCGATGCGATGTTGCTCGCCGCCATCAACCTCTCACACATCTTCTTTTCATACGAAGGATTCCGCAATTTGGATTCGGGTGTTTCATTTGCGATATTCAATACTTATCCGCTGATGATATTGCTGATAGCGGGGGTCATGTGGAACAATGTGTATTTGCTAGTGTTGTTAGGTCTTGCGTTGTTTGTCTTTGGAGAAGCGCGAAGCGCGACTGCGAATGCAACCCAGAAAGCGAATGCAACCCAGAAAGCGAATGCGACTGATGACACCACGAGACAAACCTCATATGGCTCAGAAAAACCCAACTTTATTTACGGCATCGCGATGATTCTGCTCGCTGCCTTAACAGAGGCCCTCATCTATTTCATGATCCGTCGAATCAAAACCGGCAACCACTGGAATCACGTGTTCCTCTCTTATCTATTCGGATTCATCGCAATCACGGCTTACTTGTTCAAAACACTCGACTTTGCGCAGGTATTAAAACCCCGAATGGGTTTAGCAATTGGTCTGAATGGGGTTATCGGGTCCGTCGCCTATTTCTTGCGCTTCTTCGCGGCCTCTAACTTGTCGGCATCGATTTTTGCCCCATTGGCGTATTTTGGAATGGTGATGTCCTATGTATATGGAATGGTGTTCAACGGGGAAACACTGTCGTGGGAGAAAGTGGGGGGCACGCTGTGTATCTTGGCGGCGAATTACCTTAGACCAAAGACTTAGGTCGACTACGTCTTCGGTCGACCACGTCTTCGGTCGACCACGTCTTATACAAGTGAACAGATTTACGCCTTTTCTCATTCATTCAATATGATTCCCACTTTTTATTTTGTAAGTATAATATAATGTTCCAGTTTTCAAACTCATTAAATATTTCAAAATCAATAAAGGCTTCGATTCCGATTCCAGTCAACTTTGTCGTATTTGGTAGTGGAACAAATAATATAGCAACCAGTAATGATGGTATTAGTTGGACGCCAATTACTAACTCGGCATTATTTGGAAGAGGCGCTTCTATGAGTTATAGTCTTGATAACAATGGTTCCCCATTATGGCTCAGTGGATTTGGCGCATCGAATACAAATAAGTTCGCAAAAAGTACTGATGGAACTACTTGGACATCATTTGATACGACAACATTCGCAACTTGTTACACGGTGGCATATGGTAAAGATAATTTAGGGGGTAATCTGTGGGCGGCTTGTGGAGCTACTGCGAATACATTTGCTTACAGTACTGATGGAACAAACTGGGTTGGTGGTGGTAATCAAGGTGTATTTCCAAGTAACACATATGACATAGCATACGGCAAAGATTTTTCCGGAAATGGGTTATGGGTTGCGGTTGGTCAAGGAGCTTCACACTCAATAGCAAAAAGTGTAGATGGAAAAACCTGGGTAGGGTCAGGAAAAACCATATTTACTACTCAGGGGTTCAGCGTGGCATTCGGTAAAGATATTTCTGAAAATAATTTATGGGTTGCATTGGGTGCTGGAACTAATTCGATTGCGTCGAGTTCAGATGGCAGTACATGGACCGGCCGTAGTTTAACTAATAATATTTTTACTATTGGATATAACGCGGCATTTGGCAAAGACTCTTCTGGAAATAAATTGTGGGTCGCGGTTGGTTCTGGCGCAAATACAATTGCGACCAGCACAAATGGTACTACATGGACTGGTCTCGGTAATACAATTATTACTACCATTGGGTATGGTATAACGTATGGAAACGGCATTTGGGTCGCGACTGGTTCCGGCGCAAATACAATCGCAACCAGCCCAAATGGTACTACATGGACTGGATTAGGTAATACAATCATAAATGGTACCGGTTGGACGTCATATTTTAAACCGGTTGTTGATATATCGAATCTTCCGGTTCCCTATTCATTAGCATTTGGCCCGGGTACTACGTCAATCTCAAAAACAACCGATACAGGTAATACATATACATCAGTTGCTACCAATTCGCTGTTTTCTGGTTATGGATATAGTGGCGCGACTGATGGTTCAGGTTTATGGATTGGAACTGGTTCCGGTACAAACACATTAGCAAAATCAACGGATTATGGAAATACATGGAGCGCCATCGGTGGAGCATTTGCGGCTGCTGGGTTTAGACTTGTATATGCGAACAATATTTTTGTAGTTGCCGGTGGCAGTGGTAACAATAGTGGTGTTAATATTATAGTTTTGAATAGTTCTGGTACGATTACAAACACATATACTGGTTATTTTGGAACATTTGCTTGGTCAGTAGGATTTTTCAAAGGAAAATGGTATGTTGGCGGAACAGGTGGCGGTTCAACATCTGGCTTTTCCGCCACAACTCCTCTATTAGTATCAACTGATAATACCGCAACAAGTTGGACAAAACCATCAACTTCGGGCTTAGACACGGCGATTAATCATATAGCAACAAATAATACTCATATTATCATATCGGGTACATCAAGTCAATCAACCATGATTTCGACGGATGGAAGTAGTTGGACAGCTTGTCAAATCGGTGGCGTAAAATTATTTACTACTGGACTTAGTGCTAAATACGCAAATGGTGTGTGGATCGCAACCGGTACCGCATCATCCGGGACCAACTCGATTGCCAGGTCATCCAATAATGGAGCTACGTGGACATATGTGGGAACTGGTATATTCTCAAGTGCGGCCGGTGTAGTTTTTTGCGGAAATGACACGTGGATAGCTGCCGGAACCGGGGCTACTTTTAATACGGCGAAATCAACGAATAATGGTGCGTCGTGGGTTGGAATATCAAATACGAATGCTACCTCTATATACGATATCGTAAATTAAATTAATATAAAGCTACCTCTCACTAATAATAATCCAATATGTGCGACGCCATCATCGAAATCAGCAAGGGCTCCAATATGAAATACGAGCACGACAAAGAAACCGGATGTCTCCGCCTTGACCGCATTATCCATAATTCGAATGTTTTCCCCTACAATTACGGTTACATTCCCGGCACATTGGCCGACGATGGCGACCCCACCGACATCATCATTTTGTGCGACTATCCCATCCATCCTGGGACCCTTGTCCGGTGTAAAATCATCGGCGGAATCATGACGACGGATGAAAGCGGCGGCGACCACAAGATTCTGGCGGTTCTCGATAACAAATGCGACCCAAAATCGGTCCATATTAACGACGTTGAAGATTTGAACCCCTATACGCTCGAGTGTATTCGGTACTTTCTTGCGCACTACAAGGATGGAGAAAAAAACAAGTTTGTCCAGATGGGCGCGACGTATGGACGTGAAGAGGCGGAGCACATAGTGGTGGAGTCGCACATATGATTTGGACGTGCCTAGTGTTGGAATATTATGTGTGTTCATAATATTTCAAAAAAGTCTTTGGTCGACAAGTCTTTGGTCGACTTGTCTTTGGTCGACAAGTCTTTGGTCGACTTGTCTTATAAGTATCTCTCGATTTCGGCGAGTTCCGCCAAATTATTTACTCCTCGAACAGTAAGCCTCTCGTCGTCGTTCATATGGCAGACTTCCACGCGGATTCCGGCGCCGTGAGCAAGCCCCACAATATCGGTCAAATAATATTCACCCTGGGCGTTGATATTTTGGATGAGAGGCACAAACTGATGCGCGACTTTACCCGAGAATGCGTAAATGCCGCAATTCACGGTTGTACAAGCGCGCTCTTCTTCTGTACAATCCTTGTGCTCGACGATTTTCACAAACTGCGGACTATTATCATCATTCATGTTCCGCCTAGTAATAATACGCCCATATCCGGTCGGGTCATCCGCCCGCATCGTCAATACGCGCAAGTCCGGCGCCCCATAACTCATTTTCAGAATAGTTTCGGTCTGAATGAGAGGCACATCGCCCGACAGCACAATGACTTGTCGCTCCGGGTCAATATGGGGCAAACAACATGCTATCGCGTGGCCCGTGCCCAGAGGCGGGTCCTGGACCACATATTCGACTTCAACGTCCGTGTATTCTCTAATTGTCGACTGAATAATGTCTTTGTACTTGCCGACAACAATCAAAATGCGGACATTCGCGGGAAGTGAGCGCAAGATACGCACAATCATGGGAACTCCGCCAACAAGATGAAGGACTTTGGGTACATCGGAGCCCATGCGTTTGCCGAGCCCGCCGGCCAAAATGATGACAGTGGGATTCATTGCTAAATAGAGGAAATCGTCTTTATGCCGATTTGTCCAGGCAAATTATTGTCCAAATGATGAAAGAAAATCCTGCAAGTTTTTCTTTCGTGCATCTGCTTCTTCATTGGCTTTGTCTTTTACCCAATCCTGGGGTTTTGCTTTGGCTTCCGCCAATATTCGTTTGGTTTCTCCCATGGTTTTAAGTTGGCGAATAACGGTTTTTTTCTTAAGAAGTGTTTCTTGTATCTGACGTCTTTGTGCTGCTTGTCGCCGTAGTGCTTCTTCTTCAAGTCGTCTTTGTTCTGCTTGTCGCCGTGCTTCTATGGGGTCTATGGTTATTGTTCGGGTTTTATTAAGCAAGCTATTATCCCCTCCTCCTCTACGACGACTCTTGCGCTTACTCTTGTTCTTACGGAGTGTCTTCTTATTCGCCATTATATATTCCACAGATATCTTTTCATGAATTGATTGTTTATTGGTCATAATGATGCCACGCCACATAATCATGTTCGACCCATTTATCCGGCGCCCACTCGGCCACATTATCCCAAACCAATTCCCGGATTTCGACCTCTTCTAGACGCGTCTTCATAATATAATGGAAATACAACTCGTACTCGGACGCACCCGACCCTATACCATGTCGTAATCCCACATCTACGCATTCCAGAAATACTTCCCAGAATCGTTTGCCTTTATGTGCCGCCTCTACTAGGCCGATGATTTCCTTAACCGCCCCGGTTTCAAACAACATGTGATGACAAATGCCGGAGAGTTCGTAGGTGCGCGTGAAAACGGGCGACATGCGCGCCATGTGTTCGAAATAGGGTGGATGGTATTCGCGCGCGAAGTTATAGAGGCATTTGCCGTCGGTTGTTTCGAAACGCGTTGGGTTCACGAAAAATGTGTCGGCATCGATGACCAGGTATCGGTCAAGGAGACCATCGAGATAGGCCCATGCATACAGCTTGAGCAGTTGCTGGAAATACCAGCCATTGCGGCTGTTGGCGCCGTGATACACGGAGACCGTGTTTTTGGAGAAGGGAAACACGGACTCGGGCACGATGATAACAGAGTCACCATCGTTAGATGATGACGATGCACCTTTAACAGAGTCACCAGAGTCACCATCGTTAGATGATGACGATGATGCCAATGTTGCTAACCCCGGGTCAAATGCAACAACATAAATACGCCTATACCCAATCACATATTTCCGTGTATGCTCCAACTGTTGTCCAAAGTATTTCACATCATTCGGTCCAAGCGGAATGACAACGTCAAACATTGTATGAAATATAGGGTGTATGAAATAGAGGAAACCCTCTATTTCATATTCGCACAAAAATAATTATTCACCAAGATAATTGTTCAGCATCTTGAAATTGGTATCATGCTCCACATTCAGCTCGACATAGGGCAAGTCTTCTTCCCCCACAGCATAGGCCATGATTCGCTCATATATCCCCCCAATATGTCCAAAATGGCCGGCATTCGGCGGCTCGATTGCCCAAGGATATAGTTTTTCGTACAACTGCGTGACCCAAGCCATGACTTTTTCATAAGTCCCACACGGAATAATATACGTATTGAAAAGCGGATATTCCTTGTTTCCAGAGAACGCATTTTGATAGAATTGCTGATAATCGCGAATGATATACTCGAGCGTCTGGGGTTCATTCCACGTTTCATAACTACAGAATCTGAAGTTATATCGGGGCAAACCGAATGTGATTTTATCGGATGACATATGCTTTTGTAAGAACGAAACAACATTGTCGCGAAACTTCATGTCATATTGGAAAAAACCGACGTATTGATACGGTTTATGTAACTGATTCGCATGTACGTGATAAATCGCGGAGTTTTCATTGTATCCGCGCTCTTGAAACGACTTGTCATATATGGGCAGTTCCCATTCATTGATGACCTTGTATTTATTCGGCGTATAATATTTTTTGATGTTTGGATTGACCGCGATAAATGTGAAATATTTATACAGAATATCGCCGGGTATATTTTGGTAACATTCGTCGAAAATATGTTTATGGAATACAATAAATAATTGGAACTCCGCCATTTTATTTATTTTGGCAATACCTTTATTATAGTTTGTTAAGCTTATAATATTATTGTTGTATATTATCTTATATGACCCGTTGGCGTTCTGGGTTTGCCGCACATCGACGTGCGTATCAGAATTGTGTTACTATTGTTCAGGGATTGGAACCACCAGATCCGGATCCACCACCAGATCCGGACCCTGAGCCTCCTCAACTAACCACCGCGGATTTACTCATCCATTTCGAGGCATCAAATTATAATTATTCCGATTCGGGCTTAACTTGGACCAATATTGGCACGGGCGGTTCCACCTATGATGCCTCTATACTAGAATACTTTGACGAAAATAATAACATAACTTACCCCATTTATGATTCCACAGGTAGTATCTCGTCATTCTTGTTTTTGAGGATGGAATTGTCTGAGGCGTATTCCTACCTTTCTTCTAATCATATGCGATTTTTGAGACCCGAAGCAATTAGCGACGATTTCACATATTGTGCGTGGATAAAAACAACCGAAGTCGGCCAAGCATACAACCATTATCAATTGATGTATATTGTTTCGACTGAAACAGGTGATGTAAATGCGGATTTTGGATTCGGTATTGATGCGGGAGGATATCTTGCGTATGGAGATGGAGCTGATGGTGGATCTGATATCACAATTCGCACGAACCAGACTGTGAATACGGGACAATGGACATTTGTTGCGGTCACACGACAAAAAGCTACAGGTGAAGTCGTTTTGTATGTGAATGGAATAGAGGATATTCGAGGAACGTGTAATGTGAATAATACTCTGAGCATCACGGAATATGTGTTGATTGGGGCGGAAACGGATTTCCCGGGATACACATTTGGCGGATACATTGGGGCAATTTTAGGAAACACGAGCGTTTTGACGGCGCAACAAATCTTGGATAACTACGATGCCCAAAAGGCCAATTATGGTATAGCGTAGATGTTTTTGTTTTTTTTATTTAAAAAAAAACAAATGTGTTGGGCATCGAAGATGCTTAAAGGTCGCATCTTTGATGCTTAGCGAAGCGCTTACAGGTCGCTCCCGTCCTTCGGACGGGAGCTTACAGGTCGTTCGCCGAGATTCCATCATCAAACACTTCTGCATCTCGTTTCGCCGAGTATTCATCTCGCTCATACTTGATGCGCACCCCCGTCCACGCCCCTTTCTTGTCATATTTGCCAAACTGCTGGTCCATCTTCGCATGTACTTCCTTCGGACTCGGCGCTCCTTTGCCATAAGTACTCATATACCAAACAGCAAACTCGTTGTTCAGCACAGTCTTCTTGATTTCGGCGCCTTCCTCGCGAACCACCTTCTCGCGAATAAACTCCGCAATGAAGTCCTGGCTCTCCTGGTAAGCACGACTGGCCGACATCACAATATCGCATTCCTTCACCATTCCATTCGTCTTATACGCGCGCTCAACCAACATCGACATGAAAGTGAACTTCCAATATGAGAATTTATCGACGATGGTGCCATCGACCAAGAACTGGAACGGCTTATCTGGGTCGCCTTGGACCGGGTTTTCCGTGAAGAGCGATTCAAAGGGCACCACGCGAATACGACGCCAAGTACCATAGTCCTGACTCTTCACTTCCATCATCACGTTACTACACAACACCAGCTTGAACTGGGGGTAATAAATCAGCGTCTTCGCCATATAAGGCGCTCGGCACTGAATGGGGTCGAGACCACTGGTCATCTGTTTGAGCGGACCTTCCAGAATCGCGTCCTTCTTCGACGGCTCCATGATGACCGCATAACGCACACCCTTGAGTTCCGCCAACTCCGCCGCGGTCCCACCCACTTTCGCGCGGTCCTGTGTAATCACCGACAGCGGCACCACGCCCTTGTATTCGCCCATGATTTCATCAATCAGCGTCGTCAAGACCGACTTGCCGTTACGACCTTCGCCGATATACATGTGGAACGTCTGCTTGTCTGGCGTGCCGAGCAACACCGACGCCAAATGGTCCCACATATACTCGCGCAATTCGGGGCGCGGGAACAACTTCGACATGAAGTCCTCGATTTCGGCAATCACCGTCGCGTCCTTTTTCCGGTCAATCGGTTTATAATCCAGATTCGTCGATTTGCTGATATAATCCTCGGGCAAACCCTTGCGGAACACCTTGTCCTTGAAGTCCACCACGCCGTTCTCGAAACACAACAAGTATGGGTTCGTGTCCAGTTTCTCCATGAATTGCGAATCGTGGAACAACTCCTTCGCCTCGGTCATGATATTCTTCTTGTCGCCCGTGCTCATCAGGCGCAAACAAATGTCGCATATTTTCTCGGTCTTTTTCGTCACTTTTTTCCTGGTCTCCGCCATGCTCTCGTCGTCTTCATCCAGTGTATTGGCAAACGCCGACAGCTTCGCAATCTTGTCCATGTAGATATCGTACAGCTCCGTCGAAATCGCCTTTCTCAAAGTGGTGCCCGAATCGATTTCCACCCAGCGATGGTTGTGGAACTTGTACCAGATGTTGTGCTTGATACTGACGCACACGTATTCGTCCTTGTACAGCTGTTTCAACACATTCGCAATCTGGAAGTCTCCACACGGTTTGCTGAACTTCTTGTTCTTGTCGCCGAAATCGTCCATCATCGAATCGATGGTCTTGTCGATGTAGTAATCGACGCTTTGGCGCCGCACTTCCTCGAACTTGGCGAAGGCGTCTTGCTTCGACCAGTACATGATGGACCGGCGCGTGAGGGCCACGTCGCCCTTGCTCGAAAACTTCTGCCATTTCTCGTACATCTCCCCGATATCGCCAAACTTGAATCCGGACGCCTGCGCACTGAATGCGACCCACGTAATGAACATCAGATTGCATAATTCCGAGAGCGCCATACCGACGCGAATCCATTTGTCGTAGCTGCCGGATTCGTAGTATTTGGGCGGCAATGTCATGGTGTAATGGTGCGTCTCCACGAGCTCGTAATCGCGAGCACCCATCTGGTCCAGAGTCGCCTGGACGACAAGCGCGAGCTCATCGCGGTTTTTCACTTGGAGCACCGCCTCGACACCGGCGTCGTTGGTGAGCGTGAACAGGGAGTTGGTCGAAACGCGTTTTTTGAGGCCGCCGCCGCTGCTTAAACTTATATTCGCTGAAGTTAACATTGTGTTGTAAATTGGATACTTTGAACTTCTGGCAGAAAGATTTTCAATATTTTGGCTGATGTCGAACTTTTCGAGCGGTACCAGGCGCGTCATGAACTCCTTGTCACCAGGGTCGAATCTGTTTTCATACACATAGGTCAGCTTATACGGCTTGTGGTTCGGTTTTCGACTCCCGTAGAGTTGCCAGTTGGTGTTGCCGGAGCTAATCGTCTTGTCGAACACGTCTTCCCATTTGTTTTGGAGCGGCAAGGAACCCCACATCGCCGCCACTTTCTTCAAAATGCGGTCGCGAATCGCCATCTGGATGCCGTGGTCCGCCTGGATTCCAATCAGAATATGAATGCCGTCTTTTGTGAGCGAGGCGTCTGGTGCCTCCTCGTTATATATGCGATTCACATCATCTTTTTCCATTACATAGATGTAGAAGGGTGTCTCGTCGAAATCGAACACCTCCTTCAAAATGTCTAAATAGGCGACCACGATGTCGTCGATGTGTTCTTTTTCGTGAAGTCGCGCGACCACGTCGTATTTGTACCGGAAGTCAATGTCAATTAATATGGGGCCGTCATTTTCGCGCTGTTTCTCGGTGAGATACTCGGATGCGCCACCCTCAATCACGTGTTTATAATATAATTTTAAGAACTCGCTGTATTTGCTGTCGGGAATAGAATAAATCCCGCCATAAACCTGCTCGCCGTCGGCTGACGTGGACCCAATCCTGGTGTTGGTCTTGGGAAGCGTGCTGTCACGACTTATTTTGTGAGCACGCATAAAGTCATTATACTTTTGCGCGGGGTTCATTCAATTGGGTTATATAGTATCATAATTATTTTCTAACCCCTTTTTCTAATATTACAGACACTTTGGGTCCGGATTAGACCGGATTAAAGTCCATAATAGACCGAAAATATAGTGTTATGATATATTTACGGGACGAATGAACTTTAAACGAATGTTGAATACGCCGATTGGGCAAACGCTGATATCGATATTGCTGGGTATCGGTTTAGCCACAATGTTTAGAGAGGTGTGTGAGGGAAAGAATTGTATCGTGTTCAATGGGCCGGTAATTAGTGAGATTGATGGAAAGACTTATAAATATGATGATTACTGCTACAAATATGAGCTGGCATCGGTGAAGTGCAATCCGGCAAAAAAGATAGTGGAGACCAGTCAACCAGAAAAGGAAAAGGGGTTGCTTGACTAGGAAGGGGGACTGAGGTTCCGCTACGCTCACCCCCCTAAGACCCCCTAATATTTATTATTTATTACCCCTATATTGATTATTATTTGTTTCCAATAAAAGGGGGTTAAAGGGGGAAAGTCCCCCTTAGGGGGTCTAAGGGGGGTCGTAGACCCCCCTTGCGGTAGCATTTATACAATTAATTACCTTTCATTGTATAGAATGGACAGAAACGACATAACCCGTATTTCCGAACTCCCCGACAACAGCAGTTTCAACGTCGGTCGTCCCGGTGGACAAACCAATAATCAAACTCGAAATCGCCAAGACTTTGGTCAATCCCCCACACAATACACGCCTCTCAATGTTCATCAAAATCAATTTGGTATTCCGCCGCCGACCGATACGCAACTTCCCACAATCTCTGTGAGGGGGGATGGCAACCAAATGTATGGCCAAGCGCCGATGGGTGGCCCTATGGGCCCTCCAGGTGGTTCCGCCGGATTCGGCCCCGGATATCCCAGCGAGTCTCAACTCCCACCCATGATGAATCGCGGTGTCCCCCAAGATACCACCGCCTTCCAAAACGATGAATATATGATTCCCAACCATGTCCCCAGCGCCAAGCTCACCCACGATTATTTGCGCGAATACGAAACCAAACTCGAGAAAATGTCGGACGACCATCAAAAACAAAAACACCGCGAAGACCTCGTGGTTTCCACATACGACGAGTTTCAGACCCCCATTTTGATTGGCGTCATGTTTTTCTTATTCCAGCTCCCAATCATCAATACTTTCATATTCAAGTATTTAGGCTTTTTGAAAATACACAACGAAGATGGAAATATGAACATTTACGGGCTGATGTTTAAGAGTCTTGCGTTTGGGTTGTTTTATTTTGGATTCATCAAGGCAACTACATTCATATAGAGGCGTGTACCGGACTAATCCATCTGGCTTGATTAACTCTTTGGACAAAGGTGTTGTTGACGGATGTGTTGGTTGAAAGTGATATCCCGTTCAGGTGACTGTAGTCGACGTATAAATCTTCGAGTAACACAATATCATCGCCGGGTTCATCGCCTTGCGACAAATCACCTGGTGGCAGCTCATCTGTTTCCTTATCACAACAATATTTTACATTTCTTGGCTCATTTATTTTATCTTTAACGGCCCAGAGAATAACCGCAATTACACCAATAAGTTTGAAGACGTCGTACATTTTATATTTTGTTTGTTGTATGTATTCAAATATATATATATATTCAATTTTTTGTGTGGCTCCTGTAGGAGCCACACAACAACACTTCGAACTGGCAAAACTAAACGTTTTGCATTCGAACAATTTTCCGATACGCACTCGTAAAGTGCATATCAGAAAATTGATTATAAATCCGGTTTCCTATTTATAAATATAGTCGGAACCATCTAATGAAACAAGAACACTTTGAAAACTACGATATCCAAATTGGTCGTTCGGCGGTCGAAAACACAGCGCTCGTTTCTGCGGCAAAAGGAACCGATATATGGTTCCACGTTCATCAAGAACCATCGTGCCATGTGATATTAAAAAACGACGACAAAATACACGAAATACCACACAAAGTGATTAAGCGATGTGCGTATTTGTGTAAAGTCAATACAAAGGAACGACCTAAGGAACGACCTAAGGAACGACCTAACACAAAGGCACGTAATAGCCGCGAAATCATATACGCATACATATCGAATGTCAAGACAACCGCAATACCCGGTCAGGTCGAAATCGGCGAACACAAAATAATTCGCATATGAAGAATATTTGCGTTCATATGAATATAAAAAGACTTTGTAAAATACTATAATATGTCGTCTCCAGTACCATCGAATCTTCGTTCGATTATAACCGACTTTACCGCCGATTTGTCGGTGGTTTTTCCCGAATATGCGTTTATGTGGTCCAAGTGGGCAACTGAGTCCGACGCCGAATACGAAAGGCTCCACGCTCATTGTTTAGCCGTATATCCCGAACGATTTTTCGATATAATGTACACCAATGCGGATATTTTCGAGTCCGGCAGCAAGCTTGTCGTGGATTTCTTGCCCGATGTGGACTTCCGCATCTTGTTCAATTGCCCCGGTGTCAGCGAGAAGACGAAGACCTCGATTTGGAAATATTTACAGCTCATTTTATTCACTGTGCTTGGTTCGGTCAATGACCCCAAGAGGTTCGGCGATGCTGCGAATATTTTTGAGGCGATGGATGAGAATGAACTTCATGCCAAGATGGCGGAGACAATGGCGGGGGTTGGTGATTTTTTCAAGAACATGGAAAGTGACAGTGCCGAAGGTACAGAGACAACGGATGAAAGCACACCTGATGGTGATGAAGCCGAAGATTTATCCAATGCGATGAAAGATATTTTTGATGGACTGCGCAACGCATCGCAGGGCGCCGAAGGCGCAAAAGACGCCGAAGGCGCAAAAGACGCAGAAGACGCCGAAGGCACATCGAAACCAGGATTCAAACTCCCCAATCCCGAGATTCTGAAAGAGCACATGAAGGCCCTTCTCGAAGGTAAGCTCGGCAAATTAGCCAAAGAGTTCACCGACGAGTTCACCCACGATTTGAAGGACTTTTTCGACGAAGGCGACGAGGTCAACATGAAGTCTAGCAAAGATGTGTTGATGAAACTCATTAAGGACCCCAAGAAGATGGTGCTTATACTCAAGAAAATCACCACGAAACTCCAAGAACGAATGAAACGCGGCGACATTTCACAAGAAGAGTTGATGGCGGAAATGGCGGGACTCATGGAGAAAATGAAGGACATGGGTGGAGGCGCGGATTTTGCCGATATGATGAAAGGCCTTGCTGGCACACCATTCATGAAAATGTTCGAGAAGGGTATGGGGGGTGGTGCCAAGATGGATATGAACAAGTTGAACCAGATGAGCAAGCAGACGGAGATGAAAGAGAGGCTGCGCAAGAAGATGGAGATGAAGAAAGCACAGCAGGCACAACATGCTTCACAGTCGGCTTTACAGCATGCACCTTCACAGTCGCCTTCGCAACATGCGCAGCATGTACCTTCCGCTTCTCAGCATGCACCTTCACAGTCGCCTTCGGCTTCACAGCATGCACCTTCACCATCAGTCATACCAGTAGGCGACAAGAACTATGTTGTCAAGATTGGCACAGAGGTTCAGGCGAAATCTGGGTTGAGACCACCCACACAAGCTCCTTTGTCCGAGGAAGAACTTATCAAGTTGTTTTCCAAGAAGGATAAGACGACCAAGAAAGCCAAATAATCCACGCATAGAATATACAATGAGTATCCTCAAATACATAAAAATCCCGATATTCATAGTTAGTTTAGCAATTGGACTCTTCTTTGTTCACATGTTCAACCCCGAGAAGCGCAAGATTTTTGTTTATCCTAGTCCGGAGAATGTGAACAATGTCCAGTACAAAGATTCGACGGGTGCATGTTTCGAGTTTAAACAAACCAAGATGAAATGTCCGGAGAATGAAAGTGAAATCTCGAAGGTTCCGTCACAAACTGTATAAACGGTCCCTAGGCTCTAGTTTCTTGTGTCCCTACATGACACGCATAAAATTGTTCGAACGCAAAACGTTTAGTTTTGCTTTCGAAGTACGTTTGAGTTATCCGGTAGTAGCCAGATAAAAAATTGAAATCTTTTTACGAAATATTTCAAAGGCATATATTCTAGAACCCCCCTTAATAAACGGTCCCACAAAATGTCTTTACGAATCGAACGCATCAACAAAGCCTACTCCGAGGAGATGATCATCTACATCTTTTGGAGACACAACCTAGGTAAAGTGAATCGCGTTGAGTTTGTGCCGATTACCGAAGAGTCGGTCGAAGAGTTGGAACAAGGCTTATCCCCAGTCGTGTTTCAACAAGCGATTGTTCATAAGACTACCAGAGACCGTTGGGGACAAAAGCTCATAGAGGGGCTCGAAAATGATTCGAAATACGATATCACATTTACCTTTTGCGAAGACTCGCCAGTTACCTGGACTATATTATCCGATTTCCCTATACGAAATGAATACAAGACACTTGAGACACGTGTTGCCGAATTAGAGTCACGTGTTGCTGTATTGGAGTCGATGGTCTAACACATTGTCATTACCATATTGTCATTACCATATTGTCATTACCACATTGTCATTACCATATTGTCATTACCACATTGTCATTACCATAAAATACGAATAAAAACAAAATAAAAATTACAAATAATACCGAATAAAAACACAAAATAAATAAATAAAATAGAACTACATATGTAGTTTTTAATTGAAATACATATAAATAATATAATTGTGTAATATTATTTATCAATGAATGATTCCGAACCACTGCCATTGGAGGTCGGGCTTACGCCTTCTGATGTCGGGCTTGCGCCCTTAGACGATAGTCCACCTTCTGATGTCGGGCTTGCGCCTTCTGATGTCGGGCTTACGCCCTTAGAGGCTTGTCCTCCACCTTCTGATGTCGGGCTTACGCCATTGGAGGTCGGGCTTACGCCATTGGAGGTCGGGCTTACGCCCTTAGAGGCTTGTCCTCCACCTTCTCAGGTCGAGCTTACACCTTCTGATGTCGGGCTTACGCCCTTAGACGACAGTCCACCTTCCGATGAACTCGCATATCCCGACGGAATATACCAATATATATTGAATATGTGTTTTTTTCACCCAATCAATATAATCGCCGCATTTTATTATGGAAACCCAATCTGTGGTACAATGGGAATCGTATTATCTATAACCTCTGTCAATTATTGGCGAAACCCTCTCATGAACTCTACACGACGATACATCGACATGGTCGTTGCTTTTATTGCGGTTCCTTATCATATTTATTTGTCACTATTTACAACAAACAAACTATTATGCGCGGTTCCAATTATATCTGGTGCGCTTGCGTATCCATTCAGCATTTGGTTGGAACAAAAAAAATATATAAAAACCGCGGCGTTCTTTCATTGTGTGCTCCATGGGCTGGTAATTTTTGGGGCGACAATGACATATCGGGATTATTACCTATATTCAAAATAAAAATAGAGGCACACTGACCCCTCTATTTTTATTGGACCGCACCTATCGGAACGCACCTATCGGCCAGGAACGCACCTATCGGCCAGGACCGCACCTATCGGCCAGGACCGCACCTATCGGCCAGGAACGCACCTATCGGCCGGAACGCACCTTCGCTGCTTAGCGTGCTGGTAACGCGTCAATCGCCGCATCCACCACCCGCATACACACCGCCTCGATTTCCGCAATCGTCCACACCGACGCCCCATGCGCCATCTCATCCCACTTGTGCGCCTTCACAAACATAGAGGCCACACATTTCCCGCCGAATCGCTTAGCAATATTGATTCGGTCCAACATCTGAGCCACCCGTGCCTCCACCAGTTGCTCTATCGTCGACATCTCAATATAATGGTTTTTCACGCCGTAATTCATCATCTCCAACCGCTTTGAAATGGTTTCCGAACTATGTAAATCACAACCAGACGCAAAGAGCACATAAGGGAAGACGGGCGATGCGCAAAACAACATCTCGGCACCGCGGATGTTCTTCGCTGCGCGTTCGATGGCATTGCCTGTGGCTTGGCGCGCGAGCCCCTGAGCACGGCGCTCGTCGTTGGTTCCCTGGAGCTTGTCCTCGGTCAGCAAGATGGGATACGATTTGCCGTCGATAATCGCAATGAGGATGCCACCATCTGGTTTCATATACACCTTCTTGTTCTCTTCGCAGTTGTCAATGTCCTCGTCGGGATTGTGTTGTGCGAAAATCTCCATGACATCATAGAGGCTGATTTGTTTGAGGAAAACGACGGCGCCACCGATTTTCTCGATGCGGGCTCGGGCATGAGGCAAGATTTTGCCTTGGATGACGGAAGTGAGTCGGTCCTCGGAGTGCTTGCTCTCGTCGTTGAAATGCTGGCCGCCGTCGTGCATGGTCTTGATGCGACTCCTAAGAGCCGCGGACTGCGAGGTCTTGACCGCGGACTGCGTCTTTGGTACCTTTGTCTTGCCTACCTTGACTGATTGCGATTCCACAACCGATTGGGAAGAGTCTTCAACCTGACTATAGACTTCTATCTGACTGTAGTCGAAAGTTTGAGTGTTGTCTTCAAAATGACTATGGTCTTCGGTATGAGTCTCCTCTATGATAGACTTAATCTGATCGTCTGATTGGATTTTAGTTTGTTCGTTAGTTTGTTCCATTTTGTTCAAAGGGTTTCTGGTTAATTTGTACCATTCGTAAAAATATAAAAAAGATTTCAATTTGTTGAGTTCTCCTAAAATAGAACTTAACAAACACTTCGAACGCAAAACTAAACGTTTCAATTTTAAACAATTTGTTGATTGTCCATACGGATCACAGAAAACACTTTAAAAAACTAATTTAATTGACCTAAATGATGGGGGGGGTTAAAGGGGGCCCGTAGGACCCCCTTATAAAATTGATTTACATCAACTATATAAATCCAAAACTACAACAAGTATATCACCTATTAAAAGATGTCAGATGCAAAACTGTCCGATGCAAATATGTCCGACGACGCATTCACTTTCCAACCAATGCTCACCTGTATCGGCAACAAGCGCAAGCTCATCCCCCACATCCACGAAATCGCCAACCAACTCCGAACTCGTCTCCAAAAACCACGTCTCGCCATCATGGACGCATTCACCGGTTCCGGCGTCGTCATCCGCGGTCTCATCGACCTTTGCGACCGAGTTTATACGAATGATTTAGAGAAATACGCACATTTAATGTCGCGGTGTTTTCTCGAAACCCCATCCGCCGCCGCACAGTCCCGCATCGCCCACCACATCGAGCGCATGAACCATGTCGCCGAGTCCGGTCCATACAAGCTCGACGGTCCCATTTCGCGCCTCTATGCCCCCCAAAACACCGACGATATCAAGGTCGGCGAGCGCTGCTTTTATTCACGCGAAAACGCCCTTATCATCGACACGCTGCGCCAATACGTCGCCGACGCGGTGGAGTCCGAACTGGTCCCTTATTTGCTGGTACCGCTTCTCGTGAAAGCCAGTATCCATACCAATACTGCCGGTGTATTCAAGGGGTTTTACAAGGACGGCGATGTTGGCTGTTTTGGCGGCAAAGCCCGCAATGCCCTGTCGCGTATATTGAAACCGATTCGGGTTGAAATGCCGATATGGACAGCTCAGCCACTCGACGCGGTCCAGTGTTTCTGCGGCGATTCCAACCAGGTGATTCGCGACTTGGTGCCGAAGGATATCGATATCATTTACCTGGATCCGCCCTATAACCAGCATCCTTACGGCAGCAACTATTTCATGTTGAATGTGATTATTGACAATCAGGAACCCGCCGCCATGTCGCGCGTATCCGGAATACCCACCAACTGGAATAAATCGAACTACAACAGCCGCAAGACCGCGATTGCCGCGATGCGCGACTTGCTCGCCGACTCATTGGCCAAAGCCAAATACGTGGTGCTCTCCTACAACAATGAGGGCATCATCGAGGAAGCAGACTGGGCGCAAATATTCGAGCCCTATGTGGTGGAAAAACGCGAAATCGAATATGATACATTCAAGGGGTCGCGCAATCTCCAGGACCGAAGCGACAAAGTGATGGAAATCATGTATATCATATCGGCGAAAGTTGTGGTCGTTCCATAAAATTGAAACTTGGAAATGGCATAAAGTGATAGCATAATATATAGCAAAAATGAAGTTCTGCTCCGAATGCCAAAACATGTACTACATCAAAATCAATGGCGAGGACGCCAACACACTCGTGTATTATTGCCGGTTTTGCGGCCACGAGGACAATGAGCCGACCGATGATGGTGTGGTAGTGTTGCGTACCGAATACAAGAAGACCGAACAGCAGTTTAGTCATATGATTAATCGATACATCAAACATGACCCGACACTGCCGCGAATCACCAATGTGAAATGCCCGAATGAGGGATGTAAGAGCAATGGCGCAGGCGACAAGAGTCATAACTCGACCGACAAGAGTCATAACTCGACCGACAAGAGTCATAACTCGACCGACAAGAGTCATAACTCGACCGACAAGAGTGCATCAGGCGGCCATGACTCGCCTAAGGGCGATGCTTCTAGTGTGATTTACTTGAGATATGACGATGCGAATATGAAATATTTGTATATATGCGAACACTGCGACACGACGTGGAAGACAGACGACAACAAATAAGCGAATAATCAGCGAAGTTATAATTGTTTTTTTATACCCCCGTTGGGGACTTAACCAAAAAATTGGTTGAACAAAGTGTTATTAGAGACTAATGAAAACCCATATCGGGTTTTGTATGTTCGAAAAATTGCTTGTTGTGAAAACGGCACGTTTTCGCGGCAAGCTGTTTTTCAAAGATAACTGAAAGTTATCTTTGAAAAATTGATTTAAAATATAAATGATTTTATATTTCAAATATATACAAAATGGCCGATAAATACGAAGACATTGAATCAAGCGGTGGATCCGACTCCGATGCGGGGTCCGCAGACGGAGGCGATTACAAATACATAACTTCCAAAAAAATCAAACTCCCAGCACATCTCCAAATGGGCGGTATCGGCGACGACGATGATGACGCCGATGATATTGGCGACGATGACATGGACGACGAAGCAGAAGAAGAAGACGCCGAAGAAGACGTCGAGCTAGAAGGTTTAGAAACGGGCGAACCCACCAAATCCGCATTCTTTGACGAAGAAGATGACGACGAAGACTACGACGATGATGACGATGACGACGAAAACCATTTACAGAAGTTTTCCGATAACTTGCGCAAAAATGTGATTACCGACCATCATCCGGAATTGATGATACACAATTACCACGAAGTCGAGGCGATGTGTAATATTGTGCGAAACGAGCGAGGTATTATCATGGACCCGCTCCATAAGACGCTGCCATTCATCACCAAATATGAGCGCGCGAAGATACTGGGCGAACGCGCCAAGCAGATCAATGCGGGCGCCCGACCATTTGTGGTGGTGAGCGACGAAATCATTGATGGCTATGTCATTGCGCTGATGGAGTTTGAACAAAAGAAGTTGCCGATGATTATTCGCAGACCGCTGCCGAACAATGGATGCGAATATTGGCGTGTGTCGGACCTCGAAAACTTGGTATAAGACCAAGACGTTATGTTGACCTGTTCTGAATGTTTTTTCTTAGGTTATAAACATTGCCGATATCGTGCCAATATTTTTGGTCATATTTAGTAAATGTATTTGAGTAAATATTATTTGGTTTTCACATTCTAGTTTCACCCTTTTCAATCTGTTCAATATAATCCTGATAAGTCAATAGATTACTTCCATCAATCGAATGGTTTTCGGTATAAACTAATGGGTCAATATTCATACCAATATGTCCTGTTTCACTATTATACGGGGGATTGGAAAAACGCATGTAATATTTATTACTATCTGTAATCGGAATCTTTCCATATCCTCCTGGTGCTGGTCGATAATCATCAAATCCCAAAAATGTTCCTAAAGGCACTAATGTATTTCGATAAGGATGTTGTGGAATATCGCCAATTGGCATATAATAATATTTTTGCGAATTAGCATTTTCAATAAAAAATTGGCGGCGTTTATCTTTAATCCAAGATTTTTTTGGAACACGTATTAAAATTGATTTTTCGATTTCTCCTGGCATATCAAGTGTTTGGCCAATTTTCATAAAACTATCTCTGTCGTATTCGTCCTCCATAAAACGTATATTAGTTAATAAGAACAACTTAATATAACTATGTATGTTTTTACACTATTCCAAACGCCGACCCTACGGTTACGTTGAAAAATTGAATGGAATCACGCTTTACTTGATGAAACAACATAAAGTAAAACCGCTTAAATAAACAATGTCGTCTCAAACTCTCAAAACCCCCACAATCTTCCGCGAAAACGTCCGCTCCAAGCTCATCGCCAAGTTCGGCAAGGACATGAACCCCACAATTTTAGCAAATGTGGAAATCGGCGTCTACAATTATGCCATCAAAGAGGCAACCAATCTGAAAATCATCAAGAAATGGGACGCACCCGCGTTCTCGACCATTTACATGGACCGTCTCCGCACCGTCTATGTCAATTTGAAGAACGAGAACCTACGCCAGCTGTTAAAAAACGAAGACGTGAGCCCGAAGACACTCGCATTCATGACCCACCAGGAAATGAACCCGGAGCACTGGCGCGAAATGATTGATGCAAAAATCAAGCGCGACAGCAACAAGTACAATGTGAATGTCGAGGCGATGACGGAGATGTTCACGTGTAAGAAATGTAAATCGAAGCGCTGTACTTATTACGAGTTACAGACGCGCTCGGCGGATGAGCCATCGACGATTTTCATCACGTGCCTGGATTGCGGCAAGCACTGGAAGCAGAATTAGGCGCTAACGAACCATCCGACAGTGGATTCGAGCGCCTCAATGGTGCTGTCGTTGTCCAATGTAATGGACACATATGGGTCTAAATCCGCGGTCTCACTTAGATGGACGTTTTTTTCTGATTCGACGATGCCTTTATCGGCGATGCCTTTCCGTAAGACCCGCACAATGGACGTATTCGGAAACGTTTTCAGCATCTCGACTTCATTGATAAATCGACAATCCGACACCACAATCTTGGCATCCGGGTTCGACCGAATCCGGTTTTTCACAATATCCACCCAGATATCCGCATAAACCCGGTTGCGTATCAAATCGGTCCCGACATATTGGAGAGCCTTTCGCGGAGAAAAATCGGCGATACCTGTTTTCAAAGACCACTCGGCATCCGGCGCTTCGCGCCAGGCTCGCGATTCGGCCGTGTCGCCCTCCAACATCTCGCGCGGCCAAGAGAACAAAATGGAGATGACGTCTTTCAAAGCAGAGGCGAAAGATATGCGGACGAATCCGTGCTTGGAAACGAGAATATTGGCGACGGTATCTTTACCGGAACCTTGTGCGCCGCAGAGACCAATTATCATATTTGTATTATAATTGGTGGGTTGTTTTTATACTGGTGTACAAATATCAATGGTGTTTATTTGCGGGACGTCCGACGTTTCTTCGAACGCATGTACTTGGTCGAACGCATGTACTTGGTCAGCTTTTTGTTTTTCTTTCCGCCCTTTCGTGGCGTCAACCATTTTTTCAATGATTGAGTAAATGTTTCTTTGGGAGGTTTTTTTACTAATATTATATCTTCTTTATCTTCTTCACTATTGTCTTCTTCTTTATCTTCTTCACTATTGCCTTCTTCTTTATCTTTTTCTCTATGCTTTTCTTCTTCTCTGTTGGCGACCCTATTGTTATATAAACTTTCTCCAATGGGTTTCCAAAGACTAATAGTACGGTCTCGCAATCCGGGTATAAAAGTATTACCTTTATCATAATCGGAAGGTTTGTATCCGTTATTAAAATTATTATTATTAATAGAGCTTACCGTAAAAGGGTTTTTGTTCATGTTAAATATTATATATTATAATAATATTTACTTAGGGTATAATTATGTCCGATTGTCCAATAAAATCAATAATAATAATATATGAGCGGTTCAAACAGCGGTTATCTAGTTAATGAAGATATGCGTTTATGCATATGGAAAAGTCCAAATACCCAAAACGTAGCAAATGATTCTAATTATGAAAACGGCAAGTTTGCGGATTATGAAAAACAAAGTTCATTGGCATATTCCTTTTATAATCATGTTCTGTCATTACCAAGGACGGTTGAAATCCCGGAATCAAACCTTGGTGTAAATACCCCCAAAGATGGTTCGAATGAACCCAGTATAAATATTATCAAGGATGATAATCACAATAATCTTTTTATTAATTTGTCACTTACATTTTGCACTAGTACATTAAGCGCTGTCAATACCAGTTACCTCATTCCAGAAGAACCCGGTTATTTAGTAATGATATTATATGGAAATGATAGTATGGGTGTGCCAGGTATAATATGTGCATTATGTTTCCATTTTGAGCTACTATTGGACTCGTTTGACGACGAAAATAGTGATTATTATCCGATTATAGCACATTTAGATGGATTTTGTAAAAATTGCGATAACGCAAACATAAAAGGTGCCGGCATTGGCATAGATATATTTTTTGATATATGTAAAAAATGGAATGATAAGTTTAAAAATAAAATTATTAAATACCAATTGGAAGCTTTGCCGAATGCGCATCTGTATTGGAAAAATAAGTTTGGGTTCATTTTAAAAGATAAAGATGCCGCATTGAATTATGTTGCCAAACCAAATAATGACGATGTTGAAACGTTATTTACGATGACAAGACCTCTATATGACATGAAAGATGTCAATTTGGAAAATCAGCGGAACAAAAGTAGTCCGAAGGAAACATCTGCTCCAATTTTGACACATGACGAGATGGAGGCTATCGACTGGGCTATAACTTGGGATGAAATGACAGAAGGTCTTGAACAAGAAATGCTACATCAACAACAAGAGTTGCGCCGCGGAATGTCGAAGAGTCATCGTCGGGCGTGGGGAGATGACGGATATGAAAGCGACAGTCCATTAAGAACCACGAATAAAAAGGCCAAAAAGGCTAAAAAGGCAAAAGGTGCCAAAAAAACCAAGGTGCTCAAGCGGACTCCGCGTCGTCGCAGAAATAGAACCCAACGAGGTTATGATAGTATATAACCATGTTTGTTGGTAATTATACCAAACCAATATATAGATGAATCAAAACCATTATGCCGCGGTTCGTTATGCCCTGGTGATTGGGTTTATTGCCGGTGGTATTGACCAATTGGAAAATCCTTCGCTAACTGCCGGTTTCACAGTTGCCGCTCTTCACAACGAATTGTTAACACCTCTTATAGAGGCTCTTCGCCAGAACCCCGAACTGGTCGAGTTGTCCCGAAAGGTCGGACTCGGCCATTTGTTTGGGTCCTTCTCGGGTGGAAATGGGCATTTCTCGGGTGGAAATGGGCATTTCTCCGGTGGAAATTGGCATTTCTTGGGTGGAAATGGGCATTTCTCGGGTGGAAATGGGCATTTCTCAGGCAGAAAAACGAAACAATCGCCCAAATCTCAGATAATCCATGACTTTTTTGCGGTCTTCGACAAGTTGTCAAATGATAATAAAACCGCATTGGATGTGATGGTTAAGAAGTTGGCACCAGCTTTCCTGACATCGAGTAGTTTAGCCAGAAGAAAGACCGCCAAAATCCGTTGAATGAAAACCATTTTGGGTCGCAACAGCATAAAGATTTTTCGCCCGACGAGATATATATGTCCGGCGCCGATATCCCCGATAATTCAAAAAACACCAATTACCGCCTCTATATATTGGACCCGCTGTCCGTGATTGTGAAACTCGCTATATTGCGCAACAAGCCAGTAGGCACCAAGTTCCGCATTTCCGACAATGTTTTTTATATCCAGGAACCGGGGCCATTCCAGGCCCTGTGTCGCCTATATTTCAGTTCGGGCAAGGCCGACCTCCAATACCTCTATAATCCCATCCAAATCGCGTGCTCGACCTTTCTAAATACGCGGTTCTGCGACAAAACACCGCAAATCCGCAAGCTGTTTCAATGTGCCATCTCGGGCCTCGAACGACTAAAAGAAACCTACAAGGCGTGCCCAGTTATTGTATTATGCCTAAACCTCTATGTCAACATCATTGAGAACTACTTGGAAGAGTATATGAACGAGAAGTTGTTCAAGAAAGACGCAATGACGGCGGTTTATGATAGCGCCACGATTTCGATGCTGACCGGCATTTGGACGGCGGACCGTATCAAAGTGGTGATGGATATTATCGAGTTTTTATATACGGACAATTTGGCGGCGAACAATGTCCAGTCGCTGGAAATATTCATCAATAATATTGATTTGATGATGCCGCAACTGGTGAATCCTTAAAGCGTGCGACCTTAAAGCCGTCTGCTTTATATGCTTTGTTCCAAGACACGTTGTGACGACTCAAGCCTCTCTTCAAACTCCACCTTGGTCTGGAAATAGCTCTCGAGGTCTTCGACCCCATCATCTGGCTCCGGCTCTGGCTTCGGTTTCGAAATATCGTCAATCATGGCCTTGTATTTTTTGTACTTTAAATCTTCTAAAATGGGCGGCGACGGATTTAGCAAAGTTTTTAAATAATCAAATGAATAATGGAATATTAAAATGATTAATATCGATACAATCACGATATTGAATACCATATATCAAAACTGCTGGTTTTTTGATATATGATAAAACGCATTTATTTCTTGGCGGACTTGCGCACCTTGGACCCGCGTCTGCGTTTTGATTTTTTGCCGCCAAACAATCGGCCGCCGGCGGCAGGAGCAGCAGGCCTGACCTCTTCATTAGCCTCTTGCTTAGGAGCATCCTTAAGCGCTTCCGCACCCTTCGGCGCTTCCGCTGCCTTGGAACCAAAAAGGTTTGTAAGTTTAGAAAAAGAAAATCCAGAACCCGAGCTTGCTTGTTCAGATTCAGCCGCCTTCTTTTCATCCACCGCTTTTTGTAGCTCCTCATTTTTCTTTTTCAAATCGGCAATTTTCTGGCCATTCATCTTCTTGATATCCGCACATTTTTGTTCAGATTCCTTTTCCAGCTCATCAATTCTCTTATTATTAGCCTCCACCTTTTTGGCGGGGTCTGATGACAAAATATCAAATAGTCCAGCACCTTTTTGTTGCTTGCGTCGTTGCGGCATTATACAATAGTCACATAAAAAATCACAACACAACATAAACAATATAAACGCATACACCAAAACATAATCATCTAAATGCCATCGTTAATACTCATCGAAAAAACGGGAAAGCTAAAGTCCATCAAAATGGACGGCCTCGACATCCCCGATTTATGTAAAAAATGCGGATTCAAAAACATCAATGGGTTTTCCCATGCTCATACATGGGCAGTATCATTCAACGAAATCGAGTATAAGCTGTGCCTATATGGCAAGACAGAAGGCCGTGCCAATTCGGAGAACAAATACGAGTTCCCCCCGCCGATGGATAATACCCTGTTTTTCGGCAGTTGCGTCGTCATCAATATGGAGAACGACGTGGCATCTGACATGTCGGTGAAAGAGTTCGAGGATATTATGGAATATTTATACGGCGGATTCGAAGATGTGGACTCAGATGATGATAAATCCGATTCATCCGATGATGACTTAGGACTTCCTAAAACCAAGGATGGGTATGTGAAAGACGATTTCATAGTGGATTCCGATGAAGAAGATGATGGCGATGGTTCCGACGATGAAGATGATGATATTGAATCGGAAGAGGAGGAAATTGTAAAACCAAAGAAAAAATCGATTACATCTGCCCCGTCTCCAAAACCAAAGGCCGCCGCCGCCATAAAAGCCACTAAAAAGGACAAAGCCGAACCGGTCATTGTCGAATGCTCGGTCGAACTGGAGGAGGAGGAGTATTTGGTATAGACATTTATAAACGATATAAACGTATTTTGCCAAATAATCCAAATGGATTACTCACACATCATGCATCGCTTTCCAGCGTTCGAACTTTCTTATGAAACATTTGCGCATAAGAAAGTTCCTCCTATCTACGACATCGCCATCGCCATACCGGCCGGCAAAAAACACCTTATCTGGTTCACATACGACAATGACACCGACATTGCCATATTGCTGGACCTGAACAAATCCAATCAAATTGTCGGTTCCAGACGCGTCAACGTCCCCGCTCTCACAACAGAGAGTTATTATGGGACGCTCCTGTATGGTACAATCATCCAAGACGGCGAGTTACCCGTCTTCGTCATCGAAGACCTGTGCCATTATCGCGGTCGCAATGTGCGCCATCTGCTGTTCGGGGAAAAACTGACCTATTTACAAAAACTGTTCGAGAAAGATTTGCCCGACCAGTGTGATATTAATGACGGGCTCATTGTCGTATTGCCCTACATGCGTGTAAGCCGCGATGCTGAACTGGAATCGCTCCCCTTTTACGAATCGATGACCAAACCCGCAAAATATGTGAGCCACCACATCCAGTTTCGCTCATCCGGCAAAGTGGCGCCTTATTTGAACCACATCTACAAGAAACCGCAGCCGGTAGTCGAATTATCGACCCAAATATTGGTCCCGCGGACAGATGTTAATTATAGATTGCCGGCTTATTCGAGAACTGCTGTGTTCCGCGTAGTGGCCGATATACGCGACGATGTGTATCATATGTTTGCCTATGGAGCCCAAGAAACCAATGTTTATGTGAATGTGTTGTACATTGGTACGCGTCAACAGAGCAAATATATGAACTCATTGTTTCGCAATATCAAGGAAAACATCAACATCGATTATGGCGAAGAAAGCGACGACGAAGAAACCTTTCAGGATATGCGGCTGGATAAATATGTGGATTTGACGCGTGAGCACAATATTGAGTGTATGTTCAATCGCAAGTTTCGGATGTGGGAGCCGGTAAAGAAAGTGGAAACTAGGCATTATATCCATATTGCAGAGCTGGTGTCACAAAGGGTGGACTCTTCGAGGGACTCTTCGAGTCATAGGGCGGACTCTTCGACTCATGAAAACAACAATCGACATAGCTTTACGAGAGACCGGACGAGAAGCTCACCATATGTGCCAAACAAGCAATCAAATTACAATCGATACAACAAAAAATAAACCATGACCCAGAATAATATGTATTGGAATACATATTATTTTACAATCCAATAAACAAGGCACCGCGCCCTATGGCGCGGTTTATACAAAGGTATTTTCAAGCGGTTGTTGGGCCGCCGCTTCACACAATTTGTCCATCTCCGCCAACAGCGTCCGATGCTGGTCGATTTCATTCTGGATTTCCGTCTTGTTTTGAAACCCATGATACGATGTCCGACCCTCGGTATAATTCCACAAAGGCAGCATCTTTTTACTATTGTAAATCAGCAAAAACCGCAACGACTCAATGGTCGAATAAGCACAATATCGCCTTATCGCCATCGTATATTTCTCCGTAATTTTTAAAATCGAGTTGTGGTATTCCACCATCTTTTCACAAGGGAACGCCGCCTCAGATATGACAAACTGCGAAATAAATGTGGAATTATAATAATTTGTAATGATACTACCATAATCAAACTTATTGTACAGTTCCATACACTGGGGGTCGCGATGCTGCTGTAATTCCGTCATACAATCCACCAAAATCTGTTTCCCGACAATCACGAGCGCATCCAAAATATCCATGAAAGCGCGGTCCTTCATGGTTGTAGTATCCGCGCGAATCAAATCATCCGCCAATAACTCGCGGTCAATCTCATTCAATATATACCTGTAAATCGAGTGTTTATTTTGGGTGCGGGTTTGAATCGTCTCCGCCAACGGGCGCAGTTCCACCTGCTCCATATGAACAATATATCGGTGGAAATTGGTCAAATACTGGGAATTAACACGAATCATTTCGGCCAGCGTTTTTGTCGCGGCGACCATCGGTTTCACGCGACCATAAAACGGCATATATTTTTCCACAGCGTCTTTTAACGCTTTTTCTTTGCGATTTGTGGTATCCGTTCGAAACTCCATATTGTCGAACACTTCGCAAAATATGCGCGGAGTGCGGCGCGAATTAATACAATCATTTGCGATTTCCATAATTTGCCGCCCCGATACATTGAACGCCGCATTTTGGTTACATTGGTTTACGGCCGGCGCGACGACCTGCCCATGTTCGCGCATCCACTGGTAATAATGCGGGTTATGGACGACCCCCTTCTCCACCGTCCCCTTGCTCCAACTGAACGCGGTCTTACATTCCGTACACCACATCTGGTCGCAACCGTCGATTTTCGAAATGCGCATTCCGCAATTGGGGCACGGGCGCGTATTTTTGCGCAGCTCCTCGACTGTGTCGACATCTTCCTGCTTACAGACATGTTCACCCCCTTCGACCGCAACGAAACATTTAGGACAAGTATGTTTCGAACACAAGTCGCACTTGTATTGCGACGAAAGCATGCCGCGACACCCGCCGGTTTGGCACGGCATAATAAACTTACGAGACACCTGACTGACATTCCCCATTTCGACACGAATCCTCTCATGCTCGTGATAAAGCTCGGATATCCGGTTGCGCAATTCCGAGATTTGACTGATGATAGCTGCCATCTGTTTATCCGATTCGGAGATTTTCCCATATCTGAGCGCACCCTCGTAATATTCCGGTATTTTAGCAATCTCCATGTCGGTCAATATCTTTCGACGATGGACGCGATAATCCTTTTCCATGAAGGACGCATTCAGTGCGGCTTTGGTAAACTCGATATTCCACTTGTTCCGGCATTTCATACAATGGGGGTCCGTCGTTATACTCGTCAAATAAGTCCGCACACATTCTTTACATGATTCATAGCCACAATTGGCAAAATAGCATTTAACGACATGTCGCGTAGTTTTATTATAATTGCTGCAACACACTTGGCAACTTATTGCTGGTTCCATTTGTTCTGTATATATATACGGTTTTCGTTTATATCATTTATGATTAACCCAAAGCTATGCATAATTTTTGATATTGATGAGACCATGGTTCAGTATTTACATGATCCGGTAAGTATTGACAAATGGGAAACATATAAGAAACTTTACCCCAATAAAATAGAGACGCACGAATCCACCAAATATGTGCTGCTTTTTCGTCCCGGATTGCGCGACTTTATTCATTTTGCCAAGTTAAATAATATTGATATTGCGGTTTGGACCTATGGAAACGAGTCGTATTCGCAGTTTATCGAAAACGAAATCACTAACTATGCTGGTCTAGATAAAAGCCCATTCACATTTGTCTATTCAATAAAAGAAATTAAAGAAGATTTAGAAAATGGCATGGAAGAAAAAGACTTGCGGCGGGTCTACCAGGCATTTCCAGGAAAATACACGTCGACAAACACGATTTTGGTGGATAATCGTGCGGCCAATATTTTTCACGAATCCAATCGCGAAAATGGCATTGTGGTTGAATCATTTGACATTACTACCGGATATACTCCAAATAAAGACACTGTGTTTCAAAATATCAAGCATATTTGTGAGAAGATACGAAACACCCCGTTGAAAAATCCCGTGTTTTCAGAAAACAATGTAAGGCGCAGTGGTATTCGCAGATATTATAAGAAATATATCGCAAATGGTACGCCGATTTCCCTGGTAAGTGAAGGGAAGGTTGACCTAGACGCGGATTTTTATCCAGAACCAAAGACAAAGAGAGGCAAAAATAAGACGAGGGGAGGAGATAAAGACAATAATAGGAAAACACGACGAAGCAATGCGACAGGCGATAAGCGAGCGACCGAAAAGCGATAAGCACGCGACCGATAAGCACGTGACCGACAAGCGATAAGCAAGCGACAAGCGATAAGCGAGCGACCGACAAGCGACCTAAAGATTCACAAAAAACATAAAGATTTGCCATATTGCTTTGTAATATGGGAAACACAACACAAGCCACCGCAAACTATGATGATGTTCGAAATAATCAATTCCTACTTATTCATACAATGGAGGACGAAAGCATCTTAATTGAACGAACCCTAACAATCGAAAAAGAAATCACCAAGATAAATGGTCTTATTGCCGACCATAGCTATGATACACATATTATAGTATATGGGAAAAACGTGGATGACTATGAAACCCTGGTTCAAAAACGAGGCCAGTTATTAAAGCTAGGGTTTAGAAATGTATGGTTCTACCCAGGAGGATTGTTTGAATGGATATTATTGCGCGATGTTTTTGGAACCCGGCAGTTTCCAACAACCGCCGACGCAAAAGATTTAATCAAATATCGACCAAAAAGTGCCTTTATATAGACCAATATAATCTCAAAATAAATCACGTTATTGCATGATTTGTTTCAACTGAATATCTACTTAGTTTTCAACTGAATATCTACTTAGTAATTACACCGTTGAAAATTGAAAACGACACGTTTTCAATCTCCAATGGAGCGGTATAGGTAACGATTTAAAATTGCACAACATATGTGCAATTTTAAATCTTCACCAATATATATCATAGGATATGAGTATTGAAAAGAGAAATGCTGCTATGAGGACACAAGTATATACTCGTAATCTTGTGTCGGAAGGTATAATCAATCAATTTGTGCCTCTTGGCATGAGTGCTACAGCATTTAATATGTCAAAAGTAGAGGCGGATAAACCAACTATGAATATTCATATCGACATTTCGGGTTCTGGACCTACTGGCGATACGGGACCACAAGGACCTCAAGGTCTTACTGGACCCACTGGAAATGATGGTGTATCTTATACAGGACCGACCGGTAGAGTGGGTCCCGCCGGTTCAGTTGGTGTTAGAGGCAGTACTGGCGAGATTGGTCCTACCGGCGCAACAGGCGCACAAGGCATACAAGGCACTCAAGGCATAAAAGGTGATACTGGCACTCAAGGCATACAAGGGACACAAGGCGTCACCGGTGCGCAAGGCATACAAGGCATACAAGGCATACAAGGAATACAAGGATTAAAAGGCGATAAAGGCGATAAAGGCGACACCGGAGCGCAAGGAATACAGGGCATACAAGGATTAAAAGGCGATAACGGGGACACCGGAGCGCAAGGAATACAAGGCATACAAGGATACACCGGAGCGCAAGGAATACAGGGATACACCGGAGAAGCCGGTGTTACAGGACCCACTGGCCCGAATGGTCTTATCGGTCCACAAGGTACCGCCGGCGGTCTCGTGTATTTCTTGAACTATTACAATCGCCCAGTTTCAAAAACATTTTCAGGTTTAGGTGTGTTTACATATTATTTAGCAGAGCAAACTCCAAATACAAGCGCATCATTTTCATATACATTACCCGGCGGAACTGGGCCATATTCAGTGCCTCTCGTCGGCGCAACTGATAACCAATATTACTCGCAATTCATATTGGCACCCGATACAATTGCCAACAATTTTATTCCCGGCGGTATTTGGAATATGAATGTGTATGCATCATGTTCGAGCGATACATTTGCGAAAAACTATATTTCGTGGCATATTTATTACAATACGGAGACCGACGGCACAGGATATTATAACTTAGTAAAACTAGCATCAAGTTCTCGAAAATATTTAACAAGTAAATTAACGAGTGAATATCGCATTGACTGCAACATACCCACAACATTTTTGTCGAGTCCATCAAAACAAGTGTTTTTAAAAATTACGGTTGGTGCAGATAGTGCGAGTACGGACCCAATTACATTTTATTTCACCAGTGCTTATCCGACCAATATACAAACGTCGGTTCCCACATTGGGAATGCCGGGTGCCACAGGAACTTCATATTTTTCATTCCAGTCAAGCAGTACCAATATATATTATTCGTCAGGCAATTTGGCGGTTGGTAAGTCAACCGCTTCTTATCCACTTGACATTGCGGGGAACGTGAATACAACCAGTATGTATTTGGTGAATGGAACAAACTTGTTATTGAATACGCCACTATTGGGTAATGCTACGGCGACCACCCAGCTCGTGTCGGATAATTCGACGCGCGTAGCCACGACTGCCTATGTACAAAGTAAGATTGATGCGCTGGTTGGAGGAGCGGATGGGGCGCTAGATACATTGAATGAACTGGCAATCGCACTGGGGAATAATGCGTCATTTTCAACTACGGTGACCAATTCGCTGGCGGAAAAGGCGTCAAAAACGTATGTGGATTCGAGTGTTAATTCGGTGCTTGCGTATTATTACAAAAAAGTGGATGCGGATTTGAGCATTAATTCGGTGCTTGCACCTTATTACAAAAAAGCGGATGCGGATTTGAGCATTAATTCGGTGCTCGCATCTTATGCGCTGTCATCGACGTTGACTGGTTCATATTATACGCGTTCGGCAATTGATATGAGTATTAATGGGTACATTTATAACAAGGCGACCATTGATGCCAGTATCAACAGCATTCTTGGCCTTTATTATACGAAGGCCACAATCGATGCTAGTATCAATGGAAATATCTATAACAAGACGACTATCGATTCCAGCATAAACAGCATTCTTGGATTTTATTATAAGAAGTCTGTCATTGATAACTCGTTGGGCCTCTATTCGACCAAGGCCATCATTGATAACTCGTTGGGCCTCTATTATACAAAGTCCGTCATTGATAACTCATTGGGCTTATATTATACGAAGTCCGTCATTGATTCTAGTATCAACGGAAACATCTATAACAAGACAACCATCGATTCCAGCATAAACAACATTCTTGGATTTTATTATACCAAGTCTATTATTGATAACTCATTGGGCCTTTATTATACGAAGGCAGCAATAGATGCTAGTATAAACGGAAACATCTATAACAAGACAATTATTGATTCCAGTATAAACAACATTCTTGGATTTTATTATACCAAGGCCATCATTGATAACTCGTTGGGCCTTTATTATACAAAGGCAGCAATCGATGCTAGTATAAACGGAAACATCTATAACAAGACAACTATTGATTCTAGTATAAACAACATTCTTGGATTTTATTCTACCAAGGCCATAATTGATAACTCGCTCAGCCTCTATTCTACCAAGGCCATAATTGATAACTCGCTCAGCCTCTATTCTACCAAGGCCATAATTGATAACTCATTGGGCCTCTATTATACAAAGGCCGCAATCGACGCCAGCATCAATGGAAACATCTATAATAAGACAACTATTGATTCCAGTATAAACTCTATTCTTAGCTTCTATTCAACTACATTAAACACAAACAGTCGATTTGATTCAACCGATTTAAGTATTAGTGCTATAAGAGTTGATATACAAGCAATTTCGATTACTGGTTCAGCACGGGACCCAAGTATAAATGACCTATATTCATATAATAATATTCAAGATGCGAGTATTAATTCTCTTCCTACCAAAGCCATAATTGATAACTCACTTGGCCTTTATTATACGAAGTCCGTCATTGACGCCAGCATCAATGGAAACATCTATAACAAGACAACTATTGATTCCAGCATAAATAGCATTCTGGGATTTTATTCAACAAAGGCCGTCATTGATAACTCATTGGGCTTATATTATACAAAGTCCGTCATTGACGCCAGCATCAATGGAAACATCTATAACAAGACAACTATTGATTCCAGCATCAACAGCATTCTGGGATTTTATTCAACAAAGGCCGTCATTGATAACTCATTGGGCTTATATTATACGAAGTCCGTCATTGACGCCAGCATCAATGGAAACATCTATAACAAGACAACTATCGATTCCAGCATCAACAGCATTCTTGGATTTTATTCTACCAAGTCCGTGATTGATAACTCACTTGGCCTTTATTATACAAAGT
>JACCDM011499000.1_pt1 | contig 39099 bp, 49 predicted proteins | sample 7445851 | NCBI WGS metagenome assembly JACCDM01 (sample SAMN15323438, study PRJNA562643) | freshwater metagenome | isolation source: river surface water | place: USA:Blue River Watershed | collected 2017-08-16
ATATTGGCGGTGGCACAACCGACGTTGCAGTTATATCATTGGGCAGTATTGTGCACTGTTCATCGGTCAAAGCCGCCGGCGACAAACTAGACGCCGCGATTATTGAATATGTAAAGAAAAAGTATGGCCTAGCTATTGGTGAACGTACTGCCGAAGAAATTAAAAAAACCATAACATCGGCAACGGTATTAAAAGACGAACTTGAAATAACCATAAAAGGTCGCGACTATAACGAAGGCTTACCTAAAAGCATTCAGTTAAAAACTAATGAAATAGTTCTAGCGATTGATGAAGTACTAGAACAAATAATTGGCGCTATCAAGGTAGTGTTGGCTGAAACTCCACCCGAACTAGCTAGTGATATTATGGACCACGGTATAATTTTGACTGGTGGTACATCACAATTGATGAACTTAACAACCTTGATTGAAAACAAAACCGGTGTGCAAACACGTTTGGCTGACAACCCGCTTTATTGCGTAGTTACAGGTACTGGTGAGGCGTTGATACATTTAGATTCGTACAAAAAAGCTTTGGGGTCGAAACACTAAAATTTATTTTAAAGAATAAAAACATGCATGCATATTTAATAATTAGCGATAACAAAGAACTAGACATAAAAAGTGTTTTGCCAAATTTGTACGAACCTGTACGAAGTCACTTTTTCTCAAAAATCAAAATTGACGACATTAGGGGTTTGAATAATTTTTTATTAACTCGCGGCGCCGAGGCTCATGTTATATACTTTGATTCTTTTTTAGATATTGCCCAAAATACTTTTTTAAAAACCTTAGAAGAGCCTAATGCTGACAAACAAATAATACTAGTTACAAAAAGTCGTGCCAATTTGCTAGATACTATAATTTCGCGTTTACAAGTTATTGATCTTGTCAGTGCCGGTAACGATAAAAAGGGTAATTTTTTAGCTTTAAGTATCGTACAAAGGCTAGAGGTGGTTAAAAAAATACTAGACTCTGAACATGACGACGTGCGCCCCAACGCACAAAAATTAATAGGTCAAATTTTAAACAATAGCGGTGACAAATTGAACGCAGACCAAAAACAAACATTGGCACAATTGCATGACAATTTGTTTGAATCGGGCACTTCGGCCAAGCAGGTACTAGAATTTTTGGCGGTCACGCTTTAGTAATTTTTTAAGTACTTCTTTTTAATATTTTATGATAGAATACACAACATATGGCGTATAATTTTACACAAACAAAAGAGGCTTTTAAAAATACAACCGAATGGTTGGCGAACGAATTTTTATCATTGCACACTGGCAAGGCCAGCCCAATAGTATTAGACAGTATTTCAGTCGAAAGTTATGGTTCTATGATGCCTATTAAAAATATTGCATCAGTTAGTATTGAAGACGCTAAAACATTGCGCGTTATACCGTGGGACAAATCACATGTTAAAGCTATTGAAAAAGCGGTGAACGATGCCGACGTTGGTTTATCAGTTGTGTCAGACAGCGACGGTTTGCGGGTAATCTTTCCAATGCTTACAACTGAAACTAGACAAAAGATGGTTAAGGTTTTGCGTGACATGCTAGAAGAAGCTCGCATTCGCATACGCAAAGAACGCGAAAAAACTCAAGACGATATTCGCGCCCTTGAAAAATCAAATGAATTGACCGAAGACGACAAATTTCGCTCTCTTGATGAATTACAAAAATATGTTGACGAAGCTAATAACGGTTTAGAAGACCTTTTTGCGAGAAAAGAAAAAGACGTAATGACAGTTTAATATGTCTATAGTTTATTTTATTATAATACTGTTAGTTTTAGTTATTGTTCATGAGTTTGGGCATTTTCAAACTGCAAAATGGTTTGGTATGTTGGTTGACGAATTTGCCTTTGGTTTTCCTCCGCGACTAGCTTCATTCATGCATAGAAAAACTAAATTTTCGTTTAATTTGTTGCCATTGGGTGGTTATGTAAAAATCAAAGGCGAAGACAACGAAGACGTTTCAAATGGTTCGTTTGCTTCAAAACCTAAATATGCGCAAATAATTGTTTTAGTTGCGGGTATTGTTATGAATATTTTAATTGCCTGGGTTTTGTTTTTTGGAGCAATGTCATTGGGCATGCCTCAGCAATCGACAAGTACTGAAAATGCGCAAGTTTTGGTTACAAATGTTGTTGATGGCGGCGCGGGCAGTAAGGGTGGCTTTATGGTTGGCGACACGGTCACCAGGGTTCAATACGAAAACAGAGACCTAGCTATTAACGACCCTAATACAGTCATTAGTGCTGTGCGTGAAGGTAAACCTCTAGCTGTTACTGTTTTACGTAGTGGGAGTGAAAATATTTTAAACATTGTGCCTGAAAAAATTGATGGCATAAACAAAATTGGCGTTGAAATGCAATCGGTGCAAACCAATAAGCTTTCGTTTGGCAAGGCCGTAATTGCATCAACCAAAGCAACCTATTACTATACTATTGAAACCTTCAAAGGTTTTATACATTTATTTGGCAAACTATTTACTGGTGTTAGTGTCAAAGACGAAGTTTCAGGCCCTGTTGGTATTGTTAAACAAGTAGGGCAGGCAAGTACTTTTGGTTTGGCATATCTATTATCATTTGCGGCCATACTTTCTATTAACTTGGCTATTTTAAACCTTATACCATTCCCAGGCTTAGACGGGGGCAGAATCTTGTTTGTAATGATCGAAGCTGTTACTCGCAAAAAAGTCTCTCAAAAGGTAATGGGCTATATAAACGGCATCGGTATATTATTGCTATTATTACTGATGGTAGTAATTACGATCAAAGACATCGTGCATTTTTAAGCATTTAAATAAACAAGTATTACTTGACATTTGTCAATATTTTTGTTAATGTTTGATTCTTAAGTACATTTCAAAAAAACAAATAAAAACGCAAAAAATGAAACAGAAATTAACCCTATTTGCCATGGCAGCCATATTATTGGCCTCATGTGCATCGAACAAAAAGGTGGCCCGCGCCTATGAAGACGGCAGAAAAGAAGGTAAAGACATTACTGAAAATCTGGCCAAGGTTAGAATGAATCAGGTTATGGACTCCATGGCGCAATTGAAAGAAACAGTTATTCACGACACTGTTACTAAGATTGTAAATGTTGGTGGGTCTACAAAGAAACCTACCGATGAGCCAAGTAAGGAATATGTTTTTCAGGCAAATTTCAGTCTTGAAAACTTTATTGGTTACCCCGAATTAAACGGGAAGTTTTACAGGGTCTCGCCGGTTTATACCGATTCGACAAGGCATTATGATCAGACTAAAAAGGTATATTTTAATAAATATGAAAAGAAAAAGTTTGATATTTATATACCAATTGAAGATTATAATATTATAAAACAAAAAGGTAAAAAAATAGTCACGATCTATGCTAGTTGGATGAAGTTGTGTGGTAATGAAATGCATAGTTTTGATTTTAAGGGGAGCGAATGCATTGATGTTTTAGGAGGTATTCACTATTCAGATCCTGGGGTAAAAATTGATTTCAAGCCCGCCAAGGTTAAGGAAGAAGTTAAAACAGAACCTGGTGACAATAAAACAAAAATTGATCCTAAAAAAGTTGTAGACCTTAAAGATATCGGTCCTTGTTCTAACCCTCCGGATTGCACATTACTTTGGCCTAAAACTTTAAATCTTGAAACCTGTAATTGTGAGTAAGTAGTTGTTTTTGCTTCATAGTCAAACCGCCCCGATTTTATTGACGGGCGGTTTTTTAATTGTTAACACTTACAAAAGTATAAACAAAAATATTATACCTACAACAATACGGTACCAGCCAAATTTTTCAAATGAATGGTTTGTAATAAACTTTAAAAATGTTTTAACTGCAATTAATGCAACAATAAACGCTGTTACAAAACCGGTACCTAGTAGTAACCATTCGTTGTTTGTAAAACTAAAACCTGTTTTTAATAAGTCTAAACTTGTTGCGGCAAACATGGTAGGTAGTGCCAACATGAACGAAAACTCAACAACTTCAACACGTGATATGTTACGCAATAGTCCACCAATAATTATGGCGCCTGACCGCGATACGCCTGGTATAAAAGCCAAAGTTTGAACTACGCCCAATATAAAAGACTCTTTGCTATTTATAGTTTTGCTTTGATCTTGATCACTGTTTTTATTAGTATTTTTAGCCTTATTTTGTATGTATTTTTCAACTAAAATTATAATAATACCGCCCACAATCAACGCAATTGGCACTATTAAAATATTGCCCATAATTATTTTAACCTGTTTATAAAACAATAAACCAATTATAGCTGTTGGTATAAAGGCATAAATTAGATTTAAAATAATACTTTTATTGTTTAGAATTTTTTTAATATATAAAATCAATACAGCCAGTATTGCACCTAGTTGTATAATTACCTCAAAGCTTTTTAAAAATTCAGTTTGCGGTAATTGTAATAAATTTGAAAACAACATCAAGTGCCCAGTTGATGAGATAGGTAAAAACTCGGTTAAACCTTCGACGATACCTAATATAATTGCGTGATATAAATGCATAATTAATTATTTATAGTTTATTGTTAACCGCTAAATATGTAGCAACAATTGCGGCAGTTTCGGCGCGAAGGGTATTTTTACCTAAATTGTATGTTGGTATGCCCAGTAAACTAACCGACAGTCTTTCGCGATCAGACCAGCCACCTTCGGGGCCAATGAAAAAAATAATATTTTTTGGGTTTTCAATAATTTGTTTTTTAGATTCAACCTTACTAGGCTGTGTTTCGGTTGGCATATCACAAAAAACTAATTGCGTGTCGCCTTTATCTAAATAGTATTCAAAAGCTTTTTGTAAATTTATTTCATCAAACAGTGTTGGCACAACTATACGGCCTGATTGTTCACTGGCTTCTCGCAAAATAGTTTCGCAACGTTCGACATTAACCCCCTTTTTAATTACCTTGTCAGTTGTTAGCGGTAATATACCGTCGACACCAACCTCGGTCATTTTTTCAAGCGCGTATTCAAAACTTTCTTTTTTAATTGTGGCCAGGGCTATGATTATTTGCGGGGTGCCGTGTTGGGCAATCTCTTCGTTTAAAATTTGGCAAATCAGTTGTTTTTTACTAATGTCTAATATTTCGGTTTCGTAACGCACATTTTTGCCATCGCCAATATTTAGGTGTTCACCAGCACTGATTTTTAAAACATTAAAGACTTGATGAATTGTTTTATCGTCAGTAATGGTTAATTTTAAGTTGTCACGCGAAAACGTGGTAATAAATGAATGAATTTTAGCCATATTATTGTATAAAGTATAACATATAGTGTATAATTTGCTCTTATATGAAAGAAATTAAAGTATTAGATAAATCTTATTACAAAGTTAAACGCGGTATTTCAGGCTTTGGTCTATTTGCCGAAAAAGATATTAAAAAAGGTGACTGGATCATTGAATATGTCGGTATTGTGCGCCCCAATAAAGAGGTTGAGGGTAATACTACCAAATATTTGTTCGAGGTCAACAACCGCATAACAATTGATGGTAGCCCACGTTGGAACACTGCCCGTTATATGAACCACTCGTGCAAAAAGGGTAATGCCGAAAGCGACATTATAAAATCGCGCGTGTATGTTAAAGCTATAAAAAATATTGAAAAAGGCGCTGAGATTACCTATGATTACGGCAAAGAATATTTTGATGAATTCATAAAACCCTATGGTTGTATGTGTGAAACTTGTAAATTGAAAAATACTACAAAACCAGCCGCAAAACCTACTGCTAAAAAAACTAGTAAAAAGGCTAAAAAATAAAACCACCTATCTTAGATAAAATAGGCGGTGATTGATCGTATTAATTACCTCTGCAAGACTTGCGTCTTCTTCTAAAATGGCTTCTGAAATCTCTTTATTAAAAATAAATTTATTATCAGGTTTCATATCATCAATTTGCGGGGCAATCTTTTTAAGGTGCTCGATAACATAATGTAACCATGAACGGTTACTTTTTGTTATTTGAATCAATAGGTACTCAGTATTGCTCTTTATAGAATTGACCATGTTTAGGTCAGTATCCATTGTGATCGTGGCAATACAAAGTTTTGCGCTACTTATTGACTTTAGAATAAAGGTTCTAAATTCTAGGCAGTGGTTTTGTATTCTGCCAATTTCGTCAACAAATAAAATATTACCAACATCTACATTGATCAAGACGTTTGATATATTTTTAGGGTAAACATTATAACCGCCAACTTTTAGTTTACTTTCAGTGCCGAACTTGTCGGCAATGATTTCAGCTGAGTCGATTTTAACGTTTTTCATTCTAAATTGTTTTCTAGACCCGCCAAGCAGCACCTCTTCTGTTATAAAGCCTGTTGCATTTTTAAAGGCGTCTAAGCCTAACAATCTTTTTAATAGGGTGCTTTTGCCAATACCTGATTCTCCGGTTATTAATATTACCATTCTTTCTTTTTCCTTTCTGGTCAAACAATACATAAAACCATTCAAATAGTCAAATATTAAAATCTCGTATTAAAAAAGCAACTAAAAAGCCCTTGTAAAAACAGGGGCTTTTTTATGGGCTACTAAAGTCAAACATAATCCGGTTAACAGGAATTTTATTTGTTAATTCAACAGAAATTTTTTGTAGCAATTCTGTTTTAACAAACGGACCCGTTATACAAATAACGCGCGTGTATGATGGGTGGTCGCCCTGGTTACCGCGTGACATTATGTTTTCGGGCATCATTTCGGCTGTAAAGCCGTAGGGTAGCAATATTTCGTTTGCCATTGCAATGGCATGGGCCTCTTCACCCGGGGCTAGGAACCTATAGGTATTGCCTAAATTTGTTTCTTCTTTTATAAAAACCATAATATACTTTTTCACAGCATATAGTAATTTTTACAATTGTCAAAAAGGGGGTATTTTAGGTATTGCGAATTATGTAATTTTTGCTATAATCTTGGGTATTCCTTGGTAGCTCAGCGGTAGAGCGGTCGCCTGTTAAGCGATTGGTCGTAGGTTCGAATCCTACCCAAGGAGCAAATGTTGACAAATAAATATAGTATGATATTGTATACACAATGTCGTTCTTTCAAATTTTATTTGATTGGTTTTCAGAGATCTTGAGTCTTGAGGTTTTTGATAATCAATCAAATATGCCAGTAATAAAAGTATGGTGTCTCCCCATTAAAGGAGAAGAGAAATTGAACAAACTACATAAAGCTATCGTCAGTGCTGTTGTAGGTGTTAGTGAATTAAAATTAACAGACGAAAATGATATGACAGTCCTTTTCCCTCCAGACCTTATGAAATACGGTTTGGGGTCTGTTATTATTGTTGAAATCACAGGGCTTTTTCAAAAGAAAGGACGCACAAGGGAAGTTTTGCAAAAACTTTGTGCCGAGGTCGGTAAAAGTGTTAAAAATCTTTATCCCGATGCTAAAGTTGAATGTTCTGTTCAAACACTTAATCCACAAGAAGGTTTTTGGGAATCAGCGATAGTGTCAAAAAATAAAGAAGTTGGCACTAAACTTGTTAATTTAAGTAATAGATTATTAAAATGCCTAAATAAAGCAGGTATCAACACCGAAGAACAACTTCTTGCAACTTCTACTGTAGATATTTTAAAACTCCCTAGTCTGGGAACTTACTCATTTTATAGGTTAAGGGAATGGGCTAACGAAAAGGGGTATGTCTTGAAAGATATGGATATGATCTCAAAACTATTAGAGAAAGGATACACAATACTTTATATCAAAAGTAATTTAATCTGATCTCTCAATTTTTACTAAAGCCACTATTTAATTAGTGGCTTTTTTATTTCCTTAAAATACTCAGTCGAACTTCATCCCAAGTTCGGAGCACTTGACAATTTAATAAATATACCTTATTATATAAACAAATAAGGCTCTTTAATATTGGTTTTATTTAGGTTACCAAAGCAGGTCAAATTGGCCTTTTGTGGCAACTTAAATATAACTAAACAAGATGAAAAAGAATTATTTTTGGATGAGTATATCTCATTGGTTGGGTTTACCAATAACAATTACATTAGATAATAAAACAGAGCGTGGGTATCTTTCTACGCCAAAAAATCAATCCGGAAATTTTTATTTGCATAATCGAAAAGATTCAAACCTGCTGTTAACAGGTAAAGCATCTGATGTAACCAGGGTTTCTCTTGCGCACCCAATACTGCAAGATGCCTGGGCTTTTTGTACAGATCCAGATGCTAGGGAGGTTTCAATCTTTAAACATCCAAGCGGTAGGCCAATGTCTATTCGTGAGGCAAAACAAAAAGGACTAATACCTTAGTGTTATAAAAATTCCAGTTTACAAAACTAGTACGACGTATGTCTGCTGGTTTTTTTTATTTCCCTAAAACGCTTATTCGAACTTCATCCCAAGTTCGGAGCCTCAAAAAATAGCCTTATTCTGTAAGGTTATTTTTTATTACCGTACTTAGAAAATATTGTAAAGTTCGAACCTATTTTGACATTTCTTGTGAATAATGTAGTATATTAGTAAATTAAATTAGTGTAAATTATGTCAGTAGCACAAGCCCAAGGAATTGTTCGCACCAGATTAGCTGAAGAAAAAAGAAAAGTTATTCTTGCTCAAATGCCTGAAAATATTCAGAACTTATGGAAAGAGTATAGAAGTCTCGGTCACCCATACTATACGAGCAGTATGATTGAAAAGTTTATTATATATGTTGCTGCCCTGTATCTTGGAGTATTGCTTTTACTTAAGGGTAGGAAAATTAAAATTAGGGAAATCTACCTTGATTTTTTGCAGCATATTGAAACTTCAAACAACAACATTAAAGAATTCTCTAAAAAGCCCGATATTCAATTGGTGATTAAGGCTTTTAAGGATAATAATGTTGCCTGGATATAAAAATATAGATATCCTAAAAATTACTAACCCGTCAAATGGCGGGTTTTTTTATTTCTCTAAAATACTCAATCGAACTTCATCCCAAATTACCACTTTGCTAAGGCTACATCGGTACACAGTCGGAGAAGTATTGACTTTTAAGGTAAAATATGCTATCATATACGCAATAAGGTCTTTTAAATATGGTTTTATTTAGGTTGCCAAAGCAGGTCAATTTGGCCTTTTGTGGCAACTTAAATATCACTATAATATGAAAATAGAACCCACTATTCCTGTCCTATACACTGTATCCATTGCATCAAGCAAGTTTAGTAAATTATTCTTTGTATCCCGAATTCCTACACCTAATGAAAAAGAACACATATCGGTAGGTGTTGATTTACCTGAATTAGATTACATAAAGGTTCAATCAGTAAGACAGAATCTGCATAATATCTACAATCGTACGCGGGCAGACAATTATGAAAACCGCCCAATCGATGAGGTCTTTGCTGTATTAGTAGAATATAGACCAAATGAAGAAACACGGGAAAGGGTTAAGAAACAGCTAATAGAAAAAGGCTGGAAGTCGTCCGGTAAGTAATCTTTAAATTATAAAACATATAAAGCCCTTCAGAATATTAGTAATCTGAAGGGCTTTTTTATTTCTCTAAAACTCACCTTTGACATTTGGTGTAAATAATGTAGTATTTGAGTAAATTAAATCAGATGATCCGACTGAATAAAACGGTACGTACTATATATGGAAACAACAATAAAATTTTACATCAGTAAACAAAGGGGAAGCAAAGAACTTGGTTTTTATTTTTTTATTAAAACCAGTGCCCAAGAGAGTCGTACTTGCTATCTTTCAAAAAAAGAAAATCTTGCAAGTGTTATTAAAGATTTGTTTAATTCTTCAGTGAATAAACTTAATCCAGAAATAGATTATTTCAAGTTTAAGACTGTTTATAATATTGAATCATATACAACTGGAAACGCAATTTTCGTCGTAGGAGAAGTTTTAAAAAAAAGGGAGCTCTTGTTTTTAAACGATTCGGTAATAGAAGTTAAGCCAATGCTTGAAGAGGATATAGATCTTTTTAACGAAGCTTTTGAAAGCTTACGCAATGGTAGTTTTGTTAAGACTTTGTAAATTTATATAAAGGCTGTTCACAAAAGTTCAGCCTTTTATTATTGCGAATTTCTACCTTTGACATTTTGGTTAAATAATGTAGTATTTACTTGAATTTAAACGTACAAAAGATGGAAAAACAAGAAATAGAATTTGAAGATTTTAAAGATACTTTAGTAAAGCATCGCACAGCATTGAAGGCAAGAGAAAAAGGATTTTATTGCATAACTCCTCACAGATTCTTAAATGAAAAACAAATTGTAGGCGGGTGGATAGGTGGTAATACGCCAGAACCATCAAAAGAACAAATTGAGATTTATTTATCAAACCCAGAAGAATTACTGATTGCTCCAACTGCGGGTGTTTTACATCAGTGGTTAAAAAGAATCCATAATATTTCAGTGCATACTGAGCCTGTTTATTCAGGTGTTCCTAAAATAGGCACGATATTTCAGGCTTATTTATTTTTTGAAAAAACAAAACGTGTAGATTTTACAAATGCCTACGCAGATGAAGCAGAAGCGTTTGAGGCTGGTATCTACGAGGCTCTTCATAGGTTACCTTAATAAAGGAGGCTGTTCGTACAAACGTTCGGCCTTTTATTATTGCGAATTTCTACCTTTGACATTTGGTTTAAATACTGTAGTATTTGGTTAAATTAAATGTATAGAAAATGAAACTAGTACCTATTGTTTTAATAAACGGTAAGACCGTTAATCTTCCAACGGAGGTCGAAATCGCTAATTTTAGAAATCACCTTGGTGGAGCAAGAGCTTGGTTTTTTGATAATGGTTTAGAAAAAAATATTCCATATGTAATTAAACAGTACAATGTCCGCACAGGATTAGATCACGAGATTTTACAGGAAAAGTATTTTTTAAAAAAGATTTCTTGTCCTAAAAACTCTATGCTACTTGGGGTGTTGTTTGACAAAGAATACAACCCTAATTTTTTCTTACTTGAACCAGAGGGTGAAGGCGTAAGTCAAACATTATGTATTGTTTTAGTTAATGAAGAAGAAGAGGTTCCTGACGATTATGCTTATCACTCTACATCACTAAAGCCCAATTTCGACACAAAACATTGTGTTTACAAAATTGAGTAAAAAATCAATTACCTTAAGGGCTTGTCATTATATGGCAGGCCTTTTTTATTTGCCTTCCAATATACTCAGTCGAACCTCATCCCAAGTTCGGGGTCGTGTATTGACAAGGGGGTGATAATTATGTTATCTTTATAAAAGATTTACTTAACCTGGTAGCCTGAGGGATTGTCCCAAAACGGCTGAACGAATTTGTAAAAAACTTTGTTTTACACAAAGACACATTGGACGCAGGTAAGGTTGTTTTTTATAGTTTAGACTTTTTACGCAGTTTTTGCCTAAGGAACAAAAAGTGGCCGAGTCGAAAATAGCTAAACGTTTTGTAAGGGAGTCATAGATGTTTTTATTAATGTTAGCGCTAACGCTAATACTGACACTAAGACTAAAGCCTAATAAAACCAAAAAAACAGTTGGATCCATAAAAATAATAAGGCTCTGACAATAGGTCAACCTCTACGAAAAGCCTCGAAACCTTAATCGGGGCTTTTTTTATTTTCCCTTAAAATATGTATTTAATTATATAAATAAAAAGGCAACGTAATGTTGCCTTTTTGATGTCTTACTTTACCTTTTTAAAGTATTCATTAATTACTTCAATTTTGGGAAAGTTTAGAATTACGTTGTACCGGTCAGTTTTCTGAGCGTTTTCCCAAAGAAAATTGGTTAAAATAACTTCCTGCTGGGCTTGATCAGAATCTCTTATAATAAATGATCTACGTAATGTTATTGCCAGGGTGTAACCGTTTAGTTCTATTGAAAAATCCTCAATATTCTCATTTGGTCTTTTGCCAGCAAAATCAGTTTGTTTGGTTCGGGTGAAATGTTCCTCAAGTTCGCGGGCTATATTAATCAAGCCATTTTCTTGATCAAGAGCCTCATTGTCCCATTGTAGGTACGTGAAGTGAAATGAATGATTGAATTCATCGGAATGAATAATCTGAAAATCATTGCTTAGTTGTTCAATCTCTACAGTTACTCTGTTTCTGAATCCAAATCTTGCATATACATAATTTGGGGTACCAAAACGGGCGTAGTGTTTGTTAACCACCCACATTAGTGGGTAATTTTCTTGACTATGAAGTATGGTCGACAGTTCGTCAGCCAAAGGGTAAGAGTCTTTTAAATACAAGTTAATGTTTTTGCCAGCAATTTTTTCAGGTGTTGGCAAAAGTTGGGCAATAAAGTGCATTATAATAGAACTATCTGGAAGTTCGCCAAAGATTTTGTAATCAAATTCTTTTGCCGTCCACATTGCCGGTGAGAAAATATTATTTTCATCTACCTCAGGGATTAGTATTAGAAAGTCTCCAATACTGATTTTCGCGTAGTTTGTGTTTGTCATAGCTTTTGTTTTTTGGGGTACTATTTAATATCGAGATATCGATAAGTTTTAATTAATCTACCAGGGTTATGTAGATTTGTCAAAATCGCCCTTACTCAATCTTGTGTTAAAATTAAATGATATGAAATCAAAAAGTGAAAAATATGTTGACGGGTTCGTAATACCAATTAAAAAGAAGGATGTAGCTGCTTATAAAAAAATGGCCGAGTGGGGTAGAGATTCTTGGATGAAACACGGGGCTTTGCAGTATTTTGAATGTATAGGCGATGATTTAAAAGTTAAAAAAGGTATGGGTCTTGGTTTTGGTAAACTTGCCGGGCTTAAACCTAATGAAACAGTTATATTTTCATATATTGTTTTTAAATCCAAAGCTCACCGTGACGCAGTAAACAAAAAAGTGATGAAAGAAATGGATAGCCCCGAAAATAGAAAAAGATATGAAAACTTCCCAATGCCTTTTGATATGAACAGATTTGCATATGGTGGTTTCAAAACAATTGTAGAGGCTTAATAGAATTAAAAAAGCACCCAATAGGGCGCTTTACTTAATTGACTGTAAATTCTTCGTCTAAAACCTCTAGTGGTTCTTTGTCTTTTGTTTCAAATTTAACACTAGCTATCCAGCCATTGACCTGGACTTTTTTAAAAACCAAATCATTTTTAGTTGATTCAATTTTTAAAACCATGCCAATGTTTTGAAGATTTTTTGGAAAGCAGCTACTTTTGTACCATAGGGCTGTTGACGTGTCTCGGGCGCCATATTCGCTACTGTACCCATAGTCAACTAAACCAATCTTGTCATCTTTGATTTTTTTTATCCTAACAATTCGGCCAGCGTCTTGCGCAGATATTTCTAGTGGATTTTTAAAAGAAGAAATTTCTCCTCTAATGTTAGAATCAATTCCTGCCAAGGATCCACAAACAATAACTGAAATCAAAAAAACACCAAAGGCTCCAAAAGAAAAACCATACTGTACAAAACCAGTAATTACGGCTGTTAAAAAGATTAATACAATAGCAATAGGGAAATAAAATGTTTCTTTTTCTTTACTCATGAGTAAGCCCCTCCTAAGGACTTTTTTAAATGTTCAAAATAAGTTAACTTTTTTATTTTTATCACTAATTTTTACACAAGTCAAACTTTTTATTTTTATTTAATTAGACTTGCGGGGTATTGTTTACATATATCAAGCTTGGTACAATAATCAGTATATGAACCCAAATTTTATAGATGATGTAAAGGGGGCTGGTACGACAAAACCCTTTGGTTTACGTAACTTTACCTTTAGCAAAAAAGCTGATTTATTTTTACATTTTTTAATATGTGCAGTTGTTGTTTTTTTTGGAATTAGGGCTGGTATTTCGAATGCCGCCAATACAGCTATTGAAGACCTTGGAATACAGTTTCAACAATTAGGATCAGGTCCAGGGTCAATGTTTTTTGATGCCAATGGAGACCCACACTGGTTTGTGGTTTTTAGTGGTAGAGCTCAATTTATTGATGTGAATTTAAAAACAGGTGAAAAAAGATATTTCAATATTGGCAAGGGCGGGCTTGGGGGTAGCCCAAAGGCTTTATCTGGGAATAGTCTTTTTGTATTCGTAGGCGATTCTTGTTCAGTGTGGCAGTACGACATAACTGCGGGAACCATCAAAGAGCTCAAACAAGCCGGTTCAAATAATGGCTGTGGTAATTCTACGGGAACTCAAAGTGCGTATACTGCCGCTGATGGTATGGTTTATGCCGGAACAGCACATAGAGGTACTGTATATGAAATTGATCCCGCAACTGGGAATATAAGAGACTTTGGTATTGTTGACCCACCAGCTGGTAATCCAACATGTAGTGGTTGTGCATCTCGCATGGTTAGTAACATTGTTGTTGACGCTAATTTTATATATACATTAATGCGTGACACTAGTACGAATTCTTGGTGGTTAGCCATCTTAAACCGCAGTGACGGTAGCTTGTCAGCTTCTTGTGACAAAGACAGCTTACTACCTAGTGGCAAAGTTGCTGCATCTGTTGATGGAACCCAAATATGGTACAACTCATACCGTATTGATAATACAAATGGCCAATGTCCAACAACCAAGGGCACCCCTCCACCGCTAAGATCTTGGTTTTTCCCTTCAAATGTTTACTCAACTGATGGCGACTCTTATGCTCAAGCCGCTTCGGTTTTTGGAGTTGATATTGATGCTTCAGGTGTAGAGGTTGACACGAGTAATGGTGGAATTTCAACACTATCATATCGTTACCCCGCTGGTTCTGGAAATTGGACACAGGTAACTCAGTCAATATTAATGAAAGATGCCCAAATAAAACGCATCAAAGCTAAAGATGATACTAATGCATATTTAATAGGTGGTTCGTATGGACCAAACTCAATATTTAACGGTAGCTCAAGTACGGTTTTAGGTCGTACACCACAAAGTACTTATGCAGCAACTCCGGTAGGGCAATATCTATATCTTTCTGGATACACAGCTAATACTTATAGATATAACACGTCACTACCTTGGACGGTTATGGGGTCATCAACACAAACGTTTTGTAATGTTTCATCGCCATCAAATCCATGTGTAGCTTTCGCAGGAATGGGTAAGTATCATTATTATACAAAAGTAGCATCAAATGGGAATTTGTATATTGCATCTGATTATAAGCGTGGCAACCGAGGAGGTGGAGATATTGGATGGATAAATCCAACAAGTGGAGCGACAAGCTATCACGCGCTTACTTGCGATGCGCCAAGTGGATTTGCATTGTTGTCAGACGGCAAAACTATTGCTTATGCGGGTAGTGGAGAGGCTGGATCATTTGGTTGTACTAATACAGTAGGAAAAGTCTATATATTTGATACTAACACACACACCGTAACAAATTCATTTTCACCAGTAGCAAACTCTGATAGCCAGGGTACAATTATTGACACAAATGATGGAGGAATACTGGGAATCGTTAAAGGCTATCCTGCATTTGGTCAGTATACTATGTATAAAGTTGATGCAAGCGGCACACATGCGTCATGGTCACCAATGGTTGTAACAGGTACTATATTTGGGTCTACAAACGGAGCAGATCAATTTATGATCAAAGCTCGTGACGGTATGATCTACACAACAGGTAATACTAATGAATTAATTAAAATTAATCCGAGTGATGGCACCCGTACTTCGGTTACTACGGCAAGTAGTTATATTACTGCTATGGAATTTGTAGGAGACGACTTGTATATGGCTGTTGGTTCAAATGAAAGTAGGCTACAAAGAATAAGAGGCTTAAACCCACCTGCTCAACAACTTTCTACGACAAAAGCGATCACCTCATTTAATTTTGGGACACCTGCTGTTACTGGAACAATAAATGATTCAAATAAAACTATATCTTTAACTGTGCCATTTGGGACAAACGTTACATCTCTTATACCAACTGTTGTGACTACTGGTACATCAATCAGCCCAAATACAGGTGTCGCTCAAAATTTTACAAATCCTGTGACCTATACCGTAACTGCAGCTGATAGCTCTACTCAAAATTATGTAGTAACGGTTACAATCTCTCCTGACACAAATCCTAATAAAAGCACTGACCCGGTCAAGAAAGACCCAGACCCAATACCAAGCAAACAACCAGACCCAGTTAAAACTGAAACTGAAAAAACCAAACCCGTAGAACCGGTCAAAACCGAAACAAAGCCCACCCAGCCCGAAACAAACAAGAGCACTCCTGAAGAGATAGTTAAAAAGAATCAATTTGTATTTACTAAAAACCTTAAATTTGGCATGAAAGATGAAGGTGTTTATGCGTTGCAAGTATACTTAAATAACAACGGCTTCCCTGTGTCAAAATCAGGTGTTGGCTCAAAAGGTAAAGAAAACGCTTATTTCGGTATAAAGACAAGAGCTGCCCTAAAAAGGTTCCAAAAAACAATAGGATTAACTCCTACAGGTATACTAGGTCCCGTTACACAAAGAATTATTATAAAAAATCCTTAAGTTATGAGTACTAGAATATTTGTTTTAATCGCCTCGCTTATATTTCTAACAGTCAGTATCGTTCAAAGCTTTAGAATTTTTTTCGAATGGCAAATACTGGTTGGAGATTTTGTAACACCTATGTGGATGACGTACGTTGTAGTCATTTTAGCCTACTATTTAACCTTTACTGGTTTTAAAATTTACCTAAGAAAACCTTAATCCACCCACAAGCAATTACAATCTGCAATAAAAAAACCACCAACAATTGGTGGTTTTTTTATTGCTAGTGTTTGCGCAACAAGTTTTTTATACTTCTAGCTCCTCGAATAAATATATTTCTTGATCGGTCTTTACCTTTTTTAATTTCATTAAAGATCGTGTCTTTAACTGTATCGATTGCTGTGTACATATCGGGCTCGTTTGATGTTGCACGATATGTTTTACCTTTAAAATTAACCATACACTCAGCTTTGAATAAATCATTAGCATGGTTGTGGTGGTTTGTAGTTTTAGCAACCTCAAACTCAACGAGAACGTCGGTATTAGTGCTTGAGAGTAGTTTGCCTAAATTTGTAACCCTATTAATTACATAGTCTGATATAGCATCTGTCATTTCAAAACCAGTGGCTTTTAAGTTTATTTTGATGTTTTCCATATATTTTAAACTAAACTACTAATACTTTAATTTTAGCACTTTTGGCAAAATAATACTGTTTAAAAGTTTATGCCCAGTATTTTTAACACAATACCGGCCAGTGGGTCAGCCGATGTGCCGTAAACCATAACACCGCCCAACAGACCGGTAACTGTAATAGTGATTAGTCCAACAAAGGCTAGCACACCTGAAACTACTTTGTGGGTTAAAAGATCTTTTGCAAAAGTTAAAAACTTTACAATTTGCGGTAAGTTTAATTTTTGGGTAATTATTGGTATTAATAAAATTAATACTTCACCCACCAGTAATAGTGCATATACCCAAGTTGAAACGCTAGCAAACGTTGAGTGCATTTCAACTAATTGATGATTCGGGTTAACTAGTTCTTCAGCCAATTCGCCAGTAGAGCTTGCAACAAATGCGCCTAGTACACCAACAAGTAATAAGGCTCGTTGTATTTGCGCCCAGGCAACATTAGGCAACCATTTATAAAAAGGGACTATTTTAACAAATGAATAAATTAATAAAAATGCAATAGGGAAGTGCACAAAAATTGGATGTATGTTGTAAGTCATATATATAAGTATACACCTTTGTGTGTTAAAATAGATAGATATGAAGGAATCTTTGGCCATAATAGCCGCCCTAATTGCATTTGCGGGCAACATACCTTATTTGCGTGACGTTATTAAAAAGCGGGTAAAGCCTCACCCTTATACTTGGCTTGTTTGGACATTGGTATCGTTAACTACATTTTTTGGGGCTTTACAAAAAGGTGCTGGTATTGGTGCACTACCAACGGGTGTTGCTGAAATCTTTACAATTATTATTTTTATATTTTCATTGCAGTATGGGTTCAAACAAATTCGAAAAATTGATACATTGTTTTTATGCATAGCCTTGCTAGGTTTTATACCTTGGATACTAACCAAAGACCCGACAATTTCAGTGATTATCGTGGTCGCAATTGATTTTGTCGCATTTATACCAACGCTACGCAAAACTTGGCAACATCCAAAATCTGAAACCCCGTTACTATACAGCATGAATGTTTTGCGCCACATACTGACCCTATTCTCACTTCAAGCCTATAATATTGCCACAGTTTTGCATTCAATCGTTATGATTATTATGAATTCGTTCATGACTTTTATAATAATGGTAAACAAAGTTACTAAAAAACACACTAATTAAAGGCTTTTATAAAATAATTTTTGTGATATACTGTAATCACTAATTATAATTTTTAAATTTAAAAAAACATGGCAAAAAGACAAGGTTCTATCGGTAAATTAAAACACCCAAAAGGTCCACATAAAACAGTTAAGCGATTAGCTGTTAAAAAAACAATGCTAGCTGTAAAGGCCGCTAAAAAGCTTCGCGGTAAAGTATCAAAAAAGGTCACAAAGAAAGCCTAAAAATTAAAAAACTACTTTAATAAAGTAGTTTTTTAATTTACGTGGTATAATTAATAGATATGAAAGGATTTAATATAAATATCGAAAACGAAACCGTTGCGAATAACAACTTTCGCAAGGTTTTGTATACTGGTAAACATAGTCAATTAGTTTTAATGAGTTTGCGTCCAAACGAAGACATTGGTATGGAGGTGCACCCCGACAATGACCAATTTTTCAGATTCGAACAGGGTACAGGGCAATGTATTATTAATGGTAACGTATATGAAGTTAGTGATGGTTCAGCAATCGTTGTACCAGCTGGAGCTGAGCATAACATTATAAATACTTCATCAACTGATGATTTAAAACTATACACAATCTACTCGCCAGCGCACCATAAAGACGCTATTGTGCGCGAAACCAAACAAGAAGCGATGGATAACGAGGCTGAATTTGATGGCATAACTACTGAATAACTAGCACTAAAAAATAAAAATGCCCTTACTTGAAAAGGGTATTTTTAGTGTGCAAATGTTGACATTACCGCTATTTGTGCTATCATAGTACTTGAACTATTCTATAAAATTAAATATGACAAAAAAAGACAAGATTTTTTACTTTTCTGTATGCGCACTGGTTATGCTAAGTTTCATTTTTGGATTTAAAGCTAAAGCCCAGTGCACAAAAAACATCGCCACTTTTTCAGGTGGTGGTAAATTGGAGCTTATCAAGCATGCAACTGACTTTCCCTCAACAGGGAAGACGACTTTTTACTACAAGTTCTGGGCTTCAACGCCCAAAGACTTAAGCCATTTTGATGTATTTGTCGGCACGTGCCTTACTAAATTTTATGGTGGGGGCACGTACACAAACACTGTAGACACCAGTGGTTTAGACTACAACTCGTGTTGGAAGCTGGGCCAAGATGGTTCAGTATCTGGTAAGCCATGGGTCATGAAATATGACTGTGGTGTTAAAAAAGGTGATTCGTTACAAGGATTCTTTGTATTAAACGATACTTTTGGTGTCACTAAAAATGACGCGCTGTTAAAGTATGGTACAACTGTTGTTTACAATAGTATTTGTGCGCCACACATTCAGTGCGCTACGCCCGTTACCTTTGGCCATATTTCAGTCAAGAACGTTAAAAATTCTGACGAAGTCAGCTTTACAACGTTCACAGAAACAAACAATGATACGTTCATTGTTGAACAATCTTACGATGCTATTCAGTGGAAAAATGTTGGTGGTGTAAAGGGTAAACGTAATTCGTCTGAAAGGGTTGATTACTCAGTAAAGGTTAATTTATACGACCATGCGAACAATGTTCGCTATTATCGTGTAAAACAAATTGATTTTGATGGCAAGTTTGATTATTCGCCGGTCGTTAAAATCAGTAGCGAACCAATTGTTGGTTTTTACCCAAACCCAGCTAATGCGGGTCAAAGCGTTATTTTTAACCTTACTAATTTTGATGAGTTCAGTGAATCCAAACTTTTAGTGATTAGCCCATTAGGTGAGGTTGTTTTCACCAAAGATTTCACCGGTAGTAACATTTTTGAGGTCAACGATTTAACCAAGGGGGTGTACTGTGTGCAAATTGCTTCGCGACACTTTACCAAGGCGCAAAAACTAGTCATCAAGTAAGTGTAAAGCTAAAGTTCTTCTTTGAACGGGTCCAAAAGACCCGTTTTTTAATACCTATATTATCTGCAGGAGATGGGTAATACGGGTTTTACCCACACCTTGACTTGACTAAAATAAGTATCTATGATAGTATATAAAGACAAAGCGATTTTTTAGAAGTAGTCTCTCTCATTATATCTATTTGTATATTATTATTTATGAAAAAAATCTAATGAAAGGTACTATAAAAAAACTTGTTAAAGAAAAGCTTTTCGGTTTCATCCTTGATGAATCAACTGGAAAGGACGTTTTCTTTCATGGTAACAACCTAGTTGGCGCAGACTTTAACGACCTAAATGAAGGTGATTCAGTTACATTTGAAATTGAAACTACTAACATCCGTGGTGAAGAAAAGACTGGTGCTGTAAACGTACAACGCGCATAATACGAAAGTATTAGTTCGTTTTTGAAAAAACCCTGCATTATTTGCAGGGTTTTTTCATATTTGCGTAAATCTATTTTTTATGTTAAAATAAATTCATGAAGAAATACGAGCAAGATCTATTAACTAGCCAAGAACAGCTAACCCTGGGTGTGTTTTTAGAGTCTTTTAATAAAAATATGCCTGAAAGCTTTCCAAAAGCGACAGCGCCACTGCTTAAAAAATTCAAAGATTCTCATGAATCGCTATTTAAAGACAGTAATTCATGGTCACTCGATGTACACCGCAAAAAACTAATTGACTGGTTACCGGGCAATATTTAAAAAACCTCATATTGTATGAGGTTTTTTACTTTATATCTGTATGGCTACTGATTCAAAGGCAATTCCATGAAAAATGTTGAACCTTTGTCTACACCGCCCGATTCGGCATACATTTTGCCACCGTGCCTGTTGATTATGATTTTTGATAGATATAGCCCCAATCCCATACCGTATGAATTTAACGCTTGTGCTCGGTCGCCACGGTAGAACTTTGAAAAGACTTTCATTTTATCAACCATATTTAAGCCTATACCGTTATCTTGTACGAAAAATAAAATACTTTTACCTTGGTTTTTGCAATCGACATTGATTTGGCCATTGTTTGGTGTATAGGTCAGAGCATTTTCAATTAAAACATCTATAACAAATGAAATTCTTTTTAGGTCGGCAGTTAATAAAGGCATTTTATCAAAAATCGATACATTCATTTGTATACCTTTTTTATTAATTAAACCCGCATGTTTTAAAAGCGACTCTTCGACTATTTCTCGAATTGAAACAGCCTTGAATGTATAACTTGAAACATCGCGCACATCAATAATACCCAAAAATGTGTCTACAACCGCCAATAATCGGTCAGATGCATTTTCAATGTCTTGAATATAGTTTTGCCTTTCGGTGTATGATTCGGTGCTTTTAAGCTCATTTGCGGTCCATAATATTCTAGTTAGTGAGGTTCTAAAGCTATGGTTCACTATTACGGCAAAGTCATGTTCAGATTTATTTGATTTTAAAAATAGTTTTATGTAATGAAAAACCAGGGCTGCAATACTAGCATAAAAAACATAGTCTATTATAAGTGGCAGTGCTGACTGATCGTATTTAACAGCAATTTGGGTGCTATTGTTCATAATATAAACTAGACCTATAAAATATACTGCAAGAATCGTTACACTTAGAATTTTGCGAAATTTGTTCATATGTAAATTATACCCCATAATCAATTTTTTATAAATAAAAAAGCCCTTCGCGTACGAAGGACTCTTGTATTAATTTGATTGTGCTACTTTTTTTTCGCCATTATCTAACCAAAGAGCTGAAACCGATTCACCGTTGTGCAGGTTATCAATGGTTCTGGCTATCCATTTTGCTACAGACATAATAATGATTTTTTTACCTGCTGACTCAATGGTCTTGATAAAGTCATCACTTACCGGCACTGTGTCAGTAACACAAACTGATTGAAATTTAGATTCAATAATGTTTTTAGATGTTTCTTCACCGAAATCAGGATGCGTGGCAGTAGCTCCAAAATTTTTGATATGAGGATACTTTTCACTAACTGCTTCGGCCGCATTTTTCAGAGTACTAAATGTGCTAATAAGATCATCAACAAACTCAATAGAGTCTATCTGCTCAGAAATTATACCCTGCGCATAAACTTGCATTACCTTTGTTTGATCTGAAGCTTTCTGGTCTCTAACTTTGTCGGTTATTATCAGGGGTACATTAAATTCATTGGCAACTACTCTGCCATACTTCGAACCACCCAGGTCACCGGCGCCAATAGCCAAGCGTGACATGTCTGGGTATTTTGACCTGATGTGGTCAATAATAAGCATTGTTGTGTCAATTTCTTCCATTGGAGGATCATCACTTTGACTAGCTGGATTGTGTAGCTTACAAACAACGATTTGATCTACGCCAATACTTTGAAATAGCCTTGGAAACAATCCAGTAAGTTTTGGTTTTCGATTTTTTCTGTCCATAACATCTTGTCTTTGGTGGGGTAATTTTGGAATGATGACTGTAATCTTGTGTGGACGACCAACCGAAATACACCATATAAAACGTAGATACTGTGTTAACCAGTGCCCAGTTTCAGGCCCATTCTGGCTTGTAAAAATAATAAATACGTCGCGTCCACGAACGGTTTCAGTTTGGTGCGGGATGCTTTCGCCATCAGAAAAGTCTTGAATGTGTACACCTCCGGGCTCAATATTATCAAGCTCTTCAGCGACTGCTTTGCCAAGTCTTAGATCATTTCCAAGAATAAATAACTGTTTAGGGTAGGGGATTTTTAGGTTTTGCATATTTAGTTTTTTAATTTTTCTGACCTAAGTCTATTGTAAAAAACCCTTTTTGTCAAAAACAAAAAACCCGTTCAATACTGAACGGGTTTTTAATCCAAAGGGGATTTTACTAGTTGTCTTCGGGGCCAAGTATGCATATACTCAAGCCCTTCAGTTTTTCATCTTCAGGGAACTCGAAGAATTTTAATGAGTTTTCACTAGCTTCTAGTGATATTTGCAAATCGCCAAAAGGTTTACCACCAAGTGGGAACACCTTAACATCACCATCAGAGCTTAACATCTCATTAACTCTTACACGGACCCTCTCTTTAAATTCAGCATCTTCTTTTGCAAACATAACTTATTTTTTATTATTATACATTAATTTTCTAATTACGCAATAGCTTAGCCATTTCGTTCTTGGTCCACTCGACCTTGCGCTTGTCTTGCTGAAAATAGCCCCTAGTGACCTCGTATTTACCGGTGGCTTCGTTTAATACAGGTACAGTTTCTTTATAAGGGTCATCTTCTGATCCAAAAGCCCTACCTGCTGTACCGAAATCAATCATTACGGGGTTGCAATCATCTTCGGTATCAATCATCAGGTTCTTTTTATGTAAATCTCTGTGGTGAATACCGTTTTCATGCATTATGTCTAAATACTGGTCAACTTTTGCCCAATACTTATCGTGATCATAGTTTTCAGGTATTGGAGCAAGGCCCATTATTATATCACCAGGGGTTGGGCCATTTATCTTCTCCATTAATATATAAAAGTCTCCTGTTTCTGTATCTTTAATATACGCAATTAGTTTAGGTACCCGTACCCCTAGTGCACCAACCTCTTGTTGATATTCGAATTCGGTATCAATATCATTGCATAAAATTTTTGGCACTTTTTTCATTTTTTTCATGCAAACATCACCAAAGTGTTTATCTTTAATACCCAAAACTACGGCATTGTCACCAAAACCGATCTGTTCAGATCTTTTCATTAATTCAGCAAGACACTTTTTAAGAGCCTTTTCTTCTTTTTGTTCTACGTATTTTTTTACGATTTCAAATTTTCCTCCTGGTGTCATTCTTTCCATATAATTTAATTTTACCATATAAGCTTTTTAGGCACCAGTCACATAGGTTTGTGGTTAATTTTGTGATATTATTTTTAGAATGAGACTAAAAAAGCAAAGTATTTTAATTATTTTAGCAATTCTTCTTATTGCTTTTGTTTTATATTATTTTTTTAAAACAGATCTAATTAATATATCAGCATTCTCACAAAAAAATTCTATTCAAAACCAGGTTGCAATCAATGTAAACACTCCTGCGCCTGACCCCGTCACGCCGGTAGTCACTGAAATACCTGAAATAGGTGACTACTACCTATATACAATATCTGAAATTGACACTTTGGCTAAACTAAAAAAAGACTTAGGCGCAAACGGTACTGATGAAAAATTTAAACTGGTTTTAGCTATAAACCATATTGATTCTAAATTCGTGGGCAAGAGCACAAAGCTAGTGGTACCTAAAACCTTCCCTGATAATTTGCAAAATTTTTTGCTAGATTATTCACCATTCCCAAAAAACATACCCCAACTAAGTACTGTGCCAAAAATGATTTTAATCTCACAAAAAATTCAGTACATTGCCGCTTATGAAAATGGTGCGTTAGTATATTCAGCCCCAGTTAGTACCGGTAAAAAATCAACCCAAACTCCAAACGGTTTATTTACTGCAAATTGGAAGGCTAAAAAATCTACTAGCACCGTTGATAGTTCATGGATACTGCCATGGGTTGTAAATTTAGACAATTTCGACGGCATTTCAATGCATCAATACGAACTGCCGGGCTACCCAGCTAGTCATTCATGCATTCGCATGCGCGAAGTCGACGCCAAATGGATGTATGATTTTGTTAATCAATGGCAATTAACACCCGATGGCAAAAGCGTTGCTGTGCACGGAACACCAGTATTAATTTTTGACAGTTACGAATATGACAAAGTTAGGCCTTGGTATAATTTAACTAGTGATCCAAACTTTTTAAATATCAATGAGGCCGATTTAAATACTAAACTAGCACCGTTTATGGATAAAATTTTAAATTATAATAAAGAGGTGTTAAACTAATATTACTAATTTATGGATTTTTCAACTCACCATAACAAAGACGTATTTTTTTTACTAATACTGACACTATTTGGCTCAATTTCGGCTATGTACATAGTATGGAAGGCAAATAAAACGATTGTGTACCTAGATAATATTTCAAACATTGCTGCAGTTGAAGCTATTAAATAAAATTTAATTATAAAACCCCCTACAGACACATTTCTTTGTAGGGGGTTAAAATTTAACTATTTAATCATCGTCGCCGTCGCCAGTAATTTTTAGTATCTCAAGAAATAGATTTACTATGTCTAAATATAAGCTCAATGCAATATCTATAGCATTATCCATATTGCGTTCCACCACACTTGCTCGATACATGTCATAGCCAATATAAAGACTAAATATTCCAGCGGCAATGTAATCAATAATACTAAGCGCATTAAGTTCAGGTATAAAAATACCAGCGATTCTAACAAGTAGTAAAGAGCATAAGCTAAAAAATAATGCCGAGCCAAGTTTTGAAAAAATGTTCGGCAGTAAGGTTCCAGCTAAACCCATTGCAAATGTAATAACCGCTGTTAACGCGCACGCATTTTGTACAACATCGGCGTGATACCTGTTTAAAACAGGTCCAAGTATTATACCAAGGGGTACTAACACTAGGTTGTATCCAATAAAGGAGATAAACCAATTATTAGACACAGATGCGATAATGATACCAATAATTGGGGCAATGAGTCCCAAGATAACTACTGATACCCATCCCGGCACAAAACCAGACTGGTTTGCTAAATGAGCCGCTACCGCTGATCCGATTAGTCCATAAATTGTAAACCCTGATACCATTCCGTAGAATGTTTGTTTAGATACCGAGTGAAAATCACCGGTTTTTTCGAAGACTTCAGTTGATTTTAACATTGTTTATTTTTTAATTTCTACATATATAGTAACAGTTTTATGTTTTTTGTCAAATAAAAAACCAAAATACCACAGGCTTTGTACTCGTTGTTTTTATAAAACAAAAATATCTTCATAAACAAAGGTATAGAAACGCTATACACTTTCCAAATTGAAATTTTTGTGTTAGACTTGTGCCTATGGAAATCAGAAACATTGCAATTATTGCGCACGTTGACCATGGTAAAACAACTTTGGTTGACTCTATAATGCGCCAAATGGGTATGACCGCCGAGGGTGCATCGATGGATTCAAATGATCTTGAAAAAGAGCGTGGAATCACTATTTATGCTAAAAACACATCTTTATTTTACAAAGATACAAAAATTAATATTGTCGACACACCGGGTCACGCCGATTTCGGTAGTGAAGTTGAGCGAGTACTTCGCTCAATTGATTCAGTTCTATTGCTAGTTGACGCCCAAGAGGGTCCAATGCCACAAACTCGTTTCGTTTTAAAAAAATCTTTAGAGTTAGGTATTCAACCAATTGTGGTTATCAACAAAATCGATAAACCAGCCGCAAACCCTGCGCGTGTTCATGATGAAGTTTTAGAACTATTTATCGAACTTGGCGCCAAAGACGAACAAATCGAATTCAAAACAATTTACGCTATTGGTCGCGACGGTGTTGCAATACGCAATCTTGAAGACGAACGCAAAGACACGACTCCGCTACTTGATTTAATACTAGAAGAAGTCAAACCAGCCAACAAAGACACCAGCCCAACTGACGAACCAAAAGCTCAAGTTTTTAACCTAGGCTATGACAATTTCTTGGGTCGTTTAGGTATCGTTCGTGTATACAGCGGCGAATTAATTAGTGGCAGTATGATGACCACAATTTCACCTTATACTGAAACTAAAACAGCTCGCATTACAAAACTGTTTACATTTAATGGGCTTGAACGCAAAGAAGTTCAAAGCCTAGTAGCTGGCGATATTGGTATTGTGGCTGGCTTTACCGATGTTTCAATTGGTGAGACTATCGTCAAAGACGCTACAACCGAACCCATGCCTGCAATTGCAATTGATGAACCAACAATTACACTTAACTTTTTAGTTAACGATTCACCGTTTGCTGGACGCGAGGGTAAATTCGTTACTTCTCGTCAAATTCGCGATCGTCTAGAACGCGAGCTTGAAATCAACGTGGGCCTAAAAGTTACTTTTGACCAAGACGTATTTTATGTTTCAGGCCGAGGCGAACTACACATTTCAGTATTGCTTGAACAAATGCGCCGCGAAGGTTACGAACTGCAAGTTTCTCAACCACAAGTTATTACCAAAATTGAAGATGGTCACAAAATGGAGCCTTTTGAGGAAGTTACAATCGATGTGCCAACTGAATTCTCTGGCGCAGTTATCGAAAAACTTACAAAACGCAAAGGCTTGATAATGAACATGTTTGAAAAAGAGGGTAGCACTAGAATCTTAATCGAAATGCCAACTCGTGGGCTATTAGGTTACCGCAGTCAATTCGTTGTTGACACAAAAGGTGAAGGCATACTTGCATCACGCTTTGTCGGTTTTCGTGCATATGCTGGCGAGATTGAAAAACGTGATGTTGGTTCTATGATCTCAATGATCACGGGTGCCGCCGCAGGTTATGCACTAGCTAACCTACAAGATCGTGGTATTTTATACATTGGTCATGCCGAGGCGCTATACGAAGGTATGGTTATCGGTAACACATCAAAAGGCGAAGACATGATTGTTAACGCAGTTAAAGGTAAGCAATTAACCAACGTTCGAGCATCTGGAACCGATGATGCTATATACCTAAAACCACCAATGACTTTGTCGATCGAGCGTGGGCTTGAGGTTATGAACGCTGATGAATACCTAGAAATTACACCAAAATCAGTTCGGTTACGTAAAAAATATTTAACTGAAACTGAACGAAACAAAGCCGGCCGATCTAAGTAATTCAGGGCAAATTTACCTAAAAAAGTTTTCCACCAATTGGGGGTTGACGAATTTAATAGATATGATACTATGAATACAATAACTTATTAAGTATAGAAGTAATATGGCACAACAAATAACATTTAAACCAAAACAGGTCACTAAAAAGATTCTTTCGAATCTACAACAAAGGGCATATGATGTTGTCTTTCACCGATTCGGTTTGGGCGACGATGCCACACCAAAGACCCTAGAGTCTATTGGTCAAAGCTATGGAATTACTCGTGAACGCGTTCGTCAAATCGAAAACGCAGCACTAACAACAATTCGAAAATCAGACGCCTTTAAAAACGAACAAAAAACATTCGAAGAACTAAAAGGTATGCTTGACGAATATGGCGTACTAGTTAAAGAAGAAGACTTCCTATCTCATGTTTCAAAAGACAAAAACGTTCAAAACCATATACACTTCTATTTAGTTTTGTCAGACTATTTTACAAAGCACAAAGAAGATGAAGATTTTCATTCACGTTGGACTGTTGATTCAGGTGTATCTGAAAAAGTTCACTCTTCGTTAAAGAACCTATACTCGTCACTATCTGATACTGAACTTCTATCTGAAATCGAAATCGTTGACCGCTTCCTTAAAACAATGAAAGACTTGTCAGAGGAATACCGCAACGAAGAAATCGCAAAACGTTGGTTGGGTCTATCTAAAAAAATTGGTAAAAATCCACTAGGTGAATGGGGTAAAACTGATTCATCAAATGTTAAAACTCGTGGAATTCGCGACTATGCATACCTAGTTATGCGCAAACACGGCTCACCACTTCACTTTCGTGAAGTTGCTAAAAAAATCCAAGACACTTTTGGTAAAAAGACTCATGTAGCAACATGTCACAATGAACTAATCAAAGACAAACGTTTTGTTTTGGTTGGCCGAGGCTTCTATGCTCTGTCTGAATGGGGTTACAAACCGGGTATTGTTCGCGAAGTTATTCGTGACATCATCAAAAAATATGGCCCAATGTCAAAAGACGACATAATCGAACACGTTATGAAGGAACGATATTTGAAGAAAAACACAATTATCGTCAATCTACAAAACGCCAAATACTTTAAAAAGAACAAGCAAGACCTATACGTTAACGCTTAATCTATCTAAATCAAAAAACCGTACAATATGTGCGGTTTTTTGATTTGTGTTATAATAAAAATATGAAACAAAAAGGGATGGCAAATATTTTTGTAATAATTTTAGGCGTATTTATTATAATCATTTTATTTGGTTATTTTAAAAATAACAAAGTAGTTGTTTCAAAAAAAAGTGCTGCAAATGCTAAACAAATGTTGGACCAATCAAAATACAGTCCCGATATAAATTATCCTTTTACTGGTTGTGGTATTCAAATCGACACCCCAACACCAACCACCCACGTTAAAAATATTTTTGAATTCTCAGGTCAAGCAACTGGTTGTGGTTGGAATGCGCAAAATGGCTTCATTGGCACACTAGAAATATTGGACTCAAATAACTATTCATTAACAGACGTTATAAACGTACCTGTTGCACCCGATGGAAAATTTAAGTTAACAGTAGGCTTAAAAAGGCCGTCAACCAACGATTTAGGCTTGCTTTACTTGCGAAGTATCGATGGTTTACAGGTTGCCAGTTTTACAATTTATTTAAAATAATATGAATTCTGTTTTAGAAATACTATATAGAACGGCTCATATTTGGGCACCAATACTTTTAGTCGTTATGGCTTGGCGTGTTTGGAATTGGTATATTAACGAGCTTTTTTATATGGGTCTAAATTGGAAGCTTTTAGAGATCAAGGTACCCCAAGAAATTCGTCGCTCGCCAGCTGCTATGGAGATGGTCATAATTAACGCCCTTTATCAAACAGGTGGTTATTCAAACTGGGTACACAAATATTGGTCGGGCAATAAACCTCTGTGGTTTTCATTAGAAATTGCCTCAATCGAGGGTAATGTTCATTTTTTTATACGCACACCCGAAAAATTTGCCAGACTTATTGAAACACAGATTTATGCTCAATACCCACAAGCCGAGGTTTTTACAGTTGATGATTATGTGACCGAAGTGCCAGACTATAAACCCGATGGCGAATATGACTTGTCAGGCGGTGAGTGGAAGCTTGAAAAAGCAGACCCTTACCCAATCAAAACCTTTATTGATTACGGGCTAGACAAAGCCGTTGGTTCTCTTGATGAAGATCAAAAAATAGACCCTATAACGCCACTAATTGAATGGATGGGTTCAATTGGTAAAGGCGAGCAAGTTTGGTTTCAAATGCTTATTCGACCTTCAAACTGGGGTAAATATGAAATAGAGGAAGAGGACAAGGTCACTAAAAAGAAAATTATAAAAATAGGTAAATGGACAGACCTTGTCAAAAAAGAAGTCGAAGCTTATAAAAAGAAGTTCGACCCCAAAGAGGGTTCGTCAGTCCCAGTTCGAATGAGTAAAATGGAAGAAAGCGTTTTAAATGCATTAGAAAGGAGTATGACAAAGCTTGGTTTTGATATTGGCATGCGACACATATATATTGCCAAAAAAGACAAATTCAACAAAAACACTTCGGGCGAATTTGGTAATGTGTTGCGCCAATTTAACTCACTTGAATTCAATAGCTTTAAATCAGATGGCGGTACCGGTGGACCCGACTTTGTTTGGGAAGACATGCGCGGCATTGTGCCGATTAAAAAGAAAAAGTCTATGCTAAAAGCCTACAAGGCTCGTTGGTGGTGGTACCCTCGTTTTGACTATAAAAAAATAGGGCACTATTTGAAATACCAAAAAGAGCGCGATAGTATGGTTTTAACTAGCGAAGAAATTGCCACAATTTACCACCTACCATCAACTACGATTCAAACACCAACGTTCAAGCGTATTAATTCTAAAAAAGTCGAGGCGCCGTTTAATCTACCTATATAAATATGGATGACATGCAAAATAATCAAAATCGCACTATAAAATTGATAAGAAAAACTATCAAATTGGTTTTGGTTATTTTTGTCGCTTACTTGATATTTTATTTTATTAGCCCGCCTAAAAACTTTCCTGAAAAATCAAGTTTTACAATTAGTTACGGCACACCGTTAGGGGTAATCTCGTATAGACTAAAAAACGAAGGTTATATTCGTTCACGCTTTTTATTTGAAGGTTTAATAATTTTAAAACAAAACGAAAAAAGCATTAGTGATGGTGAATATTATTTCGAAAAACCAGTAAATTTAATATTTGTTGCACTTCGTTTGACTGGATCAAATTTTGGACTAGACAGGCTAAAAATTACCATACCCGAAGGCTACACCAGGGCCGATATTGCCAAACGTTGCGAAGCCGTGTTGGTAAATTGTAGTTCGGCACGCTTTCTTGAAAAAACCGAAAGCATGGAGGGTTATTTATTTCCAGACACTTACTTAATATTCCCGGGCAAAACCGAAGACGACCTGATAGCTAAAATGAAATTGAATTTTGAGAATAAAACAAAAAATGTTTTCAATACCAGCATAATGCCGTCTGAACAAAAAGACATTATAGTTATGGCGTCAATTTTAGAGCGTGAGGCAAATGGCGACGAAGATATTAAAATAATTTCAGGTATTTTGCAAAATCGATTGCGCATAGATATGCCTCTACAGGTTGATGCGACTTTTTACTATTTATTAGGCAAAGAGTCTAGCGAACTAACATTGAATGATTTAAAAATAAAGTCACCATATAATACTTATACAAACAAAGGCCTACCCCCGGGGCCCATAGGTAACCCAGGAATTAAGGCAATACAAGCTGCTATTTACCCAACTAAAACTGATTATCTGTATTACCTGCACGCAAGTGATGGCACGGTTTATTATGCCAAAACACATGCCGAACATGTTAAAAACAAAAGGCTTTATTTAAAATAATTTTGTGATATATTAAATACTTATTATGAAAAAACACAGGCTAGCTTTTATTGACGTTGAAACAACAGGATTAAACCCCGACAAGCACGAACTTATTCAAATAGGTATAGTTTTGGCTGACCAAGTTTGGGACGGCAACAAAGTTGAACTAAAGCACATTGACGAAGTCGAGCTTAAAATCAAGCCGGAACGAATTTCTGATGCCGACCCACAAGCCTTGCGCGTCAATGGTTATACACCGGCTGAATGGATTTTTGCCTATTCATTACCCGAAGCTATGAAAATATTTGCTGACAAAACCAAAGACTGTATTTTTGTAGCCCACAATGCCTGTTTTGACTATTTATTTATAGACAAAGCCTTTCATGTTACAGGTATCGAAAACCAAATGCATTTTTATAAAATAGACACATTATCAGTTGCTTATGCGCGCCTAGGGGTTAATAAACAGGTTGAAAAATATTCGCTTTCAACACTGTGCGATTTATTTGGTATTAAAAACTCTAACGCACACACAGCTTTGGCTGATGCCCATGCAACTTATGAACTTTTCCCTAAACTTATTAACGAATAAAAAGCCCTCAGGGCTAAAACAAAAAGTTTTTGTTGGTATTTCGGGTGGTGTTGATAGCGCCGTTTCGGCCATACTTTTAAAACAACAAGGTTACGACGTAACCGGTGTATTTATTCGTACCTGGCAACCTGACTTTATCGAATGCACTTGGCGCGACGAACGTCGCGATGCCATACGCGTATGCGCCCATTTAAACATTCCATTTTTAGAGTGCGACGCCGAAGACGAGTACAAGAATTTAGTTGGCATGCAAATGGTTAATGATTATGTTGCAGGCCTAACACCTAACCCTGACATACTATGCAACCGCGAAGTCAAATTTGGCGTTTTTTGGAATTTTGCAAAACAAAATGGGGCTGATTTTGTTGCTACGGGCCACTATGCAAAACGCTCTATGCAAAAAGGTTTATTTTTTATGGAACGCCCGACTGATAAAAACAAAGACCAAACTTATTTTTTATGGACTTTGCAAAATGCTGATCTAGAGCATGTGCTCTTCCCGCTAGCTGATTTAAACAAAGACGAGGTTAGGGTAATCGCTGAAAAACACAATTTACCAAATGCTACTAAAAAAGACAGTCAGGGTGTATGCTTTTTGGGTCATATTGATATTAAAGATTTTCTATCGCACTATACCGAATTAAAACAAGGTGATGTGTTAGATGAAGAGGGTAACGTAATAGGTAAACACGATGGTGCAATTGTTTACACATTGGGCCAACGCCACGGATTTGAAGTTTTCAAAAAAACCAACAACGAAAAACCGTATTATATTATTGCCAAAAATGCCGAACTAAACACAATCACCGTATCAACCGAAATCATAAATACAACTTTTGCTAAAAAGGAACACTTATTAACTAAAGGCTTTATTCGCAAAGACATTGAAAACAATGCCGAAACTTTTGGCCTGTATCGCTACAACGGCGAATTTGTAAAAATCGAAGTTTTAAACGAACTTAATAATGACAAAATCCAAGTCATTTTCGAAAAGCCAGTGTTAATATCACCCGGCCAATCGGTGGTATTTTACCAAAACGATATAGTAATTGGTGGCGGTGTTTGTCTGTAGTATAATGATATTGATGAAAATATTATTTGTTTGTAGGGGGAATATTGGGCGAAGCCAAATGGCACAAGAATTTTATAACAGTCTTTGTAATGGAAAAGGTGTTGCTGACTCTTGTGGTACTCGTGTTGGCGAATTTGAAGGTCAAAAGATTTTCGAAATTAAAAGCATTTCAGTAGAAGACGACATCCGTGCCATGCAAGAGATTGGTTTTGACTATTCACAAGGCGTACGAAAACAAATAAACCCTGAACTTATTGAAAACGCAGACACAGTAATTGTAATGGCTGAAAGGGATACTTGGCCTGATTATTTAGAAAACAACCCCAAGGTTATTTTGTGGGATGTAGAAAATCCAAAAGATGTTCCATACGAAAAAACCTGCGAAATTAGAGATATAATTAAGGGTAAAGTTGAGCAACTTATTTTTGAAAACAATTCATAGAATATAGTATAATTATTAGCCATGACCCAAAGCGAAGCACTCACAATTTTAAAAACTGGGGCCAATGTATTTTTGACTGGCGAGCCGGGGGCGGGTAAAACACATACTATCAATGCTTATGTGCGCTATTTGCGCATGCAGGGTATTGAACCGGCTATAACGGCCAGCACCGGCATTGCCGCGACACACATTGGCGGTATGACCATACATTCATGGTCGGGTATTGGTATACAAAACACGCTTGATAAATACGCAATTGATAAAATCGCCAGCACCGAATACGTAGTTAAGCGAATTTTAAAAAACACGGTTTTAATTATTGATGAAATTTCAATGCTCTCGCCCAATACGCTAGACATGGTCGATGCCGTGTGCAGGGAAGTTAAGCAAGTGCAAAAACCTTTTGGCGGTATGCAAACTATTTTAGTTGGAGACTTTTTTCAACTACCACCCATCGTCAAGAATAATTTTTATAGCAACAATCAAAATAACTCTTATAATAATCAAACTATTGACGAATACAGCCAAGAAACTTTTTTTCAAGAAGAAGACGATGAACAAAGGCGGCTAGATAGCTTAAAAATATTTGCCTACCAATCGAAAGCTTGGCAAAAGCTTTCGCCAATCATTTGCTATTTGACCGAACAACATCGCCAAGACGACGATGACTTTTTAGACATACTATCGTCTATACGCGCAAATCGTGTTCTGCCCGAACATATCGATAAAATAAATTTGCGTAAAACAAGTGCAAACAATAATCATGAAAATATTACAAAACTATTTTCGCATAATGCCGATGTTGACCGCATCAATAATAATGAACTAGCTAAAATTAAAGACGAGGAGCGTACGCACACAATGCGAAGTTCTGGTAAAGATTCATTGGTCAATGCATTAATCAAAGGTTGTTTGTCGCCCGAAGATTTATGTTTAAAAAAAGGCGCCGTGGTTATGTTTACTAAAAACAGTCCACGCGAAGGCTTTTATAATGGCACATTAGGTACAGTTATTGATTTTGAAAACGACACCAACTACCCAATTGTTAAAATTCATAATGGCAAAAACATAACAGTCGAACCTGTCGACTGGAGCGTTGAAGAGAACGGCAAAATCAAAGCCCAAATAAACCAAATACCACTGCGTTTGGCTTGGGCTATAACAGTACATAAAAGCCAAGGTATGAGCCTAGATGGCGCTGTAATGGACCTATCGCAGGTATTTGAATATGGGCAAGGCTATGTGGCTTTATCGCGCGTACGCAGGCTTGCAGGCCTCCATATAATCGGTATTAACGACAAAGCCATGCAGGTGCACCCCGAAATTTTAAAACAAGACGTTACATTTCGCGAACAATCAGTCGATGCACAAAATGCCTTTAGCGAAATTTCAAAACAAAACATTACCGAATTACACAAAAAATTTATTATTGAAAATGGTGGTGTGTGGGTTGATCAAGATCTTGAGTCAAAACTTAAAGAAGGAACCAAAGAGTCAAAAGAAAAAAACAAATTAGAAAAAATTCGCGAAAAACATCCAAAGGCTGGAATGCGTTGGAATGAAGACGAGGAAAAGATTTTAATTGAATTATTTAATAGTGGACAAACACAAACTGCAATAGCTAAAAAAATGGGACGCAAAATTGGTGGCATACACGCAAGACTTGTAAAACTTGGCTTAATCGAAGACGAAGTAGTATAATAATAAATATGACAGATTTATTTGCAAATTTATTATCAAGCGAAACAGCCCTAATTGGTGCACGCCTAGGTGTTGCCATGTTGCTAGGCATGCTCGTTGGTACAGAACGTATTTTGGCTCACAAAACTGCCGGTATGCGTACATATGCCTTAATCTCAATGGGCTCAGCTTTATTTATTATTATTTCATTAATTATTATTAGCCAATTTCAGGGCGTAACTAATTTTGACCCACTACGTATTGCTGCTCAAGTTGTTTCAGCTGCTGGATTTATTTGCGCAGGTTTAATTTTTGTTAAAAAAGACGGCGTTGTAGGTTTGACTTCATCAGCCGGTCTATGGGTATCAGTTGGTATTGGTATGGCTGCTGGTTTTGGTCTATACAATGTTGCGGTTATTGCCACAATACTGACCCTATTTATATTCGTAGTATTATGGTTTGTTGAAAAAGGCTTACGCAATACAAAACTTTACCGAATGATCGACGAAGACAATACAAATCAAACACAATAAATATTAAAACCCTCAGTAATTACTGAGGGTTTTAATTAAATAATTTCATTTGCTAAAAACCCAAACGGGTGTTATGATACAGGCAGAAAAATTATAGCATATGCCAGTAGCCAGAAAAAAACGAGACAAGAAAAGGATGATTGAGAAAAACCCCTTTAGTTTTAGTGAAGGTTCGGTTATCCCAGCCCCTGAAGAATTAGTTCAAAATCCGCAGCAAAAACCAAAAGGTGATTTTGATGCAAAAAAGCCTTTGAATAAAAAGGTTGTGAGTAATAAAAATCTTCACCGAACAACTAAAAAGTAACATGCCGGAAGACAAAAAGATTTCAAAACGCGACGCTGACATTGAATGCATCAAATTAGATAAAAAATATTTCAATGGAAGCCCCAGTAAATTTCAAAAATTTAAAAACATTTTTAAACTACCGCGAATGCCTATGCGTTCGCGAAGATAAGATCCTACCTGTTCTTGTATTCATAGCTTGCCAGCCCTTTCGTTTTGAGGGCTGGTTTTTTGTTTTTACAGCCCCCGAAAATAGTGCTATATTTGATTTATGAATAAAGAAAACATTAAGACCAAGTGGGACCTAACACTGCTTTATAAATCTATCAACGACCCTCAAATTGGAAAAGATGTTGAGCTAATAGAGAAGGCTTGTTTGAGTTTTGAAAAAAAATATAGCAACAAAAAATTTTTAAAAGATTTCAAGATTTTAAAATCAGCACTAAATGATTATGAAAACCTAGATGGATTTAAAAATCCACTGGTTTACTTAAGACTAGTAAGTGATACTGATAATAAAAATAAAAAAGTTAGCGCACTGCAAAACCTATTATCAGACAAGTTAACAAATGCGACTAATAAAATTTTATTTTTTAGAATAGCGCTTGGGCAAATTGATAAAAACACACAAACAAAGATTCTAAAAGATAAAGGGTTTGAAAAGTATGCCTACTTCCTAAAACAAATCTTTGATAACTCTAAATACCAACTATCAGAACCAGAGGAAAAAATATTAAACTTAACATCACTAACATCAAGAGACTTATGGGTGCGGTCACAAAATAAACTTCAGTCTGACCAGTATATAGTTTTTAAAGGTAAAAAAATATCATTAGGTGAGGCAAGTGGTAAATTTAGAACTTTAAATAAAAAAGACAGAGACGTATTGGGCTCTTTAGTAAACAAAAAATTAAAAGAAATTAGTTATTTTTCAGAAGCAGAAATAAATGCGGTTATTCTGAACAAGAAAATGTTAGACGAATTAAGGGGCTTTAAAAAACCCTATAGTCAAACGATTTTAGGCTATCAAAATAATGAAAAATCGATCGAGAACCTAGTTGAAGTCGTAACTAAAAACTTTAAAATATCTAACGACTTTTTCAAAATAAAGGCTAAAATGTTAGGCCAAAGTAAGCTTACATATTGGGATAGGTCGGCTGAAATTAAAACAAATAAAAAATCAAAAATATCTTTTGAAGAATCTTTAGAAATTCTAAATACAGCATTTTCAAAACTTGGCAAAACATATACTGATATATTAAATACTTATGTCACCAATGGCCAAATAGATGTATTCCCGTCATTAAACAAAAAATCTGGGGCATACTGCTGGTCAAATGCCAATATGCCAACTTTTGTATTTCTAAACCATACAAACGACTTAAATTCTGTAATGACATTTGCTCATGAAATGGGTCATGCTATACACGGAGAACTTTCTAAAAATCAACCATTAATATACCAAGGCCATACAATATCGGTAGCCGAGGTTGCAAGTACTCTTTTTGAAAATTTTGCATTTGAAGAAGTTTTTGAGAAACTTTCTGAAGACGAAAAAACCATTGCACTACATGACAGAATAAGTGATGACATACAAACAATTTTTAGACAAATCGCTTGTTTTAATTTTGAAAACGAGCTTCACTTACAAATTCGAGAAAAGGGAGGTCTTTCAGCTGAAGATATTGCAAAGCTAATGAATAAGCACATGGGCGCTTATTTAGGACCAATTTTTGACTTAAAAGATGATGATGGATACTTTTTTGTTATGTGGTCTCATATTAGAAGATTCTTTTATGTATACTCATATGCTTACGGACAACTAATTAGTAAAGCGTTATATAATCGATACAAAAAAGATAAAAAATTCTTAGAAAAAATTGAAAAGTTTTTATCCGCCGGTGAAAGCATGTCACCAGATGACATTTTTAAATCAATTGGTATAAATACAACAAATTCAGACTTGTTTGTTGATGGATTGAATCAGATTAAGGCTGACATCAAGACACTTGAGAAGCTTGTTTCTAAAAAAAGCTAAAAAATAACACCAATAAAATGCCCGAAAATGGCATTTTATTATGCATAATTTTATGGTAAAATGGTCAAATAATGACATCGAACGAAATCAGGGCTAGATTTTTAGACTTTTTCGCAAAGCCTGAAAATGGTGGCCACAAAATAATTCCATCATCAAGCCTTGTGCCAGAAGGCGATATTTCGGTATTGTTTACAACTGCTGGAATGCAACAATTTAAACCCTACTATTTGGCTCCAGACAACGCAACCAAAGACTTTGGCACCAAGAATGTCGTAACAGTACAAAAATGCGTTCGTACAGGCGATATCGAAGAAGTTGGTGACGCTACGCACCTTTCGTTTTTCGAAATGCTTGGTAATTTCTCATTTGGTGGGTATGGCCGTCGCGAAGCTATAAAATATGCTTACGATTTCATAACAGGCGAAATGGGTTTAAAAATTTCTTATGTTACATACTACAAAGGCGAGGGTGTAGTGCCGGCCGACATTGAATCTAAAAACATTTGGGCAGAACTTGATAGTAATCTTGAAATTCGCGAAGACGGAGCCGACGTTTTCTGGGGCCCAACAGGTTTAAATGGTCCATGTGGCCCGACAACCGAAATATATTGTAAAAATGCGTTAGGTGAAGATGTAGAAATTTGGAACGTTGTTTTCAATGAATATTTTTGCGATGGGTCTCGCGAGCAACTAGA
>JACCDM010160596.1_pt1 | contig 38715 bp, 35 predicted proteins | sample 7445851 | NCBI WGS metagenome assembly JACCDM01 (sample SAMN15323438, study PRJNA562643) | freshwater metagenome | isolation source: river surface water | place: USA:Blue River Watershed | collected 2017-08-16
AATATGAACTTGCAGGTCGTCCCGGTGCAGGAAGGCTTGTACGACGTCCCGTCGCCGCTTCCTCCCCCTGCCGATGCCACGGTCTGCTCGGGCGATATCGCCTGGACCGGAGCGGCCTGCGCGGGCGGCTGCTGGGCGAGAGCGTGCTGAGGGCTTGCGAATGCAAAAAGGAAAACCGCGCATAGTCCAATAACGATTGATCCGAATCGCGATACTTTTCCTTTCATAAAATCCATTCTAGCATCTTTTACTTCTTGGTTTCGTCAAACTCGACGACAAGTCCGGTGGCTGTTGATTGCAAAATCTTGTTCGGGTTCGTTATCTCAAGCTGTATTACGCTTCTGCCCTGGTTGCCGGAGTTTTTTCGAAGGGTGATGGTGTTTTGGTTGGTCGGTATAGGGGCACCTACGGCATCAATTTCCCAATTGTATTCCAGCCCTGAATTCTTATTGGCGATGCTTTCAAAATATGGATAGGCTGAAAGTCCGAAATCGTTTTTCGCAAGAGATACGGATCCTCGAAGTGCCTTGTTAAACAAGACTCCGTATAGTGGGTGATTTTCGTAAAATATGGCGAATGGCTGCCTGTTTTCCACCACGATGTCTGCTGACGCTACCGCATCGGAATTCTTAGCATCCTTTGTCTCCACGGACACCTCGACGGGCTTTAATATTATGGGACCTTCGTATGCGTATGAATTTTTGCCGAAACCTGAATTTTCAGCGTCATTATTGTAGTTGATTCGCCAATTGAATATGGTTTCCTTTGGATTTACCAGTCCGCTTGATGTTCTGGGCATTGCCACGAAGGTCAGGTTTGCTTCCGGTGCATACATGGATTTTCCCTTGTAAAATGGGGGCACATATACATCGGATTGCCACAACAGGTCGACTTCCCCTGTCGCAAAAGAGAATGTCTTGGTAATGCTAGGCCTGTCAGAAGGTTCCACCAATGCGGTGACGGTCGTCTTCTGCCCCGCCTTCTTTGCCTTAAATTTGAATTTTTTTATGCCGACCCCTTTCTCGACTTGCTTGCCGTCAACGGTCCATGTGATGAGGGTGGAATTTATGTCAAAGCTGTACACTTCCAGCGTTATGGTCACATCCTCTTCTGGTTTGGGTATTTCGGGGTTGATCGTCGCCGTCAGCTGGTCTTTGAATTCTGGGTAAAGTGCGGTTGCCGGAGCGCTCTGCCCTTCACCTGAGCCATTCAGATAATTGCTCAACTGAGGATCGATCGCCGCGACTTTTTTCGCATCACTTTGGTTCGAGTTCGCGCTTCCTGTATCGTCTTCCTGATCAAAATAGTCGAAAATTGCCAATGTTCCTGCATTTTGTGCTTTTGCAAACTGAGCTCCGACCATGAAAGACAGCGAGAACAGCAAAGCAGCGTTCAATGTGAGGAGGAATATTTTTTTCTTTCCATGCTTCATGTGCTTCGCGCGCATACTTGAATGTAGTATATCATGCTATGTGCCGCATGATTCGGTAGTTACATGTCTGTATCTTTCTGTATCGGCAGTACTTGTTCTGAAACTTCCGCAACCTTCGACATGATGACGGCCGCAGTAAGTGCCGGAAGGGCATTCAGTATGGGGATAAATTCTATGATGAGACATGCACCCATTATCATTTTCGTCTTGGGGCTGAAATTATGCCCTGCAGACTTGTTGAGAACATAAATGAAGAAAGACGCTATAGGGGTAACCGTGATGCTCGCTATGAACCCGCCTACTCCCGGTATGATCTCAAGGGCGATGCCTGCTATGTCCCCTAGTATTGCCACCGTGATAGATATAAAAAATATCGTGATGCCAGTAGCCGCCGCAAATACGCCTTTTCTTGGTTTTTCTTCAGCCTCGGAAGAATCCTCGTCTTCCTCTGCAAAATCCGCCTGCCGCGCCCTTCTCGGGCCTCTTGGCGCGATTTGTCGCATGCGTTCTCCGTTGCCCTGATCAACCCCTGTTTCTTCTGTATCTGGTTGCATATGTATCTAAATTAGCCTCATTCACCGTTCTTTGGCTTGCCGCCTTTTGCCTATTGATTTAACAATGAATTGAAATTCTTTTCCTGGATAGGGGTGATTTCCTCTTTGTATGTTGGAGCATACGAACCCTGCCTGTCTGCCTGCTGTCCTTGGCTTGCGCCACCGCTCTCACCCATGCTCGTGCCTACCGATATTCCCTGTGCCACCCTGTTTGCTTCCGCCCTGACTTCCTCACCTACGCTTATGACGTCGCCTGCCAGGCCGCGCGACTTGAGGTCCTCTTTCGCCTTTTTTATGGCCAATACCTGTGAAGGGTTTGACGTGATGATCTGATCTTCGGTATATGAGGCTATGATCTTGATTGCCACATGCTTTAGCCCCGCAAAGAAGATCCCTTCACCCACATCTGATTCGAGAAGCAGGTATTTTTCCTCATCGGTCAGGTTGAATGTCTTTTGGACGACATCGATTGATGATGGAGACTGCTTGAGCAATACCTGGATCGAAGAGTTCGTGATGATAGGCATTCCGTATGGAGATCGCAAGAAGTCCTCGACGTCCTGAGTAATTGTAGAGAGCCCCAGATAGTATTTTCGGCCTCGTTTTGCCAATCCGTATAGGAATGAAGCCGTATCTTCGCTCTTCATCATCCACCATGCCTCGTCTATGACAAGCAGACGCTTTTTCAGGGTCTTGCGAACCGTGTTCCAGATGAAGTTCATCACGATGTACATCGCGACAGGCTTCAATTCGTCTTCCATGTTAAGGAGTGAGAATACGACGAACTTCTTGTTGATATCGATATTTGTCGGACGGTTTATGAAACCCGCCCACGTACCCTTTGTATACTTCGTTAATCGGGCGACAAGGGATTCTCCTCCCTCCATACCGGCGAGTACCAATTCGAAATCAGACATGAGCGGTGGCTCGACCTCTGCGAAATTCGACTCAGGGGTAATATCCTTGAGCGCGTATGTCTCAGTGATGGCACGGTCTATGATCGAATCCTCCTCAGGAGTCAGGCCTCCGAGCATGATTCGGAAGAGTCCTACCAGGTTCACGATATTTGATCGCAAAATGTCAGCTCCAGACTCGTCCTCGCGTGCCACAGGCAAGTCGAATGGGTTGATATGGTGTTCTGACGTGAGCGATATGTTGAAGTATCGTCCGCCAGTTGCCTCGGCCATATACTCATACTCTCGCTCCGGGTCGAGTACGATGACATCTGTATCGAACATGAGGGTTCGGAGTATTTCGAGCTTCGTTGCATATGACTTTCCTGATCCAGCCTTTGCAAATGTTACGGAATTGTAGTTTTCAAGGCTGAACCGGTCGAATAAAATAAGGCTAGAATTATGGCGATTTATGCCATACAAGATACCTTTGTCTGATGTGAGGTCGAATGAGATAAATGGAAATACGCTTGAAAGAGGCGATGAATTGAGCTTCGAATGGACCCCAAGCTGGTCTTCTCCGATTGGCAATACGCTCTTGAAGCCTTGCTCCTGCTGAAACAGCGCTGGCTTGAGGTATACGAGGCTTGATTCGAGCATGGATTTGATTTCCGACTCGATCTTGTCCAATTCCTGTTCTGAATCCCCATAAATCGATATATAGAGCCCCACATCGAAGATTTTCTCCTGTGCCTGCTGGAGCTGATCTCGCAATGCCTCAAGGTCCTGATATGCCGTATCAAGCATGGGGTCACGCACGAGGCCTTTTTCCTCGCGGAGGTGGATCTGACTTTGTACCTCGGCAACTTTTTTCTGGAATGTTCTCAGAACCGATGCGGTATCAATCGGGTGAATGAAAATGGACACGTCGAATATCTTGTCCAGGTTGATTACGGGAGAAAACCAGCTCTCAGAGAGGAATCGAGGGTATGAGATGACGAAAAACGTGCGGACAATCTTGTCTCCGAGATTGAGGGCACGCGGAGTGATCTTTAGCGCAGAAGGAGCGATAACGTCCTGGAGTTCCAATACCCCGGCCTGATATATCTCCTGGGGAAGAATTGACGTGATCTTCTGATCGCCTCGCATCTGCGTTGGCAATGACGTGCTCGTGGATTGTTTTTTTCCTCCAAAAAAATCTAGTAGTCCCATGGCGTGCGTATAGTATAGCGCAAATCAAGACAAGTGAAACGAAAAACCCAAAATCATTCCTTTAATCGTGCTGCAATCGCACGATTAAAACAGCTGTATGGGCTTGTCCACGTCTCCCGGATTGAAAATCTTGTAGAACAATTCGATCAGTTCCTCGGTTCCGAGCGATGCGACGCGAACCCCGCATCGTACTAGCCCTTGTTCTACCACCTCGACGCGCTGCTGCAGCTGGCTTCTTTTTTCCTCAAAATCGCTATCGGCTTCCATTTTCATGTCTTCTTTTGATTTTTTTGAAAAGAACCCAGCCGCGCCCCTTGCCGTCGGCAGGCTGATTTGCTCGTATGGAACGACGATGAAGAAGCTTTTCGTCATGATATTCGTCGATTCGGTAAAGCTTTTGACGAATTCGATATATTCTCGGGTTTGCATCTTCATCAAATCCCCTACCTGATCCTTGAGTCTTTCCTCTAGGAGGGCTATATAAGGCCGTATATCAAGCCTTCTCGATTGAGAATAGATCTGTATCGAAAAATTAAGAGAGTTCAAGAAATTCTGAAACTGAAAAAGGACCGACTGCTGTTCGTCCGCTGACTTCAGGGCAAAGTTGATGGATGAGGCAAGCAAAACCGCGCGCATGCCTCCATCGCGCAATATTGCCACCCCATCGCGTATTTCCTTGATGGGAACGAATTCCTGTGTGGCTTTTGCTTGATCGCTTGTCTTGGTTGCCATGATATATCAAAAGTATATCATGAAAAAAATCACGGCTGTTTTTATTTCTGCAAACCAAACGATTCCCTTGTCGCAAGTTTTTTCGCATCTTTTGAGAAGATCGTCTCGTTTATATCGAGGCTCCAGGCGAGATCCTTGAGCTTGCTATCCGATACCTTGGGTACTCGGAGTCCGCTTATGTTCATTGCTCCCATGCCCGAATGTGTCGCATTGAGGATATCGTCAGCTGCGCTTTTCGTAGGGTATTTGTCTCTTTTTTTCCAAATATACAGCCTGTGCGTCAGGAAAAACTTGAATGCAGCCTCCAGTGTATTGATGAGAGGCCTGTTATTTACTTTGTAAAAAGCGAGTGCAAGGGAAACTCCAACGGCACCAAGCATGATGGGGATGCCTATGATTGAAGGGAGCAATTTGTAGCACAAAAAGCAAATGCCGGCTCCTCCAAGCAGGTATGCGAACTGCCTAAATGTGAATGGCCCAAAAATCTTGTCCTCCACTTCGATGAATTGAGGTACTTGGTATCTCACGACGGATATATTGTAGCACAAGGGCATGGCAGCTGTGCATACTCGAGAGGGGCTTTTTTGATAGACCAAAAAAATCCACTAAATATATCCACAGAACACGAATTCGTCACACGATATGATGTGAAATTTACTCGGACCGTTCCTTGTCCTCTTGCTGCCTTGCCTTGATGGCTTCTCGAATTGGCAAAAGCACGCGATCGTTAATCTCAAGTGATATGTCTCTTGCCTGCTCGCTCGTTGTATGGAGTCCTTGTTGCAGTATCTTTTGCATGTCTGCGGAATGAATGTCTCCAAAAATGACATCGCCGACGGTCTTTTCAAGTGCGAAGCTCTGATCTATGTGGAGCTTGAATTTCTCATGTATGGCTCGCAGCCGCTTGTCATAGTCAAAATCTCTCAATGCGTCCTGAAAATCAACTGGCAATCGTGCAAACCGTTCAGTGTCTTGTTCGAGGGATGTCATATGCTGATAGTATACCCCAATGCGCTATTCTATGGGTTCTCGATACGGATCCGCTCTTTTTATCCCCGTGGTGGCAGCGCCTGGTGTCTTGGCGTTTTGGTTTTCGGCGAGGTTTTTCACGGTTTCCGACAAAGGCATTACCTTGAAGGATTCTTTTGTCGCCGTGCCAGTCACGCTTGTCAGCTTTGAGTCAATCTGGGTGCTGATTCCAGGCTTTGGAGATGGTGTCTGTGTAGAGTCTGTATAAGGCGTTACCGGAGCATCGTCACGAGGCGTCGCCTTGATTGGGTCGACTATTCCGGCCGTGTCCAGATCGAGATCCAGTTCGGGTGGAAATGACGTCGGCATTGTCGCTGGAATCGATCCTGATGCGATAGGTTCCGCGGCAAGGCCTTTGAGTACATCCGCAGTTTTTGGCTTCGTATTCGGCAATACAAAGGCTGGTACGGGTACGGTTGATTGAGGGTTTTCTATTCCTGAGAGAATGTGTTCCTTGTCCTCGATATCGTCGGCAGGATGTGTTGCTAGTCCTTCCAGTATCGATGTCGATGATGGTTTTTGTGTGACAGGAGAATCGGCTGAAGTGCCGCGTAGCGAGTGGAATTCTGCATTTTCAGGTTTTTCCAAAACAGACTGACTCATATGGCCAAGAACGTACAGAACAAGCGATTGTAAGATTCCGGCTTTCTCGATATCGCCTTTTTCAAAAATAAGGTTGTTTAACCGTTCCATGAATCCATCGATAGATGTCTTGCCCATTCCTACGAGCTGTATCTCGTCCCGAATCAAAAGGTTCTTGTTTTCTGATAGCTTGAAAGAATTCAACAAATCACCGAGCTCCTTGTCCGAATCGAGATCGGCCAACCATAACAATGTCTGATCATCTGCTTCGGTGATGTCAACTGTGAGTGCTGGATTTAAATTTGGGTTTTGATTCTGATCCATTTTTTTTGCGTTGCAAGTATCACCTAATAATACACCATAAAACTATTTACCGTCCTTTTTTCTCGAATCGATCTGGCTTATCTTGTCTTTGAATTCTCGAATCTGCTTTTCAAGCGCTTTCGCTTCCTTTGTATGGGCATTCAAGGCTTTCATTTCACGACGTAACGTGGCGTTGTGCGTGGCGAGTTCGGCTGCAGTTACGCTGTTTTTGACCAATTCTTTTGCCTGATCGACCCTTGTCTGAATAGCGGTTGTTTCGTTTTTGTATGCAACAGATGAAGAATAGACCTCCAAGTCGTTGATCGCTGTTGCCAGTTTTGTTTCCAACTCGGATTTAAGCGCCTTGTCTTTCTCTTCTCTGTCCCCTTCGAAGACCGTTTTTCTTGCCGCCTGATTCTTTCTTCTCATCTTTTCCAAAGAGGATCCGATGATAGGGATATATCTCGTTGCCTGTACCAATCTGCCAGTCTTGCCAGCCTCGGCGAGGTCCTCTTTCTTCACCTCACTCTTGCCGAAAAGCCCCAAAGGACCACCCATTCCCAAATATGCCGAAGCAGCATTCGTTGCTCGTTTTTTGACAAACTTCTTGCGTGCCTCGAATGCCTTGTCGCTTTCGTTTCTGTATTGGGTAAGCTCCCTGCCCTCTTTGAAAAGTTTTGCCCTTTCCTCGGTCTTTTTCTGGTCTTCCTTCATCTTGTCTTTGAAAGAAGTTGAGCCAAACATCTTTGCCCCTCTGACTTTGTCCAGTCCAGACATGACAATTCCTCCGCCGGGCACCCGTGCCAGTACGGCCTTGACGGCAGTGTTCTTTATAAGGGCATCTGCCGTTCCTCCAAGAACTCTTCGTGGCGCCATTGCCATGGCTCCTGCGGCCCACCCCTTCGCTTTCTTCTTGAAGCTGTCAGCCATGCCCATCTTGTCCGCGAATTGGTCAGCGGCAATCTGCGTTCCCATCATGAGTCCAATAATCATGACAAACCAGAACAGGAGACCTGTACTTGATACATTTCCTTGGAACAATGCTCCGAATCCTGTAAGGCCAGCACCTGAGTTCACATCTACCTGGCTAGGTCCTATACCCTTGCCAAAGACGATGAGTGCGACCACGTAAAATATGGCCATATATGCTGGCGCGAAGATCAGGTTGTTCTTGAGCCTGCTTTGCCACTTTCCAGCAGCTCCCTTGAGAGCAGGGATTGCCCCTCCGACGAATCCTATCGGGGAAAGAATCATGAGGAAAATGAGCACGATCGATCGGTACAGGAACCTAAGCGTCGCCATGAAGAGCGTAAACGCAGTGACGAGGATGAATGCCGATCCTCCGAGACAGATTATGATGAGCTGTCCCGCATTGATGCTGCCAAAGGCGCTATTCGCCTCTCCTGCTCCTGAGGAGTTAGCATTTCGTATGCTTCCTCCCCAGATTGATTTGAGTCCGAGTGCATTGACGAATCCGATAGAAAGGCCTGAATCCCAGTCATCAGATTTTGCCCCAACGAAGTCTTTTCCATACGAAGCCTGGTCCGCAGCGGTCAATACTCGCGTATAGAACTGCAAGGCGATCAAGTTAGACATATCGATCAATGCTTTTGTGAAAAATAGGCTGAAATTGAGCAATAGGGCCGCTATTACCACTTTGACTACGGTCTTTTTTACCCCATATCCGTCAAGTCCGACTATCGTTGAGATCGCTGCGTAGAGCAGTATGAAAATGAATCCGACATTGATGAGATCTCGAATTGCTGACCACCCCAGGTATATGGCACCGCTTCCTGATTTTCCAAGGCCTTGATCGCGGATGAATTTTCCAAAGTTGAGGGTAAAGTCAATGCTGTAGTTGAATGCTACTCCGGCCGCCCAAAGAACCCATGAGCTCGGCTTGAGGAGACCGTAATACAGTCCGAGGCCTATGCAGCCTTGGACGCTGACGGTCGGTGGCGTCAGTCCTTTCCAGCAGAATATTTCCCCGGAGTCATTGATGCTCGTAACGACGTTTCCTGCTGGATCGCGGATTTCCAGGCCATTATTCAGCATATTCTGATCAAGGTTGAAACCCTTGATGCTTCCCCCGTGTCCCGCTTCATAAGTCTTGATTGCGGCGAGGATTTCCTTGTTCATCCTCAGTCTCTCATTTATTTCTGAAGCATCGGCATCATCACCTGCGAATCCGTGCTTGTCCAGGATCGCTTTCTGATATTCATAAAGCCGCATGGCCGCTTCCGTGTATGCGATTACGTATTTCTTGTTCTCATCCGTAACGTCAAGCTGCCATTCATCGATATATCCGTTCCATTCGGCATCCTCAGACTGAGTCCTGATCTTTGCATTGGTATAGGCTTCGTTGTAAGCCGTCCGCGCATTATTCATTAGGGTATACATTTGGCTATGTACCCTGGACGCTATTGCTGCAGGTGTTTCGTTGTCGGGGTTTTTTCTCTGGCTTGCATATTGAGGCTCGCTCATCCATTCATACAAGGTGTCGCCCGTTGACGTATATGGCTCGTTCTTCTGGCTATCCCAACCGCTGTATTCGGTTGCATATCCACCGACGTCTGTCGTTGCCAAGGCGGCATCTGCCTTCTGCGGAATCGCATAGAGGGAAAGGCACAAGAATGCCGTTATGAAAAAAAACGATATTTTTTTAAACGAAGGGGACATTGTCATCGTGTGTTTATTTGCTCAGGACCTTGTTCAATGCAACCTTTATGAGGTTGTTCACGATCGCCGTGATCATCTGGTCGAATTTCTGTGCCATTACGAGTCTCTGCTTGCTCTGATCGAGCGTGCTGTTCAACTGGGATTCTATCAGTCTGCCTGGTGTAACAATATCACAAGTCTTTGGATTTTTTTGATCTTTGCACTTCTTGAAGTTCAGCCATCCATTGTTCATGCCGACTTCGAACTGAACTGTGTTCTGTCTGGTGCTGATACCTGCATACAGGATCTGGTTTGCCATGATTTGCGTTCCATACGGATTGTTCTGGTCCTTCTGTGTTACCTGTACCCAGTCATCCCATGTGATTCCTGCAGGTCGACCTGCAGTCGATACCCTGCTTCCGCCGACGCTTGTCGTAACTCCTCCGAAGAATTTCTGCGACGTTATGTCAGAGAGTCGGCAACTCAGTCCCTTGAGCGGGGTCTGCTGGCCCTGGTAGTTTTGTGCCAGTCCGATCGCTATGTTTACCTTGAATGGACGACATACATTGATTCCTGTTCCTCCATATGCGATATCCTTGATGATTGATCCCGCAGTCTGGTCAGCCAAATCGCTGAAGAATCGCTCCGGATTCTGGATGAATGCAGGGCTTCCATTGAATCCGGAATTTGCCCAGGCGATTGTCGAATTGGCAATTTGCTCGATCATCGAGTTCACGATACACCAGGCGATTGAGTCCCAGCTCACCCCTTTGAATATGCTTTTCCAGGCAAATGAACCGGTCCTGGCCTGTACGTCTCCTACTATGTGGTCAGCAACCTGGCCTTTGACATCTACCGGTACGGGGCCGAGCCCGAGGACTCCTAAGGCTACGTTCTTGATTGCTCCACCGATCAGGTTCGTTATGGCGCTTCGAATCGATGTCGCGAGGATATTTCCGAGGACTCCTGCAGCTGAACACTGAAGAGCTCCGCCTACCGTTGCCCGTACACCGCCACCTGCGGCTGTGGATGTGCCGTTTCCAAGTACTCCGACCTGGCTGTTGCCTGAGTTACCTCCGACGGTCTGCCGTACGCCATTTTCATCATTGAATGAAAAACCACCATTTGATTCGTCCTTGAATCCGATCGGGTCAGGGGGCAGGTCGAGTCCTGTTGTTGGAAGGAGGCCGTTTGTAGCTCCAACATCTTGCCCTGTGCCGGTAGGATAGACTCCGTCAGCGGGCCTGATCCCGTCTATTGGAGGCAAAAGGTCGCTTGATGGCCCTGCTGACCCGCTCCCTCCGAGGATTTCGGATGCGTTTACTGATCCTCCTGTCGGAGTGTCAAAACCGCTCGCAGGAACATTGCTGTCAGGGCCCGTCGAAGGACTCACATTGATATACGTGTTTGGATTGTATGTCGGGGTATTGCTGACCGCTCCGCTTATCTGGGCAAACGCAGCCCTGGGCGCAATGAACCCGCTGACGAAAAGGATGCTCGCCATCAGGCTGCCGGTGAGCATTCGCATGCCGATCGTGGGTAATTTTTTCTGGTTCATTGTTCTGCGTTTATCAGGCCTTTCCAAATAAGACCTGCCTCATTTTCAGAATACAGTATATCATTTTGGGTAAGGTAGGTGTTGATTTCTATGGATGAATTGAGTACGCTGTCGCTCGAATCCTTCGCCGTTCTGATAGACAATAGCGCTTTTAGCGGATCCTTCTGCTCTTCCAACGCAATGAGAAGCAGCGATTCGCCAAACATCACGAATGCATTCGCCAGATTGAGATGACTTTGTGCCAACGCTGCAGGGACCTTTATGCGGATAAGTTCTTTGCCGATTCTCTCATGAACTACCGCTATCTTTCGGAGGTCGCCATCAGAATATGCCGGGGTTCCTATGAGTGTGTAATATTTTTTGATAATCCCCCCTGCCTCATTGCCGTATTTTTTTATGTCCTCCTTTGTCTGCGGAACGAATATCTGTATATCCTTCAGGCTGAAAGCAGCTTGAGGCAAAGCGGACGTATCAATTCCTCCGACTATGTTTCCCGCAAGAATTTCATCGTCGTCAGATGTCTTGCCGCTTTCTTTCTGGGCATAGGTGATGAATATGTTCTTTGCAAGAGAATCCGTCAGCGTATCGTTCGCTTTTGCTTCAAATGGATTTCCCGTATCGCCGCTAGGATTAAGGGTTGCTTCCAATTGTATCTTGTTCAGTGCCTCCTGCAATTCTGCTGTTTCCGGATTCGTTTTTTGTATGTCGACATACACCGCGGCATTATTCCTGCTTGATTCGTTTAGGGATTTTCTGGCCTCGCCAATCTTATATGCGCCCATGCTTGCAATCACAGACAGGCACACCGCACTCAATATGAGGATTTTATTGCTCGGGGCTTTCAAGTTGATGACATTATATCATCGCATGGTGTCCGTTCAAAATATAGTATTGCTTAATCGGTGATTTTTATATTCCTCACGATACGGCGCATCATGAAAAGTGTTTTGCAATCGCAAACCATCCATCCGTACGTATTTCTTCAGCCCGTGCATCAGGGCTGATCCCTTCTTTTTTGAAGATATCCTCAATAGACATTCCACCGCTCTCTTTGTCAGAACTCGATACATTATGTTTTCCAGTTTGTTCTTCCTTCTCTGCGGTCAATTTTTTTGAGAAAAAATCCCTGAGGTTGCTAGCAGCCTTTTTTCGCTTATGAGAAAAGCCGGCTTTCATCACTTCGAAAAACAATCCCTCGCTTACTCCCGATGTGTCGAAACGCGCGCCTGATATGTCGGATATGCGTATTGCTGCCGAATCCACTTTTGGCATGGGCACGAAGTTTCCTCTCGCAACCGTACACAGATATTCCGCCTTTCCGTATGCACTTATGCTTTCGGCCAAAATCGTGCTCTTCTGCCTCTGGTTGCCTTCACGGTCCTTGCTTCCGGCCTTGCCCTTGCTTTCCTTGCGCACTATTCTCTCCGCGACCTCCTTTTGGACCAGGAAAATGGCCGTTTTCGGCTTTGGCACGCTTTCGAGCGCCTTGCGAATGATGGCGCCAGTTATGTAATACGGTATGTTGGCGATGATCGTATAGGGTTTTTTGAACAAGGATTGCATGTCCATCTCTAGGAAATCGCCCTCAAGAATGCGTAATTCGCCCCTTTCTATAGACGCCCTGAATTTTTCCTCAAGGATAGGTATAGCCCTTTGGTCCTTTTCTATGACGATCATCGAGGCTTTTTGACCCGAGGGGTTATCCTTTCCCTTTTTTGCATTGGCTTTTTCTATATGTTTCAGGATTACGCCAGTCATAGCCCCTGTGCCTGGCCCGATTTCTAGCACCACATCTCCGGCCCGGATTTCCCCTGCATCGACCATTTTTTCTATCAGGGTCGTATTTTTGAGAAAATTCTGACCGAGGCTCTTTTTTGCTTCAAGTTCGAACATGAAGACAGTATACATAAAATATGGCTGAATACATGGCAAATGGCAAAACATGTGCCCAATCAAAAGCCTGATTAAAATTCGATCAAGCGGGAGAGCAGACCGTTGCCAAAATCCCCTCCGAATCGATTGTCGCTGCCGCCGGGATTTTCGGTTTGTATGAGACCAGGATCAATGTCCTCGATGAATTCAGACATCTGGTTGAATACCTTGTTTCCAAAAATCGTCCGAATGAGTGCGTATGAGAGATGGAGCTTGATGCGCGCTCGCGTCAATGCCACATAGAAAAGCCTGCGCTCTTCCTCAGCGTCTTCGGGCGCCACTTCCTTGTTGTCGTTTCCATGCCGCACATGTGGGAACAAATCCTTTTCCAATCCAGTAATGAATACATGATCAAATTCCAATCCTTTGGATGCATGGACCGTCATAAGCTTGATGCAAGGGCCTTTTTTCTCCTTGTCATCGATCGTGTCTTGTTCTCCAAGCAGCGATACGTCCTCGATGAATTTTTCCAACTTCCACAAGTGATTTTCAGGTTTTGAAGGCATGCCGTCTTCGTCGATTCCGGATCGCTCGCTCTCTGACCGTTTATCTGCCTCTGCTTTTTCCATTTGCTCCTCATACATTTCCGCAAGCGTCTTTGGCATGCTGACCGATGCGGATGCGAGGATATTGTTTGTTTCTTCTGACTCGGCGCTCGTTGCTGGTTTTATGTCGTCGTATCGCTTTGCCAAGGTTACCAATTCGCGGGCGTTCTCAAGTCGCTCGTCATCTTCTTCGCTCTTGAGTTCGGTTTCTATCCCTGATCTCGATAGCGCATACTTGACCGTTTCGCTCGGCACATGAGAAACGCCATATGCTCGGATGTCAGAGATGATGGTGAAAAACGCCTGCACCTTTATCTTGAATGAATCCGGCAGTTCGTTTCTTCTCCCTTCCAGAACCTTGAGGACGGTCGTCTTGCCGATGCCTCGGATTGGCGCGTTTATGACTCGCTTGATATCGGCGCTGGAGTCTGAGTTTAGGGCTAGCTTTATATACGAAAGTAAATCCTTGACCTCTTTTCTGTCAAAGAATTTCGTTCCCAATACGTGATATGGGATGTTGCGGAACAGGCACGCGTCTTCGAGCGTTCGAGATTGGAAATTTGCTCGATACAAGATGGCTATCTCGTCAGGCGACACGCCTTTCGCAATGAGTTTTTGTATGGTGTCCCCTATCCTGCCCGCTTCGTCGTTTTCGTCCATCGCGACATAGAGCGAAATCAATTCTCCATCGCCATTCGACGTGAAGAGATTTTTTTCCTTTCGGAATATGTTCTTCGAAATGACCTCGTTTGCTGCCTGCAAGATGTTTTTCGTCGAGCGATAGTTTTCCTCAAGCAAAATAGTCTGTGCTCCAGGAAAATCTTTTTCAAATCTGAGCATGTTTGAAATTTTGGCACCTCTCCATCCGTAGATCGCCTGATCGATGTCTCCTACGACCGCGATATTATGTTCCGGTCCGCAGAGTAATTCGGCAATGCGATACTGGATTGCGTTAGTGTCCTGATACTCGTCTATGTGAATATATCTAAATCGGTTTTGATAATAATCGCGCACCTCTTTCGATTGTTCGAGCAGCAATACTGTCTTTTGCAAAAGATCGTCGAAATCGAGTGCCTTGTCATTTTTCAGTATGCTTTCGTATTTTTCCCATACGCTCGCAACCACTTCTCCATAATAATCCGGACGCTTTTCCTTGAATCGCTCTATCGTAAGCGCGTCGCCTTTGGCTCTCGATATCATGCCAAGAATTTTTCCTGGCTCGAATTGTTTCGGATCGTGACCGAGGGCGTTGAGTGCGTCTTTGACCGCAGTCTTCGAATCCGACCTGTCATAGATGGTAAAGCTTTTTGATATGCCGATGACGCTCGCGAATTTCCTCAGTACGTAGACTCCAAGTGAGTGAAATGTCGAGACAAGCGGAAAGCGGTTTTCTGATACAGGAAAATTGAGGACTTTGTCACTTTCGATCAGCCTGATGAGCCTTTCCCGCATCTCCTTTGCCGCCTTGTTCGTAAACGTGATGGCCAGGATATTCTCAGGTCCTACCCCCTTGTGAAGGAGGTGGAGCATGCGATGGGTCAGGGTTTTGGTCTTGCCCGCCCCCGCGCCTGCGAGTATCAACAAGGGTCCTTCGGTCGCAAGGACGGCGGATTTTTGCCTCTCATTCAGGCCTTTAAGGTAGCTTGGAACATGGGTTTCAGGGTGCATTGCGAGCATTATACAGCGCATCCCGTTTTTTAATAAATCCACAAGGAGAATCAGGCCGTCACCCCCCCCCCTTTTTTTTGCCCGCACTCCTTTAAGTGGAGCGAGCGCAGGTATTTTTGACAAAAATGAGGTTAAGGCGTGTTGTTTATATAGGCGTTGACATTCCTCCATGGTCTATTATCATTAGATTCTACCTATGTTGTGTAGGTTAAAAATGGCTAAAAATAACGATATTTTAGCCCAATTTCACAACTATTCTAGTGGCAGCCCAAGGGATATGTGCAAACAGGCTCCAAAACGCAATTCAGATGCTCGATTGGCGCGTTTTCCAAAATAACTCTTAGACTTATTTTAATTTCCCCTCAAGACCTCCAGGTTCCCATACATAGGAAATCTGGCGTGACATATAATGGCTTGTTAGCCGCTAATGCCTTATTGTTAGCCGTATTATGCATTACAGGACTCGCTTTTTTCATTCACCGTGCCCACGCGGCTCCTTTTGGTGATACTGCCGCTGTCCAGAATGGCAATGGCATGCTCAGCGCACACCCCAACCGATCAAAAAGCTCTGTCATAGGTAATAGTACGTCAAAAGCACCTCAAAAGCCTGCCGTATCCGTACTTGGTTTGGCTTTTGGTATCAAAGAATCAAAAAGGTATGAAGAGGTTGTTTTGCCTAAGAATACCCAGATGCTACCCCTGCTTCAGGCATCAAAAAACATTGACCCTCAGGCAAAGACCGGTGCTGCCGTTCTTGTCGTCGCTGATACCGCCCTTAGCGGGGACAATATCGGCGCGAGCGGATCCGTTGAGGCTGATGGTGCCGTGCCGACATCCGATCAGATCAGCGTATATACGGTAAGGCCGGGCGATACTCCAGAACAGATTGCTCGCATGTATAACGTAAATGTTGCAACTATAAGGGCGGCAAACGATCTTTCTCCTACCGAAAAAATACAGCCGAACCAGGTTCTCGTTATCCTTCCTGTTCCTGGAATTATCGTAACCACGAAGGTAAAGGGAGATACCATCAATGCCATTGCCAAAAAGCGGGGCGCAAACGCCTCAAAGGTGGCCGCATTCAATGACATTCCAGCAGACGAGGCTCTGGACGCCAATGTTTCAATTATCATTCCGGAGGATTCAATGAATCCCGCAGAAGTAGGCAATGAAAAAAAGCCTGTGGCCACAAAAAAGACCAAGACTGTCGTAGCCCTGAAAACAAGCGGTTCAAGCAGGTTTTCTTGTCCAATCAAGGATGGCGTTATTACCCAAGGCCTCCATGATACCTATGCCGTGGATATTGGAGCACCTGCGAATACTCCCGTATATGCCGCAGCAGACGGAATCGTCAAGATCAGCCTGTCTGGTACGTATGGAGGAGGATGGGGTACATATGTCCTTATAGACCATTCGCCTGGACAGACGTTGTATGCCCATCTGAACGCCGCACTTGTTTCTTCTGGCGACAGAGTCGTAAAGGGACAGCTTATCGGACGGGTGGGACGTACTGGGCGCGCAACCGGAAACCATCTTCATATAGAACTTCGAGGGGGCTTTACGAACAATATCTGCAATCATTTGCCAAAGCATTTGATATAAAGCGCTCGGATCATTCGAATGGATTTGTCTTTACGTACTGAAACGCCTCAAGAATATGGGGCGCTTCTATTTTTTTTGACGATGCCAAATCAGCTATCGTGCGTGCCACGCGCAGGGCATTGATCGTAATTCTTTTTGAAATGGAAAGATTTCTTTCCATTTCACGAAGTGATGAAGATGCGTCTTCTGTGATGCCGAATGCCGATATTTCGGCCATGGTGAGGCGGGAATTCGGAACCTGCCCTTCGGGACCATTTCTGTTGTTTTGGATCGTCTCCGCATCGCGAATTGATTTTGCGATGCTTGATCCAGATATTGAGACGCCGGACATTCTCGTTTTTTCCATTCCGGTCGAGTTGTCGGGATTTTGGCAGAACACCGTCTTTATGTGAAATCGGTCGAGCATCGGATTCGATATCCTGCTCTGGTATTGTCTTATGCGCGCTTGCCCGCATCTGCAATGTGGTCCGCCTTGCGGATCCGCCGATCCGCAAGGACAGAGATTCGTGGTGGCAATGACCAATCCTTCAAAAGCGACAAATGACTGCCGACTCCCCTTTCGTATATGAGCGCCCTTATGGTCAAAGACCTCGCGAAGCGATTCGATCGTCGCTTTTTCAAATTCGCACAATTCGTCAAGGATCAGAATTCCATGGTGTGCCAAAGATATTTCGCCCACATGTCTGTTTTGCGTTCCGCCTACCATGCCGGTGCGCGTCAGGTGGTGATGAGGCGTGCGCATGGGCGGTCTGTTAAATTCTGGTCGTGGTATCTGTGCATGTGCGTATATCGACTGGACCTCCATCGCTTTCTCGTGTGGCAAGTCGGTCATAAGCTCATACGCGCATTTTGCCAATGCGCTTTTTCCCGAACCTGGTATTCCTCCGAAAAGGATCGGATGTTTTCCGGCTACTGAAATCTGAAGCGCTCTTTTGTGATAATCTATGCCAACTAGGGAATCTATCTCGAATGAGGCTTTGTCACCGATCGGCAAGCAGGAATGTGCCGATAAAGCGCGCGGTTTTGTCTTGCTTGATGCAGTAACTGTCTTGAAACGCAGCGATCGAATATCCGCTAGGCTGCTTAGCTGGGCTATGCGTATGCCCTTGTCTATGCGTGACGTGTCTATGACCCCGCTCGGGCATACGATGTCTTTGATGCCATGACATATCGTCATGCTGATCATGGCGGACAGGTCCTCCGCACATGACAGGTTTCCATCGAGTCCGACTTGTCCGATGAGTACGGTCGGTCTTTTGAAATTGGGGATTTGTCCGGATGCGATGAGGTATGCGGCGGTGATTGCCAAATCAGAATGCATGCTGATCTTTTTTATATGGGCTGGCAATAGCGATACCGTGACCTTTTCATTGCGCCTTTGCGGTATTCCGAATGCGCTATTGCGAAGCGCGGACAGGATTCTGAATTTTGATTCCTGAACCATCCTGTCTGCCAGGCCGATAATCCTGAAAAAGAATATTCCGGATGATATGTCGGTTTCGACGGTCATCAGCTCATAGCCCTTCTCTCCTACGAACAATGAATTGCAGGTGCCAAATTTATTCATCCCGCAATTGTATGCGGACCGAGATTAATTTCTCATCAATTTTATGCGATCCTATCTGCGAATCCTTCCCGTGGTCAGCCGCGCTTGCACTTCCTTGAGCCCCCTTTCGCTTGATACGATAAGAAGCGTCTTCTGGTCCAGGAACGTATATAGGAATTTTATATTTCCGTCGAGTCCGATCAGTGCCCGCGTGTCCTTATTTTGAATTATCCTATCCTCGAATGTCGCGCTTGCCTGGTTCACGGTCCTCACTGAAGGAATAGCCGCTCCTGATGAATCAACCGAGCTGGTTCCGTTTGAGGCCGCGTTAGCTCCAGTCATCGTTTCTCCGGATTTTTCTCCAGATACAATAGCCGTACTAGTTCCGGTCACTTGGGCTGTGGACGACGATATTGATGATGGTGTCGTGCCAGAACCCGTGCTTGTGGCGATCAGTGACGAAGGGAAAAACCTGCCCAAATCAGAATCCATGTACGGTTCCCACTGAAGCATTCCAGGATATGCTGATTCATATGAGTTTACCTTTATGAGGATAAAGCTGTCGTGGGGCTTGTTAGAATATCCTCCAAGAAAATACTGGGATCCGAATGCCGATTTCAGGTTGTCGCTCGCCCTGCTTCGTATGAGGGTGAGGAATTCGGCAGTCGTGGTATTGCGCGTCGATGTAGCTGTTCCTGCAGACAGCAGGGTGCGCTTTATCACTCCGAGGTCAGAATCGGCAAGCATCTCGGCTCGAAGCTCGCGCACTATCTGGTCGCTTGATTTGTCAAACGATGACACCATGGCCTGTTCTTCGGAATAGAGCAATTCCGGCTCATTTGGCGCAATTCTTTCGGATATGGTCGGTGGCAGAGGCTTATTCACATAAAAGTACCAGGCCGTGACTGATCCTCCGATGAGCAAGAGTACGACAAGGATGACGATCAGCCCCCCGTGTTTTCTTCCAGGCCTTGAGAGATCGGCATAGCCGACTCCTTGCTCCTGTCTCGCCTTTTCTGCCAAGGCGATTTTTATCATTGATACATTGTCGTTTTTTACAGAATGAGCGACATCAGTCTGAAATGTTCTGACCGTGCTCGCTGTCTGCGGATGCTCCGCATTATTGGCCTCGAGGGCTTCGCGTATGTTGATTGTGGCTCTCGGTATGGTTCCGGGTGCAGGAGGAATACCAGGCGTGCTTCCGGGGACCTGAGGCATATCAGGCGATTGTCCGTCGGGCGTTGGTCGTGCGTTATTTGTTCCTTCCATAGCGTTATGTGCTGCCTATTATTTGTTACTGCTGGTTCTGAGGTCCGTTATGTCGCAGAATGAATTTGCGCGAATTGTCGCACATATCGATGAAATCATCCGCAGCCTCCCTCAGTTTTGACGAAGACGACCTTCCGAATGCGATGACTTCCACCTGGCATCCCTGGTTTGTCTGAAGGTATTCTACGAGCGGAACGAAATCTCCATCCCCTGATGCGATAATCACCGTATCGAGCTTCGGTGCCAGTTTGATCGCATCAACTGCGAGCCCGACATCCCAATCTGCTTTTTTGGCACCATCGGTAAAGATCTGCAGGTTTTTCGTCTTCGTTTCTATTCCCATCTTGCTCAATGCTTCGAAAAAGCTCGTCTCATCACCTGCCTCAGTCGTAATCACGTATGCGATGGCCCTGATCAGAGACCTCCCTGCGACCGCCTCTCTCATGATTGCACCGAAGTTAACCCTGGCTCTGTATAGGTTCTTCGCGCTGTGGTATAGGTTTTGAGTATCTATGAAAATACCGACTCTCTGTTCCTTGTGTTTTATTACAGTCATGTTTTTTAAAAAAGTATGTAAATGTATCCTGAAATGACCGCCAAATGGATGCGAGCGTCTGAAAACGTCAGATGGTGCGCATGCTTTTTATATGCCACGGGTCAGTCAATATGAAAATTCAGATTTTGCATCAGCGTGATGCCATATCTAGTATACCCCAAAAAACACATATGCATCATGTGGATGATGCATAGTGGGTTTCGGCGATATTTTCTTAGAAACGTCTTATTTTGAAGATTTTGAAGTTTTCTTCTTCGCAGACTTTGTTTCCTTTGCTTTTGTCTTGATTGCCTTTGCGGTCTTTGCAGGAGCGTCATTCTTCTTGTTTCCTTCCTTTCGCTTTATATCAAGCTTCGAAATGAGGGCCTCGTATCGGGCTGCATCTTTCTTCTGGAGATATTTAAGATGTGACTGTCGGTTAGCTACAAGCTGCAAAAGTCCTCGTCGCGAGTGATTGTCCTTCTGGTGTTTCTTGAGGTGCTTTGTCAATTCCTCAATCTTTTCGCTGATAAGCGCGATCTGAGCCTCAGGAGAACCCGTATCCTTGTCGTGAACCTGGACGCCCTTGATTACCCGCTGTTTTTTAGACTTTGTTAACATGATTACGCATGGTATCACAGATATCCACAGTATGCAAGCCATTCTAGGCCATATTTTGCAGATCGAGTCTTGGGCACAGGCTCTCGATCCTGAGGTCGGGTACGGCGGTTTGTGGTAAGATATGTGAAATATGTCGCACAATAACGATTCGACAAGGTCTATGCACCCAGGTAAGGCCTCAGGCAAGGGTCCTACCCCGCTTGAAGTCCTCAAACGCCAATATCTGGAATATATAGAGATCGAGAAAGGTCGCAGCTTGAAAACCGTTGAAAATTACGATCGGTATCTCAGTCTTTTTCTTGAATTTAGCAAATTGTCACGTCCGGAGGACATTTCCGAAGATATGATCAGGGAATTTCGCCTTTGGCTTAACCGTAGACCCGCAGGTTCTAAGGGAAAAGGCCGTGCATATGCCACGAGCCAGGATACAATTAAGAAAAGGACCCAGAATTACTATCTTATTGCGCTACGATCCTTCCTCAGGTATATCCATGTCAGGAGGCATATTCAGACAGTTTCTGCTGAGCATATCGAGTTGGCAAAGGTTCCAGAGAGGTCCATTGATCTCATGTCAGAACAGGAGCTGTATCGCCTGCTTGACGCACCGAAGGATGAAAAAAATATCAAAAAAAGCCTAAGAGACAGGGCTATATTGGAAACGCTCTTCTCTACCGGACTACGAGTGTCAGAGTTATGCTCTCTACCCCGCGATCTCGATCTTTCGAAGGATGAATTTTCAGTTAGGGGTAAAGGCGAAAAGGTCAGGGTCGTATTTCTTTCAGAAAGCGCCCGGGCAGCCATTAAGGCATATCTGGCCAAGGCGACGGATATAGACTCCTCCACGCTGTTCAATACCATTCCGCGCACGGTTCAGCGGATGTTGCAGCATTATGCCAAAAAAGCAGGAATCTCTCGCAAGGTGACCCCTCACGTCGTTCGACACAGCTTTGCTACCGATCTACTGCAAAATGGGGCCGATTTGCGCTCCGTGCAAGCTCTGCTCGGTCATGCAAACATAGCCACTACCCAGATTTACACTCATGTAACCGACAAGCACTTGAAGGACATACATAAGAATTTTCACGGTAAACGTGATAAGCCGAGAAATCCCTGATTCTCCCTCAGATCTCAGTCTCAAATACGCCGTATTTGATGGCGCATATGCCCTGATCAGGCTTTGCCACACGCATTTCTCTTATGCGCGACCTTGTTTTGAGGTACACTGTAGAACATGAAGAAATCTCCCCATACATCGTCTAGCGACATGTCCAAGGTACCGCGAGCGATACATGTCGGTGCATTTCCAAACAAAATCCTGTGTTGGAATGTAAATGGCATTCGGGCCCTCATAAAGAAAGGCGGTTTTTCCGAAATACTGAGCCAAAATGCCGATATCGTATGCCTACAGGAAACAAAGGCTCATCCGGAGCAGCTTGATTCAGAATATCGCCATCCAGCAGGATATCATTCGTTTTTTGACCATTCGAAAGTCAAAAAAGGCTATAGCGGCGTGGTCATCTACTCAAAAAAAGCCCCAGACAATGTTGTTGATGGTATCAGGATTGACCACCTTGATGAGGGCTCTGCTGATCTCGAAGGCCGCTATATGCAGCTTGATTTCCCCGCTTTTACGCTGATAAACTGTTATTTTCCAAATGGAGGAGGTCTTCCAGAACGCCTCCAGTACAAGCTGCAATTTTATAAGGCGCTCATCAGGCATGTGAAAGGCATTCTGGATAGCGGTCGACAGCTTGTCATATGTGGCGACTTTAACGTGGTTCATAAAGAGCTTGACGCGGCCCGTTTCAAGGAGAATCAGGGCAACGTGGGGTTCTTGCCTGAAGAGCGGGCATGTTTGGATGCTCTCGTCGAAATGGGCATGATAGATGCGTTTAGGCATTTCTATCCTGAAAAAAAAGATGCGTATACCTGGTGGGATATGAAATCGTTTGCTCGAGACAGAAACATAGGCTGGCGGATAGACACATTCTTCGTCTCAAGAGATCTTGTGGATAACCTGAAGGACATACAAATCGAATCAGAGATTTACGGATCCGACCATTGCCCTGTTGTCCTTCATTTCAAATAAGCCTGTCTTTTAAGCATGTAAGAGACATATCAAATAAAAAAACAAAGTCATAAAAAAGACATGTCAATCGTGTCTTTTTTATGTTTTTTAAATACTTGAGTTTTTTATGACCTTTATCCACAACTTACACGCATAGTGTCCTTTACATGAATTAAAGGACATATATAATGTGGTGCAGGTGGCGCACTTCCATTGTGGCAATAGTTGTTTAACATCACCGGATCATCGGTGGTAAGGGAGGGATTCGCGATACGAATCCTCAAAAATATATATATAACGTGATTCAGTCATCGTTTCTATATCCCCCTCTGCCATTCGACAGGTTCGTCTGCTCACACCTTTCATGGGTGAGTACTCATAAAACTGCTTTCGGACAGCGCTAATATTTTTTTTTGGGACGGGTAACAACAATCAATTAACTGAGGTAAAAGTTCTTTCACAACAATGCGCCGTGTACCGAGGCAGTTTTTTCATTTATGCCTTATTTGTAGCCATTTTAATGCACTGGCCTATCAGCGCCATAGGTGATTCGACGGCATACCATCAAAACCCCGCTCCCTGCTATATGCTATTTGACCCGATACTTGTCTTTTATGACCTTTAATTCAGCGTCCTCAGCCATGTCTTTCTTTGCGATCGCGTCCAGAGACATTTCTTTTAGTGTTTTTTCATCCAATTCACTCAATTTTGTTACTTGTGAAACGAGATATTCGCTGTTATTCAGCTTCGGATCCTCAATTACCTCTTCAAGGAGAATGTTTAACATGAAACCAATCTTGGGCCCTGGTGCAATTCCGAGCTTCTCAATGATATCGTTTCCGCTAATCTTAAGCATGCCAACAGAAATTGGGTCCCTTAGAACCTCCTCTACCATAGATATGTATTTTCGCAGTCTATAAGGATCTTCCTTCGGTCTGCCGGTGCCTACCCTGTCGCAAATTCGCAAGTTGATTAAGTCCCATATTAGCTTGTCACCGACATTGGCAACCATGCGTCTGACTGCTGAGAGTGTTATTTGGTTCACGTCGCTAAAAAACATATGCCATCTGACGAGTTTTGTAACCTTATCTACAGTTTCACGTGAAAATTTAAGTCTCTCGAGAATAACTTTTGACATCTTTGCGCCGATTACCTCATGGCCGTAAAATGTATAATCCTGCTTTTCCTCTGAATGTCTCCTGCTTCTAGGTTTTCCGATGTCGTGTAACAGTGCAGCCAACCTAACCTCAAGAGGATAGTTTTTATCTATGGCACACTGCAGACTGCGCACCAGGTGTTCAAATACCTCGAAACTATGAGCTTGATTCTGTTTCACATGCAACCCTTCCTCCAATTCGGGTATGATAAATGGCAAAAGGCCTAGTTTCTGGGATATGAATATGGCCAGGGCCCCATTATCGGACATGAGCATCTTTGAAAACTCGTCCCTTATACGCTCCTTGGCTATCTTATTAAGGACATCTATGTTCTGGGTTATTGCCAGTCCTGTCAGTGTTTCTATAGTGAAACCTAGTTCTGCTGCCAATCGGACAGCTCTGACAACGCGCAGTCCGTCCTCTAGAAATCTATCGGTCGGTTCCCCTACTGTCCGCAATGTCTTTGATCTTATATCAGACATCCCGTCAAAATCATCTATAAGGACATCGCCAAACGGGTCAAAAGCTATCGCGTTGATGGTGAAATCTCGGCGCTTGAGATCATCGTGTATGTTATCGCTAAATCGCACTGAATCTGGATGTCGGGAATCCTTATATCCGGACTCAACCCTATACGGCGTAACTTCTATGATTTTAAGCCTTGGATCCTCGATATCCTCATATACCACCCCTACTGTCCCAAAGGCATTCTCGTAAAAGGTCTTCGGGAACAGGCTTATTATGGTTTCCGGTGTGGCATTGGTTGTGATGTCCCAATCCTTTGGCTCCTTCTCGAGAAGCAGGTCCCTTACGCAACCTCCAACCAGAAAAGCCTCAAAACCCGCGCTTTTAAGGGTTTTTGCACAGTCGAGGACGTTAGCGGGTATATGGCCATTGATTTTTAGCGCTTCCATTGGTGAAATAGTAGTATATATTTTGATTTTTTGCTATTTATGATGTAATATCATCCTGAAGAAGAAAAAACACGCACTTGTAGTGAAATGGATATCACAACGGTCTTCGGAACCGTTAGTCCAGGTTCGAATCCTGGCAGGTGCACATGTAGGCTGAGGGTCGGTCGATTCAATTGATCTGAATTCCCTTCCCTCGCTACATATGCAATGATTTGCCTCGTGACCGCTGTCCGGGCGTCAATCAATGCATATTAAAGACAAGCGGGATTGGTTTAGTGGTAGAATACGTCCTTGCCAAGGACGAGTCAGGGGTTCGATTCCCCTATCCCGCACACGAGTGAGCACAGCGAGCAAGTGGCTGATAGCAGGCAAATTTATTTGCCTGCGTAGAGGGAATCGAAAAGGACGAGCATATCGCACGGAGCTAGCGAGTACGATGCGAGTCCTATACGGGTCCTATAAGGACCGATTCCCCTATCCCGCACAATATATCTGACCTTGTGGACAGTCTGGTCAGTAAACGAGCTTGTATTATCGACCCGTATTACCCATATGTCCTGTAGACAAAACTGTGGATAACTAAGTGGATATGTGTATAAAGGACAAATTCCACGAGGCTCAAATTTGTCCCTGAAATAGATCATGTCCCGCATCATATGGCTAATAATATAGTTATTATGCAAATCTTTATTATTAATAAAGGAAATAAAGGCCATGTACTTTATCAATACATGTTTCATGTGAAACTAGCCAAAACTACACAAAGCAAGGTGTTTAAATAACAGAATAGCCGAATTTATCGGTATTTCATGTGTAACCAGCTATAAATACCTATGAAAATAGGTAAAAAGGGTGAACTATGTGCAAAAATGTTTCTGATGAAACATGGATATGTTATTTTGGCACTAAACTTATCGGTATATCTAGGAAAACAGGTGGGGGAGATTGATATTTTGGCTTTGAAGAACCAATGTCTTTATATAGTGGAAGTGAAATCGACCGTTCGGAGCAATTCTGTTGGGTGGATTACGTCTGATATTTTGACACATAAGAAATATTCGAGGCTAAAGCAGATCCGAATCATTATATTAGCCATGAAATCGTACTCTCTTAATGAAGAAAGGGGATTAGTGCGACCCGTGGCGAAGAGGGTCTCAACTAGGGCTTGTGCACGGCATACTGGTCAGGATAGGTTGCATGATGTCCTTTCCGCCGGCGTTCTAGGTCAGGTAAGATGGGTGAAAATCGTGCTTGCAGAGGTCGTTTTCCTTTCGGATACTGTATATGACATTCAATTCACCCATATAAATTCAGGGTATTATTGAGGTATTCAAAAAAGTGTGCTAAGCTATCCCGGTTACTGCATTTCGGGGCGTAGTGTAACGGTTAACATTCCTGTTTTGGGAACAGGCGACTCCGGGTTCGAATCCCGGCGCCCCGACAAGTCGGATGATATGTGTCTCTAATGAATCAGCCAAAGCGATTAAAGCGTTTTCTCAAGAATAAGGAAGATTTCGCATGTGAAAAATGTGGAACTCAGGTAAAGGGCAATGGATACACCAATCATTGTCCTGTTTGTTTGTGGAGCAAGCATGTCGATGTCATTCCGGGGGACAGACAGGCCCTTTTGACATGCGGAGCACTAATGAAGCCCATGTCCATTGAAGGTTCTACGGGGGAGGGATACAGTGTAATTCACCAGTGCATATCCTGCGGCCATAAAAAGAAAAACAAACTGGCCGATGGAAAGAAGGGTCAGGATGATATGAATGTCGTCTTTGAAATAATTAAGGCGGACGTTGAGGCAAAACTCAATGCCTCAAAGAAAGGCAAGGCAAAATAAGGGGTGGCCGGAGGCTATCGAAGCAAATCGGCTTTGACCGAATTAAGGTATCTTGCTTCAAATAGCTTTTTTAGAGTAGACCCGTCACTGTCTATAAGGCTGTGTAGTCCGATGCCAGTCTGTTCAAGCAGGGAGGCATTGATGTGGTCTAGGCTGATTGCCCGTATGTACGTTTGGTCTGGATTATGAGAGGGGATGACGTTTGCAAGGATTGCCACGAGATATTCGTTTTCATCTACCAATGCACCCCCTGAAGAACCGCTTTTTCCTATGGCACTGGCCGATGTTTCTATCAAATCATCCGATGATCCTCTGGCATTGCCTTGGAATCCAAACAGGTCCCTGACGGATAGTCGGTCTTGGCGTTTTGCCAATGAACCTGAATTTGCACTGGTTATAGGGTATCCGATGGCTGTGACAGTGTTTCCGACTCGCAAATCAGGGCTAAAAGAAAGGTTAGATGAGTCGGTGGAGAATATGTACAAAGGATTAGTTCCTCCCGTATTTCTGATGGATACAGGGGTTGCATATTGTTTCAGGTCGGACGGATTCGTTGCTTTCAGTATGGCAAAATCGGCATTTCCTGAATCCGTACTGACTATGCCACTCGTTTCTCCCTTATGTCGCTTGGTCCACTCCGGCGATATGAATATGAATGACATTGCATGGTTTGTAAGGGCTGGCGATCCAGATCGTATCTTGCAAGACATGCCCTGATTGCCATAGGCGGAGATAAAAGGATGGATTCCCACATGGGCATTTGTCAGAATGAGGCCAGAGGGGGATATGAGGACTCCGCTGCTGGATATTTGCTTAACAGACTTTCCTTCGGTGATTGAGCATATGATATTGAGTACCGCCGAAGAAGGATTGTTGTTTTTTCCAGAGAACTGCGCAGACAAGGGGTTGATGGTCGGTTTTGGCGTAGGGATAGATATCGGATGCAATGTGATGGGTATGACCGCTGGCGTCGATACGTTGTCTGGCGGGGCAAATAATGCTTCAGACAAGCCCTTTGAACGTACAGGAGGGTTTGCCGCGCCAGGGATACGTATGCTTGGATCAATTGGTTTCAGGATTGGGGCAAATAGCTTCAATTCTGGCACCGCACCAATATCGAATAGATTGTATTTCCTGGATGTCGGAAAGGCGGACGCGGGCGACGATGGGCCGGATGTTGAGATGGGGCCAGTAGAGTCATTTCGCGTGGTTTTTGCCCGCGACTGTGCATTTCCGCCCATATTGGCTGATTTAGATACTGCGGCGAACTGTCCGAATTCATATACTGAAAAGGAGGGCCGGGTAGTCGTGGTGTCGATGAGAAGGGAAGTGCCTGCCAGTATCAGCCCCGTACCCAATATGGCCGCCGTCTTCGATAATGGGGTTGGGCTTGCGGGCCATGTCATAATCGCTTTTTAGTATATATGAAAAGTTGATAAAGTATATGCGCTCTGGTATATTGGCCATATCAATCGCGGGATTGGTTTAGTGGTAGAATGACTGCCTTCCAAGCAGTAGACAAGGGTTCGATTCCCTTATCCCGCACAGAATCAGTCAGCAAACATATCTGCATGTCAAAACTGACCAAAATACTAAAAGCTGTCCGATCAACTGAAGTCGAATCTGGCAGCAGGGTTCGTTTTCTCGTCACATATTTCCTGACAAGATGCATGAATTTCTCTTTGCGCAGGATTCCCCATCTGGGCCAGATCCTGAAAAAGACGTTTTTTCTTTTTCCAAGAAATGCATTTGTCATAAAGAATTCGATAGGCCGTTGGATGGTGCTTCCATTCGATGACACCGCTACCATTTCCGCGGAATATTTTGAGCAGGATCTTGTCCCGTGGCTTCACAAGGCATCAAAGCGTCGGATCTTTCTCGACATAGGGTCCAATATTGGCAGATATGCGATCATGGCAGGAAATATACTTCACTATTCCAAAGTGCTTGCAATCGAGGCGAATCCGACCACTTTCGCCCTTTTGCGGCAGAACATAAAGCTGAATGATTTGGAGGACAAAATAGTGGCAGAGCATGTTGCGGTGGGCGACAAGGATGGCAAGGTTTTTATACAAGCAGACAGCCATCATCTCGGGGGAGGGAATGTGATAGGCGATGATGCGAGCAAGAGGAGCATGGAGAATGTCTGCGAGGTTCGACTCACCACAGTCGATGCGATTATGAAAAAGAATTCTCTCGTCGCATCCGATGTTGATTTCATTAAAATGGATGTCGAAGGTATGGAGGGAGATGTCCTTAGGGGTATGAAACAGACCCTTGCTGCCATGGAACCTGGTTCCTTGCTTATGATTGAAATAAGCGACCTTGATCACTCGGAGGCATACAAGATCTTGACCGAATCCAGGTTCGAGAGACTGGACTGCAAGGCAAATGATTTTCTTTTTGTAAAAAAATAAAAACTCGCCCATAAGGTTGGACGAGCCGTGAAGTGAAATCCCGGCGAGGGGGAGTGCTGGACTACTCGCAAGAAAGATTCTCAAAGGTTTGAAGACAGGTCCTCAGTCGCCTTATCATTCGCACCGTCGATTTCTTGTTTTTGTCCTGGCACTCCTCCTCATCGCAATTCGAACGTACTTTTATCTTGTGTCCTTCGGCATATTGAAGCTGTAGATTGTACTGGATTAAGCCGAAGTAATGTGGCCACTTGATGGGTCGCCTTTCGGCGTTGGGCATCAAGATGATTAGGTTGATCATCGAAGAGTCTGGTTTGGACTAATGACTGAGAAAAGCCGCAGTGAGCCATGCCTCTTGTTTCAGATTCTAACACGGATTCTTATCTCATCAATATCGCTTTTTTTTTCGCTTACCCAAGCAAAGAAGTCACATTCGCCGGCTCTTCCTTTATCGCATAAAAAGAATTTCATGAGAAAATACATCCACCAAACACATGCTCGAACTGGCGCCGCTGGACTGCATAGATACCGGATAAAAAAGCAGATTTAACTATGATATGATTTCAGTATGAAAATAAAAAATATTGGATACTTATTTCTTCTCTTGATTAGTTTATCTATAGCAATTACAACGTGGAAAAATATTTTTTATGTGATACAAGATGCTGTCTTACACCGAGATGATGCGGGTATCCTTTTATTAGCCTGGCCTATCTTGCTTTTTATGGTAATCCTCGCTGTGGGATCTACAGCATTGCTCATATTCTCTTGGAAGCAATTGCAAAATAAACCCAAGGTAGCAGTCGTATCACCTGTGCCAAATCCACCTTTTCAGAAGTAGTAATTTGATAACCAAAACAAAAACCTCCGGTGGTGTACGGAGGTTTTTGTTTTGAGATGGAAGCGGATTCTTCGCAGAGCCGGCCGCTGCTCAATAATTGCGATTATCGAACCGCGTCCTTGAGCGCCTTTGCTGCTCGGAATTTTGGAACCTTCATGGCGGCAACCTTTACCATTTCGCCAGTTCGAGGATTTCGAGCTGATCGCGCTGCGCGCTGCTTTGCAGAGAAAATACCGAAACCTGCGATTGAAACCTCAGTGCCCTTTGTAAGAGCAGATGTGATTGAATCGAAAACAAGGTCAACGATCGATTCAGCCTGAACCTTAGTTGTCCCTAGAGCTTCATTTACTTTGTCTACGAGTGCTGCTTTGTTCATGTTATTTGTGGTGGTGATTTTGTAAAACGTTCGACCGGAACGGGTATCGGAATAATTATATAGTAAGCCGTATTATCAAGCAATAGTCTGGACGAATTGACATTAGTAGGGGATAAAGGCCTCCACCCATGTCGGAGTGACCGAAATTTTATGCCTGAAATTTCAAAATAAAAAACATCCGGACTTCGCAGCCGGATGTTTCCGAATCGAGGGCAGCTACGCCTAGGCGCCTTCCGGCAGCCATTTTCGATCCCTTGTATGTAGTTTTAATGTCCAACCATATCTTGAACCGTCAATTGTTTATTTGGTGAACTGGACTGGTGGGGTTTTAAGATCTTCAAGTCCCCAGTCCTGGCTTGCCGTAACCGATCCAGCTTTCCATCTGATCGTTTTTATTTTTGAGCTATACAATCCCGATTGCGGCACATTGGCAGAGTTTGCATATGCAGTGACAGTCACGTTTGATGTCACTCCGTCTGCAATGTCGCTGTTGGGAATTACCACAACGCTCTTGTTTGTAGCCTGGATTGGCATTCCTGGGCCTTCAAAGTACACCGAGAAGTCAGTACTGATAGGCTTTGATATCGTGCCTCCTTTGGCCTCGAACTGTAGAGGAAATGTCGCGATCAATGCCATTGGCGTACCGCTCGCTACCGGAGGTGGCGCTATGATCGAAGGAGCGCTCACGAGCTTTATGTTAGCCAGTGCGGAAAACAAGTGCTGTGATGGACCTTCCACTCCGCTGGTGACCGTATCGCTTGTACCGTTGCCCCTCGAATAAGCTACGGCATAGACATTGGCGACCGAGATGGTGTCTGATAATGTGTTTGATCCGAAATCGGCTTTTACAGTTAGCATTTTAACCGTATCTTTCGGAATGCTCAGATTCAGGTTGTCGAAGTCGACGGCTTCGGAATCCGTCATCGCTTTTGACTTCAACAGTATCGCACCATCGTACAGATGCATCGTAATCGGCTTCGCGCCGTTTATTGATACTTGTACGGAGTTTATCACTGAAGTTCCTATTTCAGATTTCGCATTGAAGGTTACCATTGGTACTCCAGACAATGTTCCTGATGATGGAATCCTGAAGTTTGACGAACGCATCGGGTTTGCCGTATTGGATACGATCAAATTCGCCGCGCTTTGTACGACTCTCGTGACGCACTTGGGTACCCCTGTACCCTTGCCGTCAGCCAAACATTTGATTACCCCGATCAACTGATCCCGGTTTAACGGATCCAATATTTTATAGTCAATCGCCCCTCTTGCGTTCTCGACACCCTTGATCCCAGCGGCTTGCTGATTAGCGGATCCTGCCGATGACAAGGCCGGACCTACGAATACGGCAAGAACCAAGGCCGCGCCGAGCACGGTTTTCTCGATAATATTTTTCATATGTTGTTGTGACCTGCTAAGAAAGAATAAAGAACTCCTGAATTCACACCGAATCTTTTTTGGGACGTTGGATACAGTGTACCATGGGCGGCCCGTGAAGGCATGTCATGTGCTGCCTATATGTGGAAAAGAAGATGAAAAAGAAATACCTCGCTGATGACAGGTTATTCACTTCAAGAAAAAAGATCCCGTTGCATGTCGCGCGCGGGATCTTTTTTCTCGGGTCTGACTATTCTAGCTAGCTTAGGACTTTGTCGATTATGCCGTACTTCTTGCCCTCATCTGCTGACATGTAGTAATCGCGATCGATGTCCTTCTCTACCTTTTCGACTGTCTGACCGCAATTCTTGGCCATTATTTCAGCCAAACGCCTGCGGAGCTTGAGTATGTTCTTGGCCCTGATCTCGATATCCGTTGCCTGGCCCTCAGCACCTCCAAGTGGCTGGTGAATCATGATCTCTGAGTTCGCGAGGGCGTATCGCTTGCCCTTTGTGCCCGCTGACAGGAGCCATGCTCCGCCAGATGCGGCCATGCCTATGCAAATCGTGGATACGTCGTTCTTGATATGGTTTATGGTGTCGATCATGGCCAAAGTCGCCGATGCAGATCCTCCAGGAGAGTTGATGTAAAGGCTTATGTCCTTCTTGGGATTTTCTGACTGGAGAAATAGAAGCTGCGCAATGACGATATTTGCGACGTTATCGTCTATAGGGCCGCCAAGGAAAATGATATTTTCCCGTAGCAGACGAGAATAGATGTCATAGGCACGCTCGCCATTTTGCGTCTTTTCAATAACTGTTGGTATTAACATGGCCATAGTGTAACGCAAGAGGCAGAAAAGGGCAAAATGAAAGAATGTGCTATATTTTACATATGAGATTGCATAGATTTTTCATCAAGGATTTCGGCCCCCATGCGGGAGGCACAACCGGAGGGGTCATTCATATTGATCCCAAGGACAAGGAAAATGGAGATGCCAATATCGCCCTGATTCACCAGTGGAAAGACGTATTCCGCCTCAAGGAAGGGGATGCGGTCATCGTATTCAATCCGGAGGAGGGCGAATGGACCGGAACACTCGTCTCGATCGACAAGAAAGAGGGTGCGCGTATACAGCTCAGCCAAAAGACCTGGACCATGGAGACGCTAGAGCCTTTTCATGACATCCACCTCTATATGGCCGTAATCAAGAATAGCAACTTCGATACCGTGGTTGAAAAGGCAACCGAGCTTGGTGCCTGCCGTATCGTACCCCTCGCAACCGAACGTACGGTCAAAACGAAACTTAATTTCGAACGTCTAAACAGAATCGCGATCGAGGCATCTGAACAAAGCGGACGGATCGATCCTCCTCAGATCTATGACAGGGTTATGGATCTGGATTCTGCCCTTGCGGATGTGAAAAGGCTCGGCCTACAGGCTTTTTATGGACATGTATTCGAAACCTCCAATCCTGAATTGCGAAAAGAGCCGAATGCATACGGGGATATGAGGGGGAAAGCAGCCTTGTTTATAGGCCCAGAAGGCGGCTGGACGGCAGAGGAGCAGGAGGTATTGAATGCTGCTGGGGTGATGCCGATCACGCTCGGTCAGTATGTACTCCGAGCTGAAACTGCCGCTATCATCGGAGTGGGCAAGCTCATCATGCTATAGGTCCCGTTTCTGGCGGCCTTGTCTGGTTTGGGCGCTCCCTCGCATCCTTGTTGCTTCCGAGCATTTTTTGATAAAAACCAACGTTCCCCCAGTTCATTTCAAAGATCTGGCGCATCATTTTCGCAATTTCTGGGTTTTCTATGATTACGAACATTTCCTCGTCAAATAAGGTAAAGCGCACGAAATTGCGGTTGATATCGATGGAAGACGATGCCGAATACATATTTAGGGGCAATACCTTGACCTCACGCCCAAATGCCTCGTCCTCGGCACGATAGCGGCGAAGCGATTCATGGTCCGGAGCAAAAGCCCTCATCTTGACCCCGTTTCTATGCAGGCGGTTCATGCATTCGTCGATGCTTTGGAACATGGCAGGATTCACCTTGGCTCCCGATGCGAAATAACAAAGCATTTCACCCTCCTCCACTATTTCATCTTCCTTAAAGGCCATGGCCTGCTCATATCCTTGTACGCCCTCATAATACGTGACCATGGCCTTTCTGTTTCCTTTTTTGCCGAGGCTTTTGAGTATGGGGAGGTCATAAAAGGCCTGGTTAAGCCTTTGTTTTGCATCATTGAATAGAAAATCGGGGTCTTTTGCGGAATAGAGCTTCTTTTTGGCACCAGGCAAGAACAAGACGGCGTCTCTTTGGCGCAACTCATCAAGGATTACGTAGGTTGTCGGCTTTTTTAGCCCTGATTTTAAGCTTATTTCACGCACCGCACTTGGTCCAAGTTCGAGCAATGCCAAATACACCTTGGCTTCCTTTTCGTTAAAGCCGAGATTTCTGAGCGGCTTCTCCAGGTTTTTTATGGTTGCTATGGACATACATGGTCCGTCTTATGTGGTTGTGCGATACGACCCTCCCAGGTTAGATCCTATTGTAGACCTTTTGAATATTTAGTCAATATTTTTGATAAAAATAATTATAATGCAATACATGGCTATAAATATAACCAAAACTCTGTACCTAATTCCAAACTCTTGAATATATTGTTGACGAATGTAGGATATTCCTATGAAAAATACAACAAATGGGAAATTAGGAGTATGGATAGGGGCCCTTGTTTTGGTTGTGGCCATAATCGGCTTTGCCGGCTATGACAAGAAAACCCCAGGCACAGGGACTGATCTCAAGATCGGGGTGCTTGCCGCATTGTCTGGCCAGTATGCAAGCGCCGGGGAAGGGTATAAGAACGGCGTCCTCTTGGCGGCCGATCTGTATCAAAAAAAGCACCCTGAAACCAAGATCCAGATGATTGTCGAGGACGATGGTTTTACGGTCCAAAAAGGACTAAGCGGCTTCAAGAAACTGGCAGAACTGGACAAGGTGGATGCCATCATCGGCCTGTCGACTCCCGTGGTTGATGGAATTCATCAGGATATCAATAAGGCGGGATTCCCATACATGCAGTTTGGGATTCAGAGCTCCGGCCTTGCCAATGACAATATCTTCCAGGTCTCTCCGATGCCCGCAACGCTGATTACGGATTTCACCAAATACTTCGATTCCACGTATTCATTCAAGAAGATAGCCGTTGTCTATGAAAATACGAGCTATGACCTTGAATTTTATGAAAACTTCAAGAGCGTGTATACGGGAGATTATGATGGCATGATATTGGGCAATAAGCAGGACGTGGTTTCGGTCGGAACAAAGATCGCCAAGGGATCATATGATGCGGTATTCTTCATGACGTCGCCTGAGCAGGGTGCACTCACCGTGAAGCAGATTGCGGCTCTTTCAAAGAAACATCCGCAGTACTTCTTCGATCCCCAGCTGCAAACTGGCTTCGAGGATTACAAACGAATTCTCGGTGGCACGGAACAGCTAGAAGGCGCGCAGTTCGTCTGGGTCAAAACTGATCAGGCAAAGGCTGACGCATTCAAGACTGCATTTAAGGAAAAATATGGAAAAGAACCTGAGTCTCTCGCGGATTTCGGATTCGATGCCTTCAATACGCTTATGAACGCGCGAGCATCTGATGCAAAGGATTGGAATGGCAACATTCAAAACACCGATACGGTCGGCGCATCCGGAGAGATACGGTTTGATCAGAACAATGTGCGAATACAGGGGATTTCGATCAATACGATCAAGGATGGGAAGATTGCGGTTATCAAATAGACCTAAGAATATAGGGTTTTTTGAGAATAAAAAGCCCCGGGCTAGTATCGGGGCTTTTTATTTCAACATGTCCCACAGAATTTTGAAAGGCACGGATGGCATGTGACCGTGAGCGAAAACCTCGGGCGGGATCAAGGCATCATCGCGGATACGCATCACCTGCTCGTTTTCGAGCGGGCATGAATGTATGTGACAAGACAAAAGCGCCATATCCGAGAGGGCATGGCGCTTTTCCCGTTTCGCGTCATTGCGAAATTTCTCAATGCAGGTCTAATCCCCATAAAAGCAAATCTCCCTGAATGCCGCTTTGCTATCCGTCAAAGACATGCCTGATGGACTGCATTGTTCATTCGCCCCAATCTGTTCTCCCGTCACCCAGCCTAGGATATTATTCTGCGTGCGAATCAGGAATCGTTCGGGTCGAGGCTGATTTGTTTGAGAAGAATTTTCCTGCATCAGCACGATCTCGACAGGGGATCCGGCTACGACATTCGCTATGGTATTTTTCCCATCTTCGCTATATAACGTAACAGACTTCAATGCTTTCGACTTGATGCCAGCATATAGGAACGGCTGGTTGATCTCCGTTATCTTTCCATCCGCATCGGCTTGATATTTTCGAGTGACTGGAAAAAATTCATTATTATGCGAAGTCGTATAAATGAATCCATTCCCAGATATGGTCGCATTCCCGGCTGTGCTGCCCCGATATACGAGTATCGACCCGTCTGCATTTGGCGTAGTGCTCTTCGTATAGAATTCGAAATGCGGATCACCGCTTGGACCTGAATCATTGGCGACATAATATTCCTTGCCATCAGGGCCCAGCTTTACCAAAAGCCATTTCCTTTCTGGATCCCCGGCTTGCCACCGGTCAGCTTCTGTCTTTTCGAGGGATTGTATGGCGGCATCGGTCTGCTCGATCGGTTTTCCGAGAGCTGAATCGTATGCGATCCCATTGTAGTTAGCCAGCCGGTCTGGCTGTACTTCTGGGGGTACTGCGGTCAGGACTGGTTCCTGCGTTATTGAGATAAGGTCGCCTGCCTTGCTTGTAGTCTTTTCCCATAGATTGCTGACTTTGGAATGTGCTGTCTGCCATGTGCTATGGATGAAATATACGTTTATCGCGACCGATACGAGGAAGATGGTAATAAGGATTTTCATGGGTAAAGTATACCGTCCTCGAATTTTTTGCCAAATCTTTGGAAGGACTTAATCAGGGAAACTGATGACAAACGCGCATCCAGATAATGGGATGCGCGTTTGCATATCATTTTCCTCAATGTAGCTCACCGATTATCTGTCGGATCATCTCATTGTGGTCAACTTTCTTTCCGTGCGCTTTGATGAAATCGAACATGTCTTTAAACAAGTCGCGTACGTCTTTGTTTGAAATTCTTATTCCTATCTCGTCCTGCCAATTGATGATGAACACCGTATCCTTGTAAATCCATAGTTCCGCACCGTGATCAAAGAAATTGGCATTGACGAGAACATAATCAGCCATGCGCTCTCCGAGACTTTCTGCCATTTCTGCAAGACGCTCAGGGTTTTGGGCGACGAAGGGTTTGTACAGGGAATAGACGTTATCTGCGAGGATCGCATCGATAATCAGGTGATTTGATCGGATGAGTTCATTGAATCTTATAAAGGCCTCTTTTGGAATCTTGGTTTGGAGAGTTTGCCAGCTTTTGTTGGGCTGTATGCCATATAGCCTTTCGTTTTTGTTTTCCGAGACTATCTGCTCATGCGCATCCAAAACTTCCTCAAGTCCGATTTGGATTGAAAATTCGCTCTGAAGATTGGCTCGCACCCGGACCGTCTTCTTGTTCCTGCCAGACGCATTCAGCGAATCGGCTAGCGTATAGAAGCGAGAGGCAAGCCGCTCTTTGGTTATTCCCACATATCGAGAGCGGCTTCCGACTCCCTTTGTCTTTTCGACCAGGCCTCTCTCGGCCAGTTTTTGGATGCTGTATTTGACCCCGGTTCTCGATATCTTCGTGTCAGCATGGATCTCTTGTATCGACTTGGCATGTGTCAGGGCGAAAAAGATCGCACGCTCGGTCTTGCCCAGGCCAAGGATGCTCATTGCGTCGACGTCCGCCTGAGTATAAGAACTATCCGGAACGGTTTTTTTCATAATTCGAATACCGTAACTCTATTAAATAACTAATTTTTAGTCAAATACGTATATGTATATATGGCTAGTATTATTGATAGTATGGAAACAAGTCGAAAATATAGGTATTGACTTAGATAATATATGATTGTCACGTATTGTATGGTGCATAGATTAATCATTAATACATTCACCATGAATAGAAACTCTAAAATTTTGACCCTGGCAATGGGCATACTGCTCGTCATTGCATTGGTCTATGCAAGAACAAACAAGGACGTGCATCCGGGACTTAAAATGGGGGTAATCGCGCCCCTTAGCGGAGATTATGCCTCTGTCGCTGAAAACGTGATCAAGGGAATACGAACAGCTGAGTCCGTATATGAGACAAAGACAGGCGACGATGTGCAGATTATAGTCGAAAACGACTCGGGCGAGGCGGTGAAAGGCTTGGCAGCATATAAAAAACTTACGGAAATCGATCATATCAATTCACTTATAAACGTCTTCCCGACCACCATGGACGCAATTTACGAGCAAACAAGGCAGGCAGGATATCCCGTCATGATGGAATTCTTCCAGGTGAATAATGTTGCCGATGATCATGTATTCCAGATGACGCCAGGAAATGATGGCACATGGAATAAATATGCTGCCTACATTAAGAGGCAAGGGTATGATGATTCGAATTTTATCATCGTGCATTCGAAAGATGCCGGACAGCAGTCGTTTGCAAAGGCCTTCGCGTCTTTCTATCCGGGCAAGACAATATCAGTCGAGGTGTCCAGCGACAAGAACGGATTGCGTACTGATGCAGCGAAAATCGCATCAATGAAGCCTACGATGATACTTTTTATCATGCCTCCTGAAAATGGCGCCATCATTACGAAAGAGATATTGCCGCTTATCGGTACATCGACTAAGCTGGCATATGATGTGCAGCTAAATACGGGAATCAGTTTTTACGAAGAACAGCTTGGCGATTTGGCAAAGATAGATGGAGCGATCGATATCAATCTCGAGGGCGAGCCGAATAAGGAGTTTCTCGATGCATATCACAAGCTCTATCAAGGTGAAGAGCCGGGATTTCTCGCAGATTTCGGATATGATACGTTCATAACATATGTTCAGA
>JACCDM010201945.1_pt1 | contig 38708 bp, 36 predicted proteins | sample 7445851 | NCBI WGS metagenome assembly JACCDM01 (sample SAMN15323438, study PRJNA562643) | freshwater metagenome | isolation source: river surface water | place: USA:Blue River Watershed | collected 2017-08-16
ATCGGCTTGATCGGCATTGGCTCAGTCTATCTAACGAGAGAGTGAATAGGGGTCAATTCTCAGCGAAGGCAAGACCTTCTTGGCAGCGCTTCGCCTTCTCATAAACTCATGAAGGGTGGTGAGAAGAGTTTCACCATCAGCAACATCAACAGTGAGAATCAGCGCTGATTTATCACTAGCTTGCACCGGGCCAAGTATTCGGGTCGATTGAGGTAGGCGACCTTCTTCGATTGCCGTAAGTAGGGCGCTTTTGAATCGCGAAATCTCTGAAGTCTCTAGGGTCAAATGTGCAGAACGCACGTATGGTGGAAGTGAGAGAGTCTTTCGCTCCTCTAAATCCTGATGTATTGCTATAGAAGGGTTCCATGTTGAGAGCGCAGTAGATATTTGATGTCCTTCATCTTGAACAAGAATAATCGGAGCTCCATTACGAGCAAGTGCTGCATGGGCGAAATACATCTCACGGATGCGTTCTGAGGAACGCATATCCGGTTGATTGAGGAAGCGGTTTCCCTCGAGAATAACCACAGATGAATATCCAGATGTTGTCGCGGGGGCCAGTCCAGGAGTGGAGATAACAATCCCTTCTGAAACAACTTCAGAGAGTGGATGATCTGCCGAGGAGATCAAAATCTTTACGTTCGGAAAAAGCTTTCCTAATTCGAGGTGGTGTCTCTCTATTCCACGCGAAAGTAGCGAGGGAACTTGTCCGTTACACCAGATGCATTTCCAAGTCTCAAAGGTAAGGCTGCAATGGTTGCAAGTAATTGGCGAATTTGCACTGCGTTTCTCATGCGCTCCCCCGCAGATGCAGCGAGAAATGGTGCGGCATTTCTGGCAGCGAATTGCTTGTGCATAACCTTTTAATGGAACGATAAAGAGAACCGGACCGGCTGAAAGCGACTTCTTTATGGGGCTAAGTGCCCTTGACGGCAAAAGTTCGCCATTGAGAGAAGGCAATGTCATCACCGCTGTTCTTGCCCTGCTTTTCTTAAAGCTAATCCAGTTCTCATCAATCAAGCGTGCAATTTCAACGCTAGGTGAATATCCAACAAATACCAGAGAAACTTTCTCTAATTGAGATCTTAGTAACGAAATATCACGAACATTCCACCCCGGAGTACGGCGTTCGTAAAAATGCTCGGAGCCCTCGTTGTAGATGACAATTGTTGAAAGATTGAAGAGGGGCGTGAAGATTGCCGAACGTGTTCCAATGACCAATTTAGAAAGACCCGCCCGTGCCTTGAGAAAATTCGCAAAGTTCTCCGATTTTGGCAGATGCGAACCAATTTCCACAAAATCAATATCTTTGCTCTCCAGTTCGGTCGCAAGTGATCTGATCTCTCGTGCATCCGGGAGTATCACCAATGTTGGACCGTTCTTCAGCAATTGTGAAATCTTCTGCGTGAGAAGCTCGAAGCGAGATGAAGCCGGTGGTAATTGAAGGTAAGAACGTGTAGGTGAATTCAGCGCAGATTCATCCCCGATTATTTGAACGCCAAAGTTCTTTTCTACCCCAACGACACGATCTGGGATTGCAGAACGGATGATGTCAAATGGGTGGCAGGCATAGCGCTGACAAGCGCTGCGAATTAAGGAGATAGTCTCCTCAGAGAGAAGTGGGATCGTGCCAATCACTTTTGAGATATTTTTTAGTCCCGTTTTTCCCTCAAGTCCAGAGAGAGCCACTACTACTCCCGTGAGCTCACGGCCATGAAATGGAACCGAAACAAAGGAACCGATCTGTATAGCGGAAGATAGGTTGCCTGGTATCAGATAAGAAAATTCGCTATCTAGATGGTAGACAGAGGTGTCGACCCAAATATCAGCAACTGCCATATCACCGATAGGTTTTACCGGCGTACTGGCAGCCAACTCTCGTTTGAGCTTGAGACCGCCCTTAACCATTGAAGACTTCTAGAAATCTCCTATTTACTTCACTGCCGCTTGGAGTTCTGCAACGCGATTAGTAGATTCCCATGTGAAATCAGGAAGTTCGCGTCCGAAGTGTCCATATGAAGCGGTTTGGGAGTAAATAGGGCGCAAGAGATTGAGATCGCGGATGATTGCAGCAGGACGAAGATCAAATGTGGCAATGACCGCATCTTGAATCTTCGAAATTGCAATGCTCTCTGTTCCGAAAGTTTCAACGAAGACGCCAACTGGTTGCGCCTTTCCGATTGCGTATGCAACTTGAACCTCACAGCGGCGAGCTAATCCTGCCGCAACGACATTCTTTGCTACCCAGCGCATTGCATACGCTGCAGACCGGTCAACCTTTGAAGGGTCTTTTCCGGAAAATGCTCCGCCTCCGTGGCGGGCCATTCCTCCGTAAGTGTCCACAATGATTTTGCGACCGGTAAGACCGGCATCACCCATTGGGCCACCAATCACGAAACGCCCAGTCGGATTAATCAAAGTGCGTAGATTCTGGCGAGGTAAATCAATCTTCTCGAGAATTGGATCAATCACATACTTAATAATCTCTGGAGTAAGTTGCTTAGCAACATCTACCTCTTCCGCATGCTGACTTGAAATCACCACGGTGTCGAGGGCTACAGCGCGATCTCCGTCATACTCAATGGTGACCTGGGTCTTACCATCAGGACGAAGATATGGCAGCTGACCGGACTTGCGAACAAGCGAGAGCTGCTGTGAAAGTTGGTGAGCTAGGTAGATCGGCAATGGCATAAGTTCTTTTGTGTCATCGCATGCATAGCCGAACATCAAACCTTGATCACCGGCGCCTTGAAGGTCAAGTGGGTCACTCGCGGATGTCACACGATGCTCGAAAGCATCATCAACTCCTTGGGCGATATCAGGAGATTGCTGTCCAATTGAAATAGAGACACCGCAACTATTTCCGTCGAATCCCTTTACGGATGAGTCATATCCGATTCCTATGACAGTATCGCGAACGATGCCCATCACATCGGCATACCCTGATGTAGTTACTTCACCAGCGACATGGACCTGTCCGGTAGTGATAAGCGTTTCAACAGCAACACGGCTAGCTGAATCCTGCGTGAGGAGAGAATCGAGTATCGCATCAGATATTTGATCGGCAATCTTATCCGGATGACCTTCGGTAACAGATTCAGAAGTAAAGAGGCGCTTAGACATGGCGTTATCCTAACTTATTGAACTTTGAGAGAGCGTGATTGAGAAGTTCGTGGGCGACTTTTTCTTTAGAAATATCGGTAAATTCAGCTAATACACCAGAGCTATCAATGATTGAACCTGATGTGAATTCAGAGCCGAAAATCTTTCCATCAGAAACATTATTGAGGTAAATCACATCAGCGCTCTTTCGCTTCATCTTCGCCTGCGCTGCTATCACACCATCACCGTCTGTCTCTGCGGCAAATGCAACGACTATTTTCTGCGAATGATGTGCAGGTAGCGAAGCGAGCAAGTCAGGATTTTCAACGAGATTGATCTGATGAAAGCTTTCCTTCTTAATCTTCTCTTGCGATTGAGACATTGGCCGAACATCTGAAATTGCTGCTGCCATCATCAACATATTGCAGCCATCAAATTCTCGAAGCAACGCATCCGACATCTCGGCGACAGAAGAGACATCTATTCGCTGAATCTTTGGATGTGTAGGTAATTCACTATTGGCGATAATGAGTGAAACTTCCGCTCCTCGCGCGATAGCCGCTTCTGCGATAGCAATCCCCTGCTTTCCAGTTGACTTGTTGCCGATGAATCGAACAGGATCGATTGCTTCTCGAGTGCCACCCGCGGTCACAAGTACTTTGATGCCGTGAAGATCTTGTTCGCATAGCGTCTCTTCTTTGAATCGCTTGATTATTGCGGAAGTTTCCGGAAAACGACCCTTCCCGATATCACCACTCGTGAGTGCGCCTTCAACGGGTTCAAGAACATCAATTCCTCGGCTTCGCAAAGTTGAGATGTTCTCCTGAGTTGCCGCGTTGAACCACATAGCTGGGTGCATCGCGGGAACAATGAGAATCGGCGAAGTCGCTGCCAATATGACATTGGTCAGTAAATCGTCTGCTCGTCCGGCTGCTATGCGCGCAATAAGATCGGCTGTTGCGGGCGCAATCACTATTGCTTCAGCTGACCGAGCAAGAGATACGTGGCGAATTTGATCGACTGATTCAAATACCGAGGTAGTTACCTCCCTACCCGAGAGAGCCTCCCATGTTGCCTTGCCAACGAAATTTAGGCTTGACGGAGTGGGCACAACGGTGACTGCAAAACCTTCATCTTGTAATCTGCGCAATAAATCGCAAGCCTTATATGCAGCAATGCCGCCTCCAACGCCGAGAATAATCTCTCGCGATGGGGCGGACATTGGTTAGATAAAAGAGAGATTAAGCGTTAGTCTCGAGATTTTCGATGGTCAAGAGACCCTCATTGATCTCGCGAAGCGCGATAGAGAGCGGCTTCTCGTGAACATAGGTGTCAACAAGTGGGCCTACGTACTCAAGGAGACCTTCATTGAGCTGTGAGTAATATGCGTTGATCTGACGTGCACGCTTTGCAGCATAGAGAACGAGAGCATACTTAGAACCGCTCTTATCCAAAAGTTCATCGATAGGTGGATTGGTGATGCCGTCGATGTGTCCGCTCATGGGGTTCTCCTTCTAGTGAAAAATAAGTAAGGCAGAAATAGCCCTTACGAGGTTGCCAATCTTATCAGGGTTGAGACGACCTCTTCGACCTCAGTATTGATGATGACCGTATCGAAGAGCGAGGCAGCCGCCAACTCTTCCTGAGCCAGGGCCAATCGAGCGGCTCGTCGCTCTGGCGAGTCCGTGCCTCGACCCTCAAGACGTGAGACCAGCTCTTCCCAAGAAGGGGGCTCTAAAAAGACCAAGAGCGCCTCCTCTGAGTGAGCACGAACCTGTTTCGCGCCATCGATCTCGATCTCGAGTAAGACATTTGTCCCTGCCGCCAATGCGCGCTCTACCGCCGCTCGAGGCGTTCCGTATCTATTTCCAGCAAACTCAGCCCATTCGAGAAATTCATCGTTTGCGATAGCGGCATCAAATTCTTCATTAGAGTAAAAGTAATAATCAATGCCATCAATCTCATTGAAACGCGGCTCGCGAGTAGTTGCTGAAACACTCACCCAAAACTCGGGTTTATCGCGAAGAGCCTTTGCAACTGTACTTTTTCCCACACCTCCGGGACCCGAGAGAACTATCAATCGACCACGATGTGCAATTCCTGGAATTTCGAACTCCTTTAATAGCGCGTCGCGTTGGTGGCGACCAAGACCTTGAATTCGCCGAGTGGGAGAAATTTTCAATCTCTCCATCACGGCCTGAGCACGAATCTTGCCATACCCAGGTAGCGATTCGAGTAACTCTGCAACCCGCATACGTGCAATAACCTCATTGATGTTGGCCTCTTTTAATATGGCTGCAAGCGGAATCTCACCGCTGGATAAGCGGGATTTAAAGTGAGCTCGTTCTTGACGAGCAAACTTCGCAACCTCTAGAGCGCGCGCGCGTTCCTCAGCGGTTAACTGTGGAGGTAGCGGCATGGAGCGATTCTAGCTTGCGATTTCCGCGAGAATCGATTGTGCGCGATTCGCCATCGCCTTTGCACCTTCGCTCCAAGCACCGGTAATCGGACGGCCAATAACGACAAAGTTTGCTCCGGCGGCAATCGCCTGGCGTGGTGTCATGGTTCTCACTTGGTCATCAGAGCCCGCAGAATCCGCAGGTCGTACTCCCGGAGTGATAATTGTTGGGCCGTTGCCTACCGCAGATCTAATTGCCTCAATCTCAAGCGGTGATGAGACGATTGCTTTAGCTCCTGCACGAATTGCTAAATCTGCGAGTGAGACAACGCTCTCCATGGCGCTCTGAGCGAAACCAATCTGAAAGAGATCTTCCTCAGAGAGTGAGGTCAATACGGTGACTGCAGTGATGTCGATGTGAGGCACTGCTTCGACGGCAGCACGAATCATTGCGGGGCCACCGGATGCATGTACGGTGAGAAAACGTGGATTTATCTGAGAGATAGCTTTTGCCGCAGAGCAGACTGTATTTGGAATATCGTGGAGTTTAAGGTCGAGAAAAATATCGACGTCAAACTCCTTCTTGATAGCGGCAACACCCTCGCTACCAAATGTGAGAAAAAATTCCAGTCCGAGCTTATAGACACCCACGGATTCGCGAGTAGCATCAATCCACGCTCTAGCGGTGTCCATCTCTCGCGTATCAACAGCAAGAATTATTGGTGAACTCACGGTTTTACCTCTCTATCGATGGGCATAACCCACCGCTTGTTTCAATGATGTGAAACCACGCTGAGCTAATAAATCACGCAACTGATTCTGGATATCAATGATGGCTGTCGGGTTTCCGAAACTTGCCGTACCGATGGAAACTCCAGAAGCACCAGCAAGGATAAGCTCGAGCGCATCGCGACCAGAAGAAACGCCACCCATACCAAGAATGGGAAGATTCGGAAGCGCTTCATGCACCTGATAGATGGCTCTTACCGCAATGGGACGAATTGCCGGACCGGAAAGTCCTCCGGTTTTTCCGCCGAGATGCGGTTTCATAGTGTCGAGATTGATGACCATTCCAAGGACGGTGTTTATCAGAGCAACTCCATCTGCGCCTGCATTGACAACAGATCGTGCGACATCAGCAATGCTGGTCACATCTGGAGTGAGCTTTGCCAAAATTGGAATCTCTCCCCCAATAACTTTTCGCACTCCCTCAATAACACGTGCAGAGGTATCGCAATCTGCGGCAAATACCATTCCGCGATTTTCAACATTGGGACATGAGATATTTACTTCGATTGCTGATATTCCAGGTGTGGAGCGAATCTTTCGTGCAAGCACCGAGTACTCATCAATCGTCTCCCCTGCAATGGAGACAATGACCCTAGAGCCTTGCCCAAGCAACCAGGGAACATCGTTGGCGAGGAAAGCATCAATACCTGGTCCTTGTAACCCGATGGAATTGAGCATTCCCGATGGAGTCTCGGCCATGCGAGGTGTAGGGCGACCATGACGAGGTTTCGTCATCACTGATTTAGTGACTACTGCTCCAATATCTTTCAACGGGAAGAACTGCGCTAACTCTTTTCCACTGCTTGCGCATCCAGAAGCGGTGAAAAGAGGCGAAGGAAACCAAGCGTTTCCCAGCGTGGTGGAGAGATCGACTGGCTGAGCCATTAGAAACCCTCCGTACTCTTGCCCACAAGATCCCAGCAGACTGCGGCGCCATCCATTACTGGACCATCGATACATGAACGCTTCATGGAGATTGCGCCGCTCTCATCCTTGACTGGGAGTACACATGTCATGCAGATTCCAATTCCACATGCCATTGACTCTTCCACGGATGCTTGGTGAACGATGTCATGTTCAATGGCAATCTCTGTAATTGCTTTGAGCATCGCCATGGGGCCGCAGGAGTAAATAATCTCAATATTGCGCTCGTGGATAATTTCCGAAAGCTGTGAGGTCACTCGACCAACTTCGCCCATCGATCCATCTTCAGTAAAGATCTTCAGCGAATTGACTGATCTCTTTCCCTCCATCGGTGCATAGATTTTATTTCCATTGCTTGCACCCAGAATCATATCTACCTTACATCCGCGGCTCTTCAATAAGTCAGCCAATCCAAATAAGGGAGCAGACCCATAACCGCCACCAATCAAGAGCGCGTTCGCTGGCTCAGTTGGAACACCGAAATATTTACCAAGTGGAGTAATTACATTGATCCCAGCACCCTCGGGTTGCGCACAGAGCCATTGCGAACCACTGCCATGGGGGGCGACGATTAGTTCTACAGTTCCGCCATATTGAGCGTTCTCCGAGGTTCGTGAAATCGCAAATGCTCGCCTGAGCACCATTCGAGAAGTTTCTCCGCCTACTTGAATTGCAATAAAGTTCCCCGGGCGGCAATGTCGAACAGCATCACCGACGCTTAAAATAATCTGGTGATAGGCGCCGATTCTCTTATTGGCGATGACGGTCGCATCAACTTGCACCGCTGCTTTATTAATAGTGCTCATGCAAGCCACTCTTGAATTGATTTCACGCCAAGTTCTCCTTGGCGCAGAACCTTGATTCCCTCAACCGCAGCGCTAAATCCAGGTGTAGTTGTGATGATTGGGATACTTCGCTGAACTGCAGCTGTGCGAATCGCCCATCCATCAGCTCTCGTACCTCTGCCAACAGGCGTGTTAATCACAAGGTCGATTTCGCCAGAGTTAAGTAGATCCACAATGGTCGGCTCCCCGAGCGCTCCACGACCTTCTGAGTTCTTTCGTACCTGTGTAGTGACCACACCATGCTCATTCATAAATGCGGCAGTTCCTGCGGTGGTGAGAACCTTAAAGCCGAGATCTACCAGAGCTCGTGCGGATTCGATTCCGAAGGCTTTATCCTTATCTGCAAGTGAGATAAAGACGGTTCCGTTCTTTGGCAGTGGTCCGAAGGAGCTAATTTGGCTCTTCGCATATGCACCACCAAAGCTCTCAGAGATGCCCATAACTTCTCCAGTAGAACGCATCTCAGGTCCAAGGACCGCGTCCACTCCTCGACCATCAGTGCGACGGAAACGATTCCAAGGTAGAACGGCTTCCTTGACGCTGATACCTCTAGTGATTTCTTGATCGCTCGCCGGAAGTAGTCCTTCGCTCTTTAATTGAGCGATAGTTGCACCCACAGAAATTCGTGCCGCAGCTTTCGCAAGTGGAACTCCCGTTGCCTTACTGACAAATGGAACGGTGCGAGAGGCACGAGGATTTGCTTCAAGAACGTAGAGAACATTTCCTGCCATTGCGAATTGGATATTAATTAATCCGCGTACACCGACGCCCTGCGCAATGGCGAGCGTCGCTTTGCGCACTTCATTGCGAGACTCTTCTGAGATTGTCATTGCTGGAAGAACGCAAGCCGAGTCACCAGAGTGGATACCTGCCTCCTCGATATGTTCCATGATTCCACCCAAGAAGAGTTCTTCACCATCGAAAAGTGCGTCAACATCAAGTTCGATTGCTGAATCGAGGAATCTATCTACAAGCACCGGATGATCGGGTGTGATTTCAGTGGCTCGTGAGATAAATCCAGAGAGAGCTTGGTCGTCATAGACAATCTCCATGCCTCGACCACCTAAGACGAACGATGGGCGAACGAGAACTGGATACCCGATGCGCTGCGCAATAGAAATTGCCTCCGCTTCTGATGAAGCCATTCCGAACTCCGGCGCAGTGAGATTCTTTGATTTCAAAACCTCGCCGAAGGCGCCGCGTTCTTCAGCCAGATTAATCGCATCAGGACTGGTCCCAAGAATTGTGACCCCTGCTGCTTTCAATCCTGCCGCTAAGCCAAGTGGAGTCTGACCTCCAAGTTGAGTGATGACACCCAAGACGGGTCCCGCCAAAGTTTCCGCATGGATAACCTCAAGGACATCTTCCAGGGTTAATGGTTCGAAGTAGAGGCGGTCGCTGGTGTCATAGTCGGTTGACACAGTCTCAGGATTGCAGTTAATCATGATGGTTTCATAATCAGCTTCGCGAAGAGTAAATGCAGCGTGAACACATGAGTAGTCAAACTCAATTCCCTGGCCGATTCGATTCGGTCCCGATCCCAGAATAATTACCGCCGGACGGGTACGAGGGCGAACTTCACTCTCTTCCTCGTAACTTGAATAGTGATAAGGAGTGTGAGCTTCAAACTCTGCCGCACATGTATCAACTGTTTTATAAACAGGATGGAGATTAAAATGATGACGGGCTTTACGAACATCTTCCTCCGTGATGCCACGTAATTCTCCAATTTGTTTGTCAGAGAAACCAAATGACTTCGCATACTTGAGCGCATCAAGCGATAGCTCACCCGGCAGGGCGATCTCACGTGCAGCCTCATTGATCTCTAAGAGTTGTTTCAAATACCAGCGATCAATCTTTGTTGATGCGAAGACATCCTCAATATCCGCACCAGCCCAGAGTGCGCGATGCACCTGCTGCAATCGGTATTCGGTCGGCATCTTCATAGCTTCGAGGAGTTCTGGAATATTTATCGAGGATGTATCTGCAGGAAATGCGAAGATCGCTTCCTTGCGTTCAAGGGAACGGAGCGCCTTCATCAGCGCCTCAGGGAAAGAACGACCAATTGCCATCGCTTCGCCCACGCTCTTCATGGTCGTTGTCAGGCGTGGATCGGCATCTGCGAATTTTTCGAAGGCAAAGCGAGGAGCTTTGACCACAATGTAATCAAGGGTGGGCTCGAAAGATGCTGGTGTCACTTGGGTGATGTCATTCTTGATTTCATCTAGGGTGTAACCAATTGCTAATTTTGTAGCAATCTTGGCGATAGGAAACCCAGTTGCTTTTGAGGCGAGTGCAGAGGATCGGGAGACTCGCGGATTCATTTCAATGACAATGATGCGACCATTCTCAGGATTGACCGCAAATTGAATGTTACATCCGCCGGTATCGACTCCCACCTCTCGAATAATTGAGATCGAGAGGTTGCGAAGTTTCTGGTATTCAACATCCGTCAGGGTAAGAGCCGGTGCTACTGTGATCGAATCACCTGTATGCACACCCATTGGATCAATGTTTTCAATAGAGCAGACGATCATGACGTTATCCACTCGGTCACGCATGACTTCGAGCTCGTACTCTTTCCATCCAATTATCGATTCTTCAATTAAGACCTCAGAAGTTGGTGAGTGACGCAAGCCTGCGCCAGCAATCTGCCTAAGAGTCTCTTCATCATGCGCGATGCCAGAGCCGAGTCCACCCATCGTAAATGAAGGTCGAATCACGCATGGATAATTGAGCTCTGCTGCTGCCAAGAGAACTTCGTCCATGGTGTGACAGATAATTGATTTCGCTGATTCCCCGCCAATTTTCTCCACAATTGCGCGGAACAACTCTCGGTTCTCTCCACGTTGAATTGCATCAACATCAGCGCCAATGAGTTTAACGTTATGTCGATCTAGGATTCCCGCTTCAAACATCCCAATAGCAGCATTGAGTGCGGTCTGGCCACCCAATGTCGCCAAGACGGCATCTGGCTTCTCTTTAATAATGATTCGCTCAATGAATTCGGGTGTGATGGGTTCGATATAAGTAGCGTCGGCAAATTCTGGGTCAGTCATAATTGTTGCCGGATTGGAATTCACGAGGATGACTCGAATGCCTTCAGCTTTCAGTACTCGGCACGCTTGGGTTCCGGAGTAATCAAATTCGCATGCTTGTCCGATGACAATCGGGCCAGAGCCAATAACAAGCACACTCTTAATTGAAGTATCGACAGGCATTATGCGTTTACCGCCTTTCGTGGATAGCGATCCATGAGATCGGTAAATCGATCGAAGAGATAACTTGCATCATGCGGTCCAGCCGCAGCCTCTGGATGATATTGAACGCTGAAGGCGCCACGCTCGAGAAGCTCAAGGCCCTCTACAACTCCATCATTGAGACAGATGTGAGTTACCTGACCAGGGCCAAATACGGTAGAGAAGATTGAATCGGTCGGAGCCTTAAGTGCAAACCCATGGTTGTGCGCCGTGATCTCAACTCTTCCAGTCTTGCGATCCATAACCGGTTGATTGATACCGCGATGACCGAATTGGAGCTTGTAGGTTTCGAAACCGAGTGCGCGACCAAGAATTTGATGCCCGAAACAGATTCCAAAGACCGGAATCTCCTCTGTCAAAATATCTCGAACTAGGGCGACTGTATCTGTCATCGTCGAAGGATCGCCTGGACCGTTGGAGAGAAATACCCCATCTGGTTGGTAAGAGAGAATCTCTTCTACACTCGAGTTATACGGCAGAACGTGGACATCGATGCCTCGCTCTGCCATGTTGCGTGGCGTCGCTGCCTTAATACCTAGATCAAGAGCGACAACTGTGTACTTTCGCTCCCCCTGTGCCGGAATCAGATACGGTTTCTCGGTTGAGACATCACCGCAGAGATAAGAGCCGGACATTGGACTCTGCTTGCGAACTTCCACCACCATCTCTTCTCGGGACAGCTCTAAATCAGAGAAAATTCCTACCCGCATCGCGCCACGGTCTCTGAGATGACGAGTAATTGCGCGGGTATCAACACCAGAAATACCCACGACGCCTTGTTTAATTAATTCTTCTTCTAAATCAGATGTACTTCGCCAATTACTCGTGATAGAAGAGGGATTGCGAACAACAAAACCAGAGACCCAGATTCGACCAGATTCGTTATCTTCAAGATTGATACCAGTGTTACCGATATGCGGAGCTGTCATCACAACAACTTGACGGTGATAAGAAGGATCGGTCAACGTCTCCTGATAACCCGTCATTCCGGTTTGGAAGACCGCTTCGCCAAAGGTCTTTCCAATGGCGCCCCAAGAGCGCCCTTCAAAGATTCGACCATCATCGAGAACTAGATATGCCTTGCTCATTATTTACCGACCTTATGGGTGAGGTGACCATTAAATACAGTGGCGAGTACAGTTCCTTGGAACTCCATGCCGTGAAAAGGTGTGTTCTTGCTCTTAGAGGCGAGATGGGCGCGATCGACCACCATCTTCCCGGCGGGATTGATGAGGGTGAGGTTGGCTGGTGCTCCGACCACTAATTTCTGACCGTGGCGGGTATATCCGCCAATATGGGCTGGCGCTGTACTCATGACCTGAGATGCTCGCTCCCAACTCATCGCTCCGGTAGCGATAAGAGTCGTGTAGAGAATCGGGAAAGCAGTCTCAAGGCCCACCATGCCAAAGGCGGCGTTCTGCCATTCGCACTCTTTACTCTCCACCGGATGAGGTGCGTGGTCAGTTCCAATAATGTCAATTGTTCCATCGATCAACCCTTGACGCAGAGCAGCGACATCTCCGCTTGTTCGTAACGGTGGATTTACTTTATAGATTGGGTCGTAGCTTGTGGCAGATTCGTCGGTGAGTAAGAGGTGATGAGGTGTTACCTCTGCTGTTACCTTCATTCCTTGCGACTTAGCCCAACGAATAATTTCAACGCCTCCGGCCGTGGTGACGTGACAGATATGAAGACGTGCACCAACCATATTTGCAAGCAAGATATCTCTGGCAATGATGGATTCTTCAGCTACAGCAGGCCATCCTTTAAGTCCTAGAGTGGATGCCACTAAGCCCTCATTCATCTGAGCACCTTCAGTTAATCGAGGATCTTGAGCATGTTGAGCGATCACTCCATTGAACTGCTTGACGTACTCAAGAGCACGTCGCATAAGGAGCGGATCTGAGACGCAATTACCGTCATCACTAAAGATTCTTACCTGTGCTTTGGATTGAGCCATTGAACCCAAATCAGCCAATTCAATTCCAGCCAGCCCCTTTGTAACTGCGCCGATGGGGAAAACATCCACCAGACCAACGTGAGCCCCAATCGCGGCTACTTGCTCAACGATTGCCGCAGTATCAGCAACAGGAAGCGTGTTGGCCATTGCGCTAACAGCTGTGTATCCGCCCCGAGCTGCCGCAAGAGAACCGGTGGCAATGGTTTCGGAGTTCTCTCGACCAGGCTCACGCAGATGTGTATGAAGATCTACGAAACCGGGAAGAGCTATGGAACCAGCCGCCTCCACAATCTCATCGGCGCTATCAGCAATAGTTGGCGCGATCTCCTTGATGGCACCTGACTTAATCAGGATATCGACTGGATCTCCTCCGAGAATAGATGCCTGCTTCAACAGAATGGAATTACTCATTATGTGCCTCCTGGCCCCCAGCGATGAAGAGATAAAGAATTGCCATACGTATAGAGACGCCATTGGCTACTTGTTCCACAACCACGGATTGCGCACTGTCGGCTGCTTCTGCGCTGATTTCAAGCCCGCGATTCATTGGTCCTGGATGCATCAAAATCGCCGAAGGTTTAGTGAGTGAAAGTCTTTCGGCATCTATTCCGAATAGCGTTGAATATTCACGCTCGGATGGGAAGAAGAGATCGGTCATCCGCTCTTGTTGTATGCGCAACATAATGACCGCATCAATTGTCGGCAAGACCGAATTAAAATCATATGAAACACGTACCGGCCATTCCTCAACGCGATGAGGCAAGAGTGTGGGAGGTGCAACTAACGTAACAGTTGCACCGAGTTTATTGAGAAGTAGCACGTTGGAACGCGCGACTCGGGAATGAAGAATGTCTCCCACGATCGCCACATGGATTCCGGAGAGATCGCCCTTGCCAACTTTAAGGTGCTTTCGAATTGTGTATGAGTCGAGCAATGCCTGACTTGGATGCTCGTGAGTTCCGTCTCCGGCGTTGATGACTGTGCCGTTCATCCAACGGCCTTGCGCGAGTCGATGTGCTGCCCCAGATGCCGGATGCCTGATAACAACTGCATCGGCACCTAAAGCCTGCAGCGTTTGAGCCGTATCTTTGAGGGACTCACCCTTGCTGATACTTGAACCTTTCGCCGTGAAGTTAATGACATCGGCCGAAAGTCTCTTGGCTGCTGCTTCAAATGATATGCGGGTTCGAGTCGAATCTTCTGCGAAGAGATTTACGACGGTCTTTCCACGTAAAGTTGGGAGTTTCTTGACCGGACCTTCAGAGACGCGGGCCATCTCGGCAGCTGTATCGAGGATGGTAATTGCAAAATCCTTATCAATATCGTTAATGGAGAGAAGATGCTTCACTCTGACTCCCCCTCAATCGATACTTCATCGCTACCATCGTGTTCGACCAACTTCACCTTCACACTCTGCGAGAGCGAAGTAGGAAGGTTCTTTCCTACAAAATCAGCTTTGATTGGAAGTTCACGATGTCCGCGGTCAACGAGTACTGCTAACTGCACGCGGGCTGGACGACCAATTTCGCCAAGCGCATCTAGGGCTGAGCGGACGGTACGGCCAGAGAAAAGGACATCATCGACGAGGATCACCGTTCTCCCTTCAACGCCAAGCGAAGGAATAGTTGTCGCCATTAAAGCTCGCGGAGCTCGAAGACGGAGGTCATCGCGGTGGAGAGTGATATCGAGCGTGCCTACCTGAACAGGAGTTCCTTCAATCGATTCGATGATTTTCGCTAATCGAAAGGCGAGATGGGCGCCGCGAGTTGGGATACCCAAAATAGTGATCGAGGTGGAGCCAGAATTTCGCTCAAGAATCTCATGAGAGATCCGAGTCAATGCGCGAGAGATATCGGCATCGGTAAGAGCAGCGCTCATCTACTTCTCCTTTCCTGCCTCTCTGGACAGGTCGTTAAAGGAACGTGGTGCGTACCTTATCACTCGGCGGCGGTCCTGTGGATAGACACTCTCCGAGAGCCTAAAACCTGCCTAATCTGCCCTCGTTACGGTCAATAACGTGAACGAAATGAGGGGAAATGATTGAAATTGAGCAACACTGCGCGCTATTAATTCGCGAACTTAGAAGGAAGAAGGGGCTGACGCTCAAAGAGTGTGAAGAGCGTAGCCAAGGACGCTTCAAAGCGGTTGTGATGGGTTCTTATGAGCGTGGCACTCGCGCAATATCTTTGGAGAGATTGCAGGAGATTGCTGACTTCTATGAGGTTCCCATTCAGTTCTTTTTTACTAGCAAAACTGGAGAATCTACTACTAGAAGATTCACCTTCGACCTTCGGAAAATGAAGAATTACTCCTATACGGAGGAAGGTTTTGAAAGAGTGAAAAAACTCATCACTCACTTTATTTCAAAGCGAGGAGATTGGAATGGTGAAATCTTCTCAATCCGTCAGAGTGATGGAGATGTTCTCACCGCAGTCAGTGGCGATAGAGAAATTATCGCAAAACTGGATTTTCATGGCTATCTAATAAAAACATCGTCCTAGCGAACAATGCTCTCTTTGATCGATGAAATCTTTCCTAGAAGTCCATGGATAAAGGTGGCTGAATCATCTGTCGATAAATCCTTAGCCAACGTGATTGCTTCATCTATCGCAATTCCGTCGACGAGATCATCACTCCAGACAATCTCATAGATTCCCAATCTGAGAATGTTTCGGTCGACGGCGGCGAGACGATCCATATCCCAACCCTGCGCATAGGTTGCGATAAGCTCATCAATCTTTCGCTTATTTGCGGTAACACCAGCAATTAACTCACGAGTGAACTCTCTAATCGGACGAGCATCCGGTCCCTCTTCCGTCACCTCGCGAGCCTCAAGGGTTGCTAAGGCATCATTGCTGCGGATATCGCTCTCATAGAGGATATCGAGGGCTTGTTTACGAGCTTTACTGCGGGCAGACACTAGTTGGCGCGACCTAGATACGAGCCATCGCGCGTATCAACAAGAACAACTTCGTCCTGTTTAATAAAGAGTGGGACAGCGATCTGAATACCTGTCTCGACCGTTGCTGGCTTTGTTCCACCCGAAGAACGATCGCCCTGGAGACCAGGTTCGGTATATGTAACCTTCAGTGCTACAGAAGCTGGAAGTTCGATGAAGAGTGGGTTGCCTTCGTGAATCGCGACGATGGCTCCGGTATTTTCCAGCATGTAGTTCGCGGCTCCACCAACGGTTGCTTCAGAAATTGTCATCTGATCGAAGTTGACATCGTCCATAAATACGAAGTCATCGCCTTCTTTGTAGAGGAATGTCATCTCACGCTTCTCAACAACAGCTGTCTCGACCTTGACGCCAGCATTGAAGGTCTTATCTACAACCTTGCCGGTCATTACCTGCTTCAACTTGGTGCGAACAAATGCTGGACCCTTACCTGGCTTTACATGTTGGAATTCGACAACTGTCCAGAGCTGACCTTCGATATCGAGGACCATTCCGTTTTTGAGATCGTTTGTTGTTGCCATGATTTAACTCCAGTTCAGCCGTCCCGACTATCAGGACACAAGCCGCGAGTTTACCCTACTTCTTTAGTAGAGAAGTGAGTGCGCGCAGCGCTAGGCGATATGAATCTGGACCGAAGCCACCAATCGTGCCGTTGGCGACGCCTGAAATTACAGATGTATGGCGAAACTCTTCTCGGGCTAAAGGATTGGAGAGGTGGACCTCAATCAGTGGAGCTATTACAAGTTCGGCTGCATCACGAATTGCGTAAGAGTAATGAGTAAAGGCAGCTGGATTGATGATCACCGGCAGATTCTTCTCCGCCGCCTCGTGCAACCACCCAATGATCTCTGACTCCTGATCGCTTTGACGAACATCGGCTTCAAATCCAAGTTCCTGCGCTGATGAAGTAATGAGTTCGACAAGTTGCGGGTAAGAGAGATCGCCATAGATCGAAGAATCCCTTATCTCCAAGCGAGCGAGATTGGGGCCATTGAGAACGAGAACCTTCATGAGAGAACTCTCTCATATGCAGATTTCAATTGCTCCTCTGAGACACCCTCGAGCCGTGAACATTCTCCGATTTCCTTCAAGATAACGAAACGAATTGAGTTGCCACGTGCTTTCTTATCGAGCGCCATAGCCGCATAAAGGCTGATCCAATTAGATGCCCCTGCCACATTCTTTAAAGATGTGGGCAGTCCCAAGTTTGAAAGAATTTGACGGTGGCGCCGAACAAGTTCTTCGGATAACACTCCCTCGAGGTGGGCAAGCTCGGCGACAAAGATCATTCCAATTGAGACCGCTTCTCCGTGGCGAATACCGTAATCGGAAACTCTCTCAATAGCGTGACCAAAGGTGTGACCATAGTTAAGAATTTCTCTGAGCTCTGATTCCTTGAAGTCATTACTGACTACTTTCGCCTTAGTTGTGATGGAACGTTCAATGAGGTTATTGACCAACGCATGATTTCCACGGAGGTCGGCAATTGACTTGCCCTCTATCAGATTGAGGATCTCACCATCATCAATAAACCCGCATTTAACGACTTCTGCCAGACCGGCAGAAAAATCTCGATCACTTAGTGTTCGCAACCATGACGGGTCAATCAGAACCGAAATAGGCGAATGGAAAGCACCGATGAGATTTTTTCCATACGGAGAATTAATACCAGTCTTGCCTCCTACTGAAGCATCAACCATGCCCGCTAGCGTTGTGGGTACTGCAACCCAATCGATACCTCGCAACCAGGAAGCTGCCGCGAAACCAGCGAGGTCGGTTACAGTTCCACCGCCAATGGCGACAAGTAAGTCGCTCCTAGTGAAATTATGGCGCGCTAACTCCCCCCAAATATGATCCACAACTCGCACGCTCTTGCCCGCTTCTCCATCTGGCACGGGAATCAATGCCACCTCGGTATTTGCGAGATTGAAAGATGGGAGTTCTGAAGCAAAGGTTGCCGGAAAAATGATTGCTACTCTGGAACGCTTATTGATGATGGGCGACAAATCCCCGCGCCAATCACCAGTAATTCTTACCGTGTAATCCCGCTCAGCTGACACCAATACTTCAGCCATTGAAATCTCCTTTACTCCGTAATTCAAAAGCAATCGCAATCTCGGATACAAGCTCATCAACCGATTTCCCGTCAACATCGCAGATATAACTCGCTATACCTTCGTAGATAGGAGCGCGATCATTCATGAGCGCTTGCCATTGTGCTCGGGGATTTCCCATCAAGAGTGGTCTGCCTTGATTGAAACCCACTCTTGATGAGACCTGAGAGAGAGAAATTTTTAAGTAGACAATAAATGCGCCAGATGCGCGCAAAGCAGATTGGGCATCCATAGAGAGGCACGCGCCACCACCGAGCGAGAGCACGGTCTCATCTTCCAGTAAACCAGTTCGAAGAATAATCTTCTCCAAAGCCCTGAAGTCTTCTTCCCCATCTTCAATGAAGATATCGGAAATTAATCTCCCGCTCTGACTCTCAATCATCTGATCTGTATCTCTAAAGCTGAGCGAGAGATCAGCAGCTAACCGTTGGCCGACTGTCGTCTTACCCGAACCCATCGGTCCGATCAGAATTATTCGTGGTGCCATCTCTACTTAAATCGCAAATTTTCCATATAGGAGAGGTAGTTTCGACGCGTCTCCGAAACAGAGTCACCGCCGAACTTCTCAAGAACGGCCTCCGCTAATACAAGGGCTGCCATTGCTTCACCAACAACACCAGCTGCGGGAACAGCACATACATCAGAACGTTGGTTGATGGCTTTCGCAGCTTCTCCAGTCACAACGTCGATGGTATCGAGCGCCTTCGGAACAGTTGATATTGGTTTCATTGCGATAGAGACACGCAGAACTTCACCATTGGACATTCCACCTTCGGTGCCACCGGCGCGATCGGTTCGGCGAACAATCTTGCCATCTGCATTCTTCTCAATTTCATCGTGAGCCATAGACCCACGACGGGAAGCAGATGTAAACCCGTCACCGATTGCAACACCCTTAATTGCCTGTATTCCCATCATTGCCGCCGATAGGCGAGCATCGAGACGACGATCCCAATGCACATGTGAACCAAGCCCAGGAGGTAAGTGATAAGCCAAAATTTCACATACTCCACCGAGCGTGTCGCCATCTTTATGCGCCGCTTCAATCTCCGCAACCATCTCTTGTGAATATTCAGAATAGGCACATCGCACTGGATCTGCATCGATACGAGTCATGTCGCTTGGCTTTGGGAGTTGAAGGCCTTCTTTAATCGAAGCGCTACCGATAGCAGTGACATGACTAAGAATCTCGATGCCCACACTCTGCTTAAGAAAAGCGCGTGCAATGGCGCCTAAAGCCACGCGAGCTGCAGTCTCACGAGCACTTGCACGTTCGAGAATTGGTCGAGCATCATCGAAATCATATTTCTGCATTCCCACCAAGTCAGCATGTCCGGGCCGAGGGCGAGAAAGTGGTGCATTACGAGCGAGGTCTTTGATCTCATCGAGTGGCAGTGGATCTGCTGACATAACCTTCTCCCACTTAGGCCATTCACTATTGCCTACCTGCACCGAAATCGGTCCACCTTGGCTCTGACCAAGTCGAACTCCACCGAGAATAGAGACCTTATCTGCTTCGAAGTTCTGTCGTGCGCCACGACCTGTTCCCAACCTTCTGCGCGCGAGATGGAAGTCAATATCGGCTGTTGAAATTTCAATATGGGATGGCATGCCCTCGATAATTGCTGAGAGGGCAGGACCATGAGATTCACCGGCGGTTATCCAACGCATGGGCTTATTGTCTCAGATTCCTCTTATCTAAGGCGACTTTATAGCCATTTCACTTCAAATACCGAGATATGTCAGCAAGAAAGGCAGTGCGATGGCGGGTGCGAGAGGCACTGCGCAATGGAGAGTTCGGTGACGAACCGATGCAATCAGTAGAGATACGGACAATGCCATGCACAGATAGCTGAGATACTCAGTGCTACCTATTGCGCCACCTTGAGTGAAAAGCAATACTGAAAACAACTTGAAATCGCCTCCCCCAATGCGAAAGAGAATTGTTACAAGTAAAGCGATAATCAGGATTGAGACACTCCACTTGAAGGAAATTTGATTAGCATTGAGAGAAAGAATCAACGCAAAGGCAATCAAATCTCGGTTATAGATCCGATGCTCTCGGATATCAACCCAGCAAATGTAGAGCGAACCTATTGCAATCAGCACCTGAACCATAGGTGCGAGGTTAGAGCGAATCCACCTCGACGGGAGAAAGCCTGTGGATTAACGAATTGCTTTCTGCAATATTGGGCGAAGATGGGATGCTAGCGCCGCTTCATCTAATTCTTTGTTGAGTGCAAGCGAGAGCTGATGAATACCCTGATAGAGCAGAAGCTCAAGGCCATTAACAACCACACCACCACAATCAGACCAACGAGACCCTAGTACCGTTGGCCAAGGCTTGTAAATGACATCAAAGTAAAGCTTCGCATCGCCCGGCTGCAACGAATCTGCAAGTAGATCCGCTGCACCTGCTGGGGTGGTGTTGACCACCAAGTCGAAAGCCGAGAAATTTGGCGAATCATTCCAACGTAGATACTCAAATTCAGATTGAACAACTGATGACTCTAGCGTTTGACGGCGTGTGGAGGTGCGGCCAAATACCGTAATGCAATCGGCGCTTCCATCAAGTGCTCCTACTACGGCACGTGCGGTGCCGCCGGCCCCAAGTACAAGAACATCTTTAAATCGATGGTGACCAAGATTCTTGAGAGCCGACATAAATCCTGAGCCGTCGGTACTGGTCAGATGCCACTGATTATTGCGCCGATACAAGGTGTTTGCGGATTGTATTCTTGCAGAAATAGGATCGATGATGACTGGAAGGGTGAGAGCGATTTCTTTCAGTGGCATAGTTAAGGAGAGATAATCAAATTCCTCTGAATGTTCGGCAAAAAAACTAAATAAGCGATCTTCAGAAATTTCTTCTCGGCGATACTCTCCTTGAACTCCAAGGAACTCGAAGGCGCGCGTATGTAGCAAGGGCGAGAGGGAATGGGTGATTGGCGCTCCTAATACCGCACCTCGAATAACTTGACTCATGCCCTATCCCCCGAACTTTCCATCTCTTAAATTCTTCTTGTAAAGAACTTTCCACTGCATAAATTCACTATAAGAATCGGTAAAGCGAGTATCGCCGGGTGCAACGGTGATGAAATAAATCCACGGACCGCTCTCTGGGTGTGCAGCAGCATAAAGCGCTTTTGCCCCTGGGTTATTTATTGGTGTTGGAGGCAAGCCGGTCCTGCGATAGGTGTTGTAGGGCGAGTTAATCAGAGTTGATGCAGTGCTCAGAAAGATCGATCCTCTGACTTTCTTGATGTAATGCACCGTGGAGTCAAATTGAAGTGGCATACCTTTAGCCAGTCGGTTGCGAACAACTTGGGATATTTTCGTAAAATCTTGAGTATCTCCCTCAGCCTGCACAAGTGAGGCGATAATGAGAAGCTCCTGTGGAGAGAAATCTTTACGGCCGATAAATAATCCCGCCTTCTCTATCTCTTTAACAGAACGAGAAACCAACGTTGAGAAAATCGCGGAGAGAGATGTTGAAGAATCAAAAGAGTACTGTGCTGGAAAAAGTAGACCTTCTAGCGATGAGAAACCATCCGGTTTAGTGACTTCACGCGCAGCGCGCAAGATCTCTTCCTCTGCGTGGCCTAATTTCTTGAGGGATTCGAATATTTCGGAGTTCCATGCGCCTTCTGTGATCGAGATGAGATTTTCGATACGACTTCTATCAAGAAGCTGCGCCAGAGCATCGTTCGCGCAAAGATGAGTCTGTATGCGGTGAAGCCCTGGAGCAATTGATCCAGCTCTCGGATCGGCAACTGCTACCCGGAAGAATGCCGCGGAAGACTTCACGACTCCACGTTGATAGAGCTCCTGTGCAATTGATGAACCGCTCTCCCCTTGCGCAACGTCAACCAGTACTTCTTCCTTGGAACTTTCCCCACAGGAAAAATCAGGTGCCGAAGAGATGGATGGCTTCACGAAATCAATTGTCGCGATTATGGCAAGTGCGAGGAATAATCCAAGAAAGCCCCTTGCGGTATCTCTACTGACCTTCACTTGCCAAGCCGTTCTCGAGAATCGCCACTGCCGCCATAGAATCAATCAACGTCTTGGATTCGCGGGCAGAGAGGCCGGATTCGCGCAATTTTCTCGCCGCATCGACAGTGCTCAGGCGTTCATCAATCATGACTACTTCAAGGTTAAATTCTTTGGAGAGCTCATCGGCAAACTTCTCTGCTTTCTCCACCGCTGTGCTGGCATCTCCGGAGAGCATCTTGGGTTCACCTACATAAACTCTGATTGGTTGATACTCATCAAACAGAACTGCAATCTGCGACATCAACTTCGGATGTCGGGCATCAAGGAAGGGCAATGGGGTAGCCAAAATCCCATCTGGGTCACAGATTGCCACTCCGATTCGACTATCGCCGTAATCAAATGCGATTCTGCGACCGCGCATCAATTAACGCCCTGAGAGTTGGGCAACAATGGCTTCTATTGCTGCCTGCGCTCGGGAAGAATCAGTTCCACCACCTTGGGCGAAATCATCCTTTCCGCCGCCTCCGCCACCAAGAACGGTCGAACCAATCTTTACCAGTTCTCCGGCCTTGACTCCATTTGCTCTAGCAGCATCTGATGTTGCGGCGACGAGCACTGGTCTTCCGCTTGCAGATGAGATGAGAGCTACGACCGAATTGGCTGAACGCGCGCGAAGTTCAATCGCAATCTTGCGCAGATCATCGCCGCTGACACCGTCAGGTAATACCCCACCAATAAAGGAGATATCACCGATTGAGATTGAAGTAGCGGCTAGTGAATCAACGCTTGCAAGTGCTTGTGCAGAACGTAGAGCGGCGAGCTCCTTTTCAACTTCCTTAACTTTGTCGAGCAAGCCTTGGATTCGCTCAGGAAGATCTTCTACGCGCGCTCCCTTGATTAGTTCAGTAAGTGAATTCAATAAAATGTGCTCGCGAGCCAAGAAACTGTATGCGTCTGATCCAACCAGAGCTTCAACACGACGGACACCAGCACCGATTGAGGATTCGCCGATTAGCTTGACGACGCCGAGTTGCCCTGAGTTTGCGACATGCGTACCACCGCAGAGTTCGCGCGCCCAATCACCAACACTCACAACACGTACTTGATCGCCGTACTTCTCTCCAAAGAGCGCCATTGCGCCAATCTTCTTTGCAGCATCTTGAGTCATAACCTCTGCTGTAACGGCGAGGTTATTGAGGAGAAGTGCGTTGACGCGTCCTTCAACATCATTGAGTACTCCTTGGGAGACTGCACCTGTCGAAGGAAAGTCGAATCGGAAACGTCCAGGAGAGTTTTCGGAACCCGCCTGTGTCGCAGTTTCACCGAGAATTTCACGGAATGCTTTGTGGACCATGTGTGTTGCTGTATGTGCTCGTGAGATTGCGTTGCGACGTTCGATATCAATCACTGCATGCGCAGAAGACCCAACCGAGACCTCGCCACTGACAACGCGCCCACGATGAACTGAGAGACCCTTGACGGGAGCTTGCACATCAGAGATATCGATAATCGCACCCGAAGCTAAGGTGATGCGGCCACCATCTGCGAGTTGTCCGCCGCCCTCGGCATAGAAAGGAGTGGTATCGAGAATGATCTCGACATCATCGCCCTCAAAAGCGCTTGAAACGCTAAGTCCATCCACCAGAATTCCATTTACCTTTGCATCTGCATCAGTATGTGAATAACCGATGAAGTGTGTAGTACCAGAGGAATCTGCAATTTTGCGATATTCGGTGAGATCTGTGTGCCCACTCTTCTTCGCCTTTGCATCTGCCTTCGCGCGATCACGTTGCTCTTTCATCAATCGGCGGAAACCGTCTTCATCAACCTCAAGACCTTCTTCGCGCGCCATCTCGAGCGTGAGATCGAAGGGGAATCCATATGTGTCATGAAGCTTAAAGACTTCATCACCTGGCAGGACCTTCTTCTTCTCTGCCTTGAGATTGTTGGAAGCGAGATCGAAAATCTGAGTGCCGCTCTTGAGCGTTTGTAAGAACGACTCCTCTTCAGCGGTTGCAACCGCAAGAATTCGTTTTGAATCCGTGACGAGTTCAGGATATTGCGGCCCCATTGCGCCAATAGCAGCTTGAGTGAGCTCTGACATCACAGCATCATTGGTCCCTAAAAGTCGCATATTGCGAATCGTGCGACGCATCATTCGGCGAAGAACATAACCTCGGCCTTCGTTTCCAGGTGTAACTCCATCACCGATTAGCATTGCTGCAGTACGCGCATGATCTGCGATAACGCGAAGTGAAACATCTGATTTTTCAGTCGCGCCATACTTCACACCGGAGAGATCCATAGCCTTAGTCAAAATCTGCATCGTTGTATCGATCTCGTAAATGTTCTCAACACCTTGAAGCAGTGCAGCTGCGCGTTCTAAGCCAAGACCTGTATCAATACTCTTCGCTGGTAGTTCGCCAAGGATTGGGTAGCCATCTTTTCCGCCACCTTCACCGCGTTCATTCTGCATGAAGACGAGGTTCCAAATTTCAAGATAGCGATTCTCATCGGCGATCGGTCCGCCATCGACTCCGTAGGCAGGACCACGGTCATAGTAAATTTCTGAACATGGTCCGCATGGACCTGGGACGCCCATCGACCAGAAGTTATCTGCCATGTCACGTCGCTGAATGCGCTCTTTTGGAATCCCAATCTTCTTATGCCAGATATCTTCCGCTTCATCATCATCAAGATAGACGGTTACCCATAACTTATCTTCAGGGAAACCATAACCACCCTCAGAGATGGGCTTGGTGAGGAGTTCCCATGCGAGAGCTATCGCACCCTCTTTAAAGTAATTTCCGAAGGAGAAATTTCCGCACATTTGGAAGAACGATGCATGGCGAGTTGTCTTTCCTACCTCGTCGATATCGAGCGTGCGAACACACTTTTGAACTGAAGTCGCACGTTGAAAAGGCGGGGTAACCTCACCAAGAAAGTAGGGTTTAAAGGGAACCATGCCAGCGTTGACGAGAAGAAGATTTGGGTCGTCAGGAATGAGAGAAGCTGAAGGAACTACAGTGTGATTGAGGCCGAGCGAATTCTCTGATTCAAAGAAGCGGAGCCAACGGGAGCGAATTTCTGCAGATTGCACGGTGGTGGCTACTCAGCTTTCTTTTTTGATTTACGTCCCTTATTGATCTGAGCCGCACTCAGAAGCGCACCAGCCACTTTGACTGCAGGACCATTTTTCTCAACAAAACCTGTCGTAGCATCGGCAACCTTTGTCGTGACTTCTTCGACGTTCTTAGTTATGCGCGCAAAGCTCTCAAGGGGGCTGTTGATTAACTCTAGGGTGCGCGTTGACTCTTCCAAGAGCGGGGTTGTCTCTTCCGTCAATGATTTCAGGCTCGTGGAAGCTTCATCGACTAACTTACCAACGCGGATAACGACATAGGCCATTGCAATCGCAATAACGAGTAATGAAACTGATGCGATGATCGTTGCTATTCCACCTGGACCCATGTTGTTAGCCTACCCTTCGATGCTTATTTATCTGACGCTTTAGCGTCATCTTTCGCTGGTACCCAATCAATTCCGGCTTCCTTACGTTGCGCCGAAGTAATAGGTGTTGGTGCCCCAGTCAATGGGTCACCACCACTTGCAGTCTTAGGAAAGGCGATGACTTCTCGGATTGAGTCCGAGTTGGTCAAGAGCGCGCAGACACGGTCGAGTCCCAGTGCGATTCCACCGTGTGGTGGCGGACCGTAGTTAAAGGCTTCGAGCAAGAAGCCAAACTTGCTTTGTGCTTCTTCATCGGTCAGACCAATCACAGAGAAGACATCCTTTTGGATATTTCGATCGTGAATACGGATGGAACCACCACCGAGCTCGGTTCCATTGAGGACAATGTCGTAGGCATAAGCGAGGGCAGATGCCGGATCGCTCTTAAAGGTCGCGGCAAACTCAGGCTTTGGACCAGTGAATGGGTGGTGCACTGCAGTCCATCCCCCATTATCTGTTGGCTCAAACATAGGCGCATCGACAACCCACAAGAACTCCCACTGGCCATCTGCAATGAGGCCGCAGCGTTTACCAATTTCAAGGCGAGCAGCACCGAGAAGTTGCTGTGAAGAAGAACGCTCTCCTGCTGCAAAGAAAATTGCATCGCCGCTCTTTGCTCCAACAAGTGCTGCGATGCCAGCAGATTCACTCTCAGAGATGTTTTTAGAGACTGGACCGCCAAGAGTGCCATCCTCATTTACAAGAATGTATGCGATTCCTTTTGCTCCGCGAGCCTTGGCCCAATCTTGCCACGCATCGAGTTCGCGACGCGGGGTAGATGCGCCACCAGGCATGACCACAGCCCCTACATAAGGTGCTTGGAATACGCGGAAAGGAGTCTCTTTAAAGTAATCAGTTACCTCCACAAGTTCGTAACCGAAGCGAAGGTCCGGCTTATCAGATCCGTATTTATCCATCGCATCGGCATAGGTCATGTGGCGAATCGGTGTTGGAATGTCATGCCCGACAGATTCCTTCCAAATCTTTACCAAGATTTGTTCTGCCACTGCCAAGATATCTGCTTGATCGATAAACGACATTTCGATATCGAGTTGAGTGAATTCAGGCTGGCGATCTGCACGGAAATCTTCATCACGGAAACAACGTGCAATTTGGTAGTAGCGTTCCATGCCAGCAACCATGAGAAGCTGCTTAAAAAGTTGTGGTGACTGCGGCAGTGCATACCAACTTCCTGGTTGAAGTCGCACTGGTACGAGGAAGTCTCGAGCTCCTTCAGGTGTTGAACGAGTCAGATATGGGGTTTCAATCTCATGGAAATCGAGTTCTTCCATCACGCGACGAATCGCTGAGGTGACGCGTGAACGCAGACGGAGGTTTGCTGCTGGTCGCTCGCGACGAAGATCTAGATAGCGATAACGTAAACGCACCTCTTCGCTGATTTCAGCTTCAGATCCGGTATCGATCGGAAACGGAAGTGGTACTGATTCACTCAGGACGATGACCTCATCAGCGAGGATTTCGATCTCACCGGTAGGAATATTGCTGTTCTCATTTCCTGCAGGTCGCGTGCGGACAACTCCTTTAATCTGGAGACACCATTCGGCACGGAGGGCTCCGGCAACGGCCTCGTCACTGATAACTACCTGAACGGAACCGGTTCCGTCACGAAGATCGATAAAGGCCACCCCGCCATGATCTCGGCGACGCGATACCCATCCTGCAAGTGAGACAGTAGAACCAGCATCACCGGCGCGGAGGGCGCCTGCATCATGAGTACGTAACATCGTCGATTTTCGCCTTTAACGGTAGTTGGGGGTCTTGAGGACTAAGCCTCTAGAACCTTCTGCAATTCGCTTATCTTAACGGAGATTGAAGTTCCATCGCTCATACGTTTGAGTTCGATCTGACCGCTCTCCCGCTCTGAATCGCCGACAACAGCCACGAAACGCGCTCCGCTCTTATCAGCGCCCTTCATCGCGCCCTTCAGCGAGCGATCGCCGAAAGCTACCTCGACGGTAAAGCCTGATTTGCGAATCTCGGATGCAATTGTCAAGACCGCGCTCTTATTGACCTCACCCAAAGGAATGAGGAAAAGGTCGGAGGTAAAGTTAGCGACTGGAATCGTGTTCTCCGCGATTGCAGCAAGCAGCGCACGATCGACACCTAATCCGAAACCGATGCCTGAGAGTGATTGCCCTCCTAGAACTTCCATGAGTCCGTCATAACGACCGCCCCCGCCAATGCCGCTCTGTGCACCTAGATCTTCATGTACAAATTCGAATGTTGTTCCAGTGTAGTAATCGAGCCCGCGCACCATTCGCTTATTTACGACGTAAGCAATATTGAGGTCATCGAGATAGCTCTTCACATTCTCAAAATGATTGCGTGAATACTCAGAGAGATAGTCCATGAGGATAGGAGCCCCAGACATTGCCTCTTTTATCTCTGGCCGCTTGTCATCGAAGAGTCGGAGCGGATTTAGTTCTGCCCTTACTCGAGTCGCCTCATCGAGATTGAGTTTCTCAATGTATTTCATGAGATCAACACGGTGTGCCGCGCGAGATTGCGCATCACCTAATGAGGTGATCTCTAATCGATAGTTCTTCAAACCTAAATTCTTGAAACCCTGGTCCGCGATTGCGATTACCTCGGCGTCAAGGGCCGGATCATCTAATCCAATCGCTTCAATACCCACTTGATAGAACTGGCGATAACGACCTGCTTGCGGGCGTTCGGCGCGAAAGAACTGGCCGGAGTACCAGACCTTGACTGGCAACTGTCCGCGATCGAGATTGGATTCGATAACTGCACGCATCACTCCTGCAGTTCCTTCAGGTCGCAACGTGATGGAGCGCCCGCCACGATCTTCGAAGGTATACATCTCTTTGGTGACAACGTCAGTGGATTCGCCAACTCCACGATTGAAGAGCGCAGTATCTTCGAAGACCGGAAGTTCCATCAATTGATAACCAGCGCGTTTAGCAGGTGAGATGAGTTGCTGGCGAACCCATTCGAATGCTTGGGATTCAGGCGGCAGATACTCCCGCACGCCCTTGGGCGCTGCTAACTTCTCATACTTCATCAATTAACCCTTCGTTACTGCAATTCTTTCAGATATGGGTTGGTTTTGCGCTCATATTTGATTGTGGTCTCTCCCCCATGTCCAGGAAGAACGCGAAGGTCATCATCAAGTGTGAGAACTTTCTTCTTCAATGTCTGCTTCATATCGCTAGAGCTACCGGTAGGAAGATCAGTACGTCCAATCGAGCCAGCAAAGAGCACATCACCGCTGATGAGTAGCTCGTCATTGACTGTAAACATCTGTGATCCGCGCGTATGTCCAGGTGCATGGATCGCCTTGATTGTGAGACCTACTAAATCAAGAATGGAACCATCTTTGAGTAGCTCAACCTTCTCTGGTTCAAAGAAGCTCATCCCAGCCAGACTCTCTGCGAATTGCGCACCATGGATTCCAATGGGGTCTGCAATAAATCGTCGATCTTCCGGATGGATGTAGGCAGGAATCCCGTATCCATCGGCTAGGGGCTTAACAGAGAAAGTGTGGTCGAGATGTCCATGGGTGAGGAGTGCGGCTACTGGCTTCAACCCCTCCTCTTCAATAATCATCTCTACCTCAGCGCTGATATCGGTCATTCCAGGGTCGACGATGATGCACTCCGACCCCTTGGACGAGGCAATAATCCAGCAATTGGTCGCGAACATCGGGGCAACAAATGAGCGAATAAGCATGAAATCTCCTTGTGGCCGGTGCCGGCAGTTGACCCGCGATTTACGACGATTGGGAGGACAGGGTACCTTTTGTTCATTACAACCGCTGATAACGGAAGAGGCCACCAGGCTTCCACGCGCTGAAAGGGAGAACCATGACAGAGACACATAACCCAAGTGAGATTGCTCAGGCCGCCAAGAACAATGTGAGCGCCGCATCTGCTCTGATTGGAGATCCTGCCGCCTTTGGTCGCGTAGGCGAAGATGGGACTGTCTATGTCCGCACTCCTCAGGGAGATAAGCCAGTTGGTTCCTACCCTGGAAAAAGCGCCGAAGAAGCGCTCGCATACTTTGTTCGTAAATTTGAGGCACTTGCCTCTGAAGTAGCCTTGACTGCTGCACGCGTTACCAGCGGCGCGATGGTGCCGCAAGATGCTTATGAGGCGGTAAAGAAGTTGCGCCAACAGGTGGCAGAGCTCAATGGTGTGGGAGATCTTGCTGCGCTCGCTGCATCAGTCGAACAGATTGAACCTCTCATTGAAGGTCATCGCGAAGCATACGAAGCGAAGAAGGCTCAAGAAGCTGCAGCAAAGGCTGCTCGTCGTGAACAGATTTTGATCGAGAAAGAGAAGATTGTTGCAGAAGCAGAATCTCTCGCACTCTCTGAATCATGGAAGGCAACAGGCGACCGTCTCAAGGTTCTCCTTGATGAATGGAAAGCTGCACCCCGACTCGATAAGAAAATCGATGGCGAATTCTGGAAGCGCTTCTCTGCATCACGTAATAAATTTGATAAGCGCCGCCGTGCGCACTTCTCGCAACTTGAGGCAGCTTCAGAGAAAGTTTCTTTTGCAAAGGAGGCGATTGTTGCTGAGGCAGAGAAGCTCGCAACCAGTACTGATTGGGTTGCAACCGCTCGACGTTTCAAAGCTTTGATGGATCAGTGGAAAGCCGCTGGCCGAGGTAAGAAGAACGATGATGCAAAGTTGTGGGCTCGATTTAAAGCGGCACAAGATCAGTTCTTTACTGCAAAGAACGCAGATCTTGAAAAGCGCGAAGTAAGCATGAGCGCTAATCTCATCAAGCGGGAAGAGATGGTGCCACGTTTTGAGGCGCTCATTCCATTTACAGATGCCAAAGCTGCAAAGGCAGCTTTCCGTGACCTTATGGGCGAATGGAGCAAGATTGGTATCACCAATCGCGACAAGCGTGCTGCACTTGATGCTCGTATCGCCGTTGTGGAAGAGGCGATTAAAGCCGCCGAGGCAGAGCTATGGCGCAAGAGTGATCCGGCAGCGAAGGCACGTGCTGCCGATGTTGTCGCTCAACTCAATGAGTCAATCGCCAACTACGAAAAGGCTGCTGCAAAAGCGCAGGCTGCCGGTAATGCAAAGAAGGCTCAAGAAGCGCTCGATTCAGCTGCCGCTCGTAAGGTTTGGTTGGCTGAGGCAGAGAAATCTCTCGCTGAATTCAAATAATAATAATTGGTTATCTAAGCAATTATCTGAATTATGTTCGATAAACGTCGTAAACGCCTTCGACGTTACGCACTGCAGCAAGAACAGAGTCGAGATGTTTTGCATCCGCCATCTCAAAGGTGAACTTGGATATTGCAACGCGATCTTTCGAAGTGCTCACCGCTGCGCTGAGAATGTTTACATGCTGTTCGGAAAGCGTTCTGGTTACATCGGCGAGCAATCGAGCTCGATCGAGCGCCTCAATTTGTATATTCACTAGGAAGATGTTGCCGGCGCCTGGAAGCCACGAGACTCCGACAATCCGCTCTTTCTGATGGGTTACTAAATCCGAAGCATTGACGCAATCAACACGATGCACAGAGATTCCCGAACCTTTAGTGATAAATCCAAGAATTTCATCTCCAGGCACTGGAGTACAACAACGAGCGAGTTTGACCAGCACATCATCAACTCCCTCAACTTTGATTGCAGTGCTGGTGCGCTTTGCTGCGAGATTTGCTGTTGGAATTGCTTCTACTGATGGCTCTGGATGTGAATCTTCTACTCCCATAGAGACAACGAGTTTTTCAATAATCGATGCCGCAGAGACGTGGCCATCCCCCACTGCGCTATAAAGCGCTTCGATATCGGCATAATGAAGATCGTGCGCGAGCTCAAGTAGCGCGTGACCAGCAAAAATCTTCTGCAGCGGAAGACCTGCTTTACGCATCTGTCGAGCGATAGATTCGCGACCCGCATCGATTGCTTCCTCGCGACGCTCTTTTGAGAACCACGCCTTAATCTTCGACCGCGCCCTCGGACTCTTTACAAAATTGAGCCAGTCACGGCTTGGTCCGGCAGAATCCGATTTATTGGTGACGATCTCAACGACGTCACCATTGTTGAGTTTAGATTCCAGCGGAACTAATCGACCGTTGACCTTAGCCCCGGCGCAACGAAGTCCCACATCCGTATGAACAGAGAAGGCAAAGTCGACTGGAGTCGAACCACCTGGGAGCGCAATAACAGAACCCTTAGGAGTGAAGACAAATACCTCTGGACTACCAAGATCGAAACGGAGAGCCTCCAGAAATTCTGATGGGTCCTCCGTCTCTTTCTGCCACTCGTGGAGTTGTCGCAGCCAGAGCATTTCAGGAGATTTCTGCTCTCCCCCTTGCTTGTACTTCCAATGTGCCGCGATGCCGAATTCAGCACGACTATGCATATCGTAGGTACGAATCTGAATCTCAATTGCTTTTCCGTTGGGGCCAATAACTGTCGTATGGAGGGATTGATACAAGTTGAACTTAGGCATCGCAATGTAATCTTTGAAGCGCCCAGGAACCGGACTCCACCGGGCGTGAATCGAACCGAGCACCGCGTAGCAATCCTTCACATCGTTTACCAAGACTCGTATACCGACAAGATCATAGATATCGTTAAAGTCTCGACCACGAACTACCATCTTCTGATAGACAGAATAGAAATGCTTCTTACGACCTGTGACAGTGGATTGGATTCCATCTTTTGCAAGATCTTCTTCGACTGCATTGATAACTTCTGAGGTAAGAGCATCTCGGGACGGTGACCGCTCTGCAACGAGGCGAGTAATCTCTTCAAACTTCTTCGGCTCTATAACCGCGAAGCTGAGATCTTCAAGCTCCCACTTAATTGCATTCATTCCCAGCCGGTGAGCAAGAGGTGCATAAATATCTAACGTCTCACGAGCCTTTCTGGCAGCGCTCTCGCTCTCAACGTAGCCCCAAGTGCGAGCGTTATGGAGCCGGTCGGCTAATTTGATGACGAGAACTCGTATGTCACGCGACATTGCGATGACCATTTTGCGAACGGTCTCGGCCTCTGCAGTCGGACCGTACGTTAATTTATCTAATTTGGTTACACCATCGACGAGGTTTGCAATCTCATCGCCGAAGTCTGAACGCAACTGCTCGAGCGAATAAGGCGTATCTTCAACTGTGTCATGAAGTAACGACGCAACGACGGTAGTGGCGTTGAGGCCAAGGGCGGCGAGAATCTCCGAGACGGCAACTGGATGAGTGATGTACTCCTCGCCGGATTTTCGGAATTGCCCAGCATGCGCCTCGTTGGCGACGTTAAATGCGCGTTTGAGGAGCTCTAGATCAACGTTCTCGTAATGCTCTCTAAGCGACCCAATCAGAGGGTCAATCAGAGAGATATCAGCCATGTGCGTTAGAGGGTTACTTGCGACCCTTGCGCTTTGGTTGATTGCGTGGGCCACGTCCAGTTGATGGACGAACGGCGTGCACCTCAGATACAACAGGTGCCGCTCCCCCACGAGCTGCAACGCGCTTTGCGAGAGCGATCATTGCTGGCTCTTTCTCGCGAAGAGATGCCAAGAATGGTGGTGCAATAAAGATTGATGAGTAGGTACCCACTGCGAGTCCGATGAAGAGAGCAAGTGAGAGATCCTTCAGTGTTCCTGCACCCAAGAGACCGGCACCTACAAAGAGGATTGAGCCCACAGGCAAGAGAGCGATGATGGAAGTGTTAGCCGAGCGGACGATTGTCTGGTTAACCGCTAAGTTAGCTGCATCAGAGTATGTGCTCTTTCCAGAGGCTGCAATTGATTTAGTGTTCTCTCGAACCTTATCGAAAACAACCACTGTGTCATAGAGCGAATATCCGAGAATTGTAAGGAATCCGATAATTGTTGCAGGTGTGACATCGAAGCCGACAAGTGCGTAAATACCAACAGTGATAAAGACGTCGTGGACCACGGCCACGATCGCCGCAATCGCCATCTTTGGCTCAAATGTCATAGCCAAGAAGAGCATCACTGCGAGAAGGAAGGCGAACAAACCGTAGAGCGCCTTCTTTGTAATCTCTTTACCCCACGAAGGACCAACAATCTGAGTGTCGATATCTTCAATATTGACCGCAAACTTTTCGACAAGAGCTTGCTCAATAGCAGCAGACTCTGCGTTAGTTACAGACCCAGTTTGAATACGAACCTTGTCGTTACCAATCTTCTGGACAATAACGTCACCTACAACGCCAGTTGCTTCGACAGCGGCACGAGCTTCTGCCACTGTAGCGTCAGATTTATTGACTGTGTAAGAAGATCCACCCTTGAATTCGATTCCTAGGTGGAGTCCTTGGATAGCAAGTGCACCGAATGAGATGAGAATGAAAACTGCAGAGATTGAATACCAGCGCTTACGGTTGCCGATAATGTTGAAGGAAGTCTCACCAGAGTAGAGACGGTTACCGAGTCCTGAAAGACGAGCCATCGAATTAACCCTCCATGCCTTCTGTAGAAACTTTCTTTTTGATTTGGAATCCAGATAACTTGTGGCCAGAGGCGAAGAAGTTAATCCGAACGATAAGTGAGACCAGTGGCTTCGTGAAGATAAAGACCACAAGGAGGTCAATCAAGGTCGTTAAGCCAAGCGTGAAAGCGAAGCCGCGAACTCCGCCCACTGCAAAGAAGTAGAGCAGAACTGCAGCCAGTACCGAGATCATGTCCGCGACGATGATGGTTCGACGAGCGCGTGCCCATCCAGTTTCAACCGCCGTACGTAGTGATCGTCCTTCACGAATTTCATCTCGAACACGTTCGAAATAGACAATGAACGAGTCGGCTGTGACGCCAATGGCGACAATTGCGCCAGCGATACCCGCCAAGGTCAAGGTAAATCCAACAGCCTCACCGAGGATGAGGAAGCTCAAGTAAACCAAGAGCGCCGCAACCAACAATGAGCTCACTGAAACTAAGCCTAGAACGCGGTAATAGAGAAGCGAGAAGATAAACACCAAGAGCAGGCCGAGAACACCAGCGAGAAGACCTGCCTCTAACTGATCGGCGCCAAGAGTTGGCGATACCTGCTGCACTTCACCGCGATCAAATGCAAGCGGAAGGGCACCGTACTTAAGAACGTTCGCTAAATCTTGTGCCTCCACCTGAGTGAAGTTTCCGGTGATTTGCGCATTTCCAGATGGAATTGCCTCATTGATGGATGGAGCAGAGACCACAAGTCCATCAAGAACAATTGCTACCTGATTTTGTGGTGATGCAAGAGAAGTTACTCGAGAAGTGAGTGCTCCAAAAGCCTTCGTTCCGTCACCATTAAATGTAAGGGAGACTGTCCAGATATTTCCTGCTTGAGTGTCGATGCCGGCTTCAGCTTTCGATACCTGCTGACCCAAGACCTCTGCTGGAGCGAGAATAAATTTACTTGTTCCAGTGCGATCACAAGCGACAATGGTGTCACTTGGAGCGTCTGCACCTGTTCCCTGAAGGTTTTCCGGATTGGTGCAATCTAACGCCGCGAACTTTGCATTGATATCGCCTGCCACACCTGTAGCAGGAGTTGCAGCATCAGTACCTGTTCCTGCAGCGCCCGACGCCGTAGCCAAGACCTGACGGAAGCGAAGCTCAGCAGTCTGTCCTACAAGATCAACAACGCGACGACCTGAATCTCCAGGAACGGAGATAACAATCTGACGGTTGGTTCCACTTCCCTGTGCAGTTACCTCTGACTCTGCAACACCGAGAGAGTCAACGCGCTGACGAATAATCGATACTGCTTGATCGATAGCTTCTGAAGTGATCTTATTTGCATCATTGGATGCGCGAGGCTGCAAAGTCACGCTCGTACCACCGCGGAGGTCGAGACCGAGTCGGACTGATGTTGCGCCTTGCAGTAGAGCGGTCGCGGTTAAGCCAACGAGAATGAGGGCCAGGATTGCGAGAGAGCGCGCTGGGCGCCCTGTGCTCTTCACGGGTTTTGTAGGTGTGGACATAGGGGCAGAGTCTAGGCGTTACTACGGCGAGGTGTCGAAAAGAGTGGCGCTATTGGCAGGTGGTGTTCGTCCTACGTGGAGATATCCAGCCTGTGTAGCTACCCGACCCCGAGGGGTGCGTGCCAGGAGACCATTTCGAACGAGAAAAGGCTCAGCAACTGCCTCGACCGTCTCCACCTCTTCGCCCACTGCAATCGCTAGAGTCGAAACGCCGACTGGTCCCCCTCCGAAGCGATCAATCAGCGCGAGAAGCACGGCGCGATCCAGCCGGTCAAGGCCTTTCTCGTCGACTTCATAGATTGTGAGCGCTTCAAGTGCATGTGCCAGTGTGAGGTTGGATGATCCAGAGACCTGAGCAAAATCTCGTACTCGGCGAAGTAAACGGTTAGCGATACGAGGAGTTCCGCGAGAACGTCCTGCAATTTCCGAGATCGCTTTGCCATCAATGGTCAGACCTAGAAGTGCAGCACTTCGGCTCAAGACTTTCTCCAGCTCTTCGCTCTCGTAATAATCCAGATGCGCAGTGAACCCAAATCGATCACGGAGCGGAGAAGGTAACAAACCAGCGCGAGTAGTTGCACCAACCAATGTGAAATGTGGCAATTGCAGTGGAATAGAGGTCGCACCAGGACCTTTGCCTACAATGACATCAACGCGAAAATCCTCCATCGCCATGTAGAGCAGCTCTTCCGCCGGACGAGAGAGGCGATGAATCTCGTCAAGGAAGAGGACTTCTCCTTCAACTAAGGACGAGAGAATTGCGGCGAGATCTCCGGCATGAGTGATTGCAGGACCGCTCGAGATTCGAATCGGAGCTCCCATCTCACCGGCGAGAATCATCGCCAAAGTTGTCTTACCTAAACCTGGAGGACCAGAGAGCAAGATGTGATCCGCCGAAGCGCCGCGAGATTTTGCTGCAGTAAGAAGGACGCTCAACTGTTCGCGTACTCGGTGCTGCCCTACGAATTCATCAAGAGACTTTGGACGTAGCGCCAGCTCAGCAGTTGATTCTTCACTTGAAGATCGGACGAGTTCTGGATCCACGATTCGGTCGTTCATCGCTTACCGCTTTGTAAAGTGAGTTTGAGTAAATCGGCCAATGAATATGAAGCTGGATCAAGGCCGTCTTCCGCTAATTGATTAAGACTTGCATTGATTGCTAAATCCGATTCCTTCGCGCTGAAACCCAAACCTGTAAGAGCGGCAAGTAACTGATCTCTAACGCCATGATGTGAGGATATGAATTGTGGCGCGCTATCGGATACTAATTTGCCTTTGAGTTCAAGAATCAGGCGCTGTGCACCTTTCTTACCAATTCCCGGAACCTTCTCAATGGTCTTGATATCTTCGGCAGTAATTGCCTGTGCCAATTCATCTGGAGTAAGAGCGCCAGTGATTGCGAGTGCGACCTTCGGGCCAATACCGGAAACAGATTGGAGAGTTTCGAAGATATCGCGCTCATGTGGATCTAGAAAACCAAAGAGAGTTAATGAATCCTCTCGAACGACGAGTGTGGTCGATAAGGTGAGAGCAGCGCCCATGACAATCTGAAGAGATGTTCGAGGGGTGAGCGAAATTGCATAACCAACTCCCCCAACCTCAAGAACCACTTTCTCCGTGGTGAGGTGGCGAACTGTGCCGGTGAGTTGAGCGATCATGATTTTCTCAGTTTAGCAACGCGTTCGCGTTCGGCCTTAACTGCCGCAGCAAGTCGCGAAGTTCCCTCTCCGCGCCATGCGTGAGTGATTGCCAGTGCAAGAGCATCGGTCGCATCAACCGGCTTGGGAATCACTTCGAGCGAGAGAATTCGTTTGACCATCTCTGCCACCTGAACTTTGCCGGCACGTCCAGATCCTGTTACCGCAGCTTTAACTTCGGAGGGCGTATGCAATGCAACGGGAAGTCCTCGCTTTGCCGCGATAAGAAGTGCAATGCCTGCCGCTTGGCCAGTACCCATGACAGTTCGCACATTGTGCTGAGCAAAGACTCGTTCGACTGCAATGACGTCAGGCTTATTGCGCTCAATCCAGTTTTCAAGCTCTATCTCGAGTTGGAGCAAACGTTTTTCAAGCGGAGCATCTGAAGGGGTGAGAATTACTCCAACATCCTGAAGTGAAAGTTCTTTTGCGCTTCTTTGGGAGATAACTCCAACACCGCATCGAGTGAGACCAGGGTCAATACCCATAATGATCTTCGTGGCGCTCATAGAGGAGAGCCTATCGGCTAAGCCTGCGGTACTTAAGAAAGGCTTGCCATCACCTCATCGGATACATCGAAGTTGGCGTAGACATTCTGCACATCATCAAGTTCTTCGATGGCGTCGATGAGTTCGAATACTTTGGTAGCACCCTCGGCATCCAATGGAATCATCATCGATGGAAGGAAAGATGAATCTGCGGACTCATAATCAATGCCTGCACTTTGTAGAGCAGTTCGCGCTGCGACAAGATCTGAAGCCTCACATACAACTTCGAAGGATTCTCCGAGATCATTAACTTCCTCAACTCCAGCTTCCAGTGCTGCTTCCAAAATCGTATCTTCGGTAGCACCTACCGCTTTATTGACGATGATGACACCTTTACGATTAAAGAGATATGACACTGAACCTGGATCGGCCATGGTGCCACCGTTGCGTGTCACAGCAACGCGGACTTCAGATGCTGCTCGGTTTCGATTATCGGAGAGACACTCAATCATGATGGCAACGCCGTTAGGGCCATATCCTTCGTACATGATGGTCTGCCAATCGGCGCCACCAGATTCAAGACCAGCACCGCGCTTTACAGCGCGTTCGATATTGTCAGCCGGCATCGAGTTCTTCTTTGCCTTTGCAATTGCATCAAAGAGCGTTGGATTTCCATCTATATCCGGCCCACCATTGCGCGCTGCAACTTCAATCGCCTTAATCAACTTGGCGAA
>JACCDM011112824.1_pt1 | contig 38682 bp, 30 predicted proteins | sample 7445851 | NCBI WGS metagenome assembly JACCDM01 (sample SAMN15323438, study PRJNA562643) | freshwater metagenome | isolation source: river surface water | place: USA:Blue River Watershed | collected 2017-08-16
CATCAGCCCATGTTTTTAAATCTTCTTCTGAATAAAATTTATCTACAGAAGATTTAAGCGTGCCATCCAAATTATATTTCACATACACTAAGCCTTTCGCACCAATTTGTGGACGCTTCACAAAATCTGTTAATTCATCTATTTGCTTTCTGGTATATTCAGAAGCACCTTTCACATTGATACCTACTACTAGGTTACAAGCATCAAACACTTGAAAATCTTTTCCACTGATTACATCTCGATCATCGCCTTTCAACTCTACAAATTCCATTCCAAAGCGAATATCTGGTTTATCAGAACCATAATATTTCATCGCATGCGCATAAGTCATACGACTCACGTCTCCAACTTCAATTCCTTTTACGGTTTTAAACAAATGTTTAATTAATCCTTCAAAGACATTTAATACATCTTCCTGCTCCACAAAAGCCATTTCACAATCGATTTGTGTAAACTCAGGCTGACGATCTGCACGTAAGTCCTCATCTCTAAAACACTTCACCAATTGATAATATCTATCAAATCCAGAAACCATTAACAATTGTTTAAAAGTTTGCGGAGATTGCGGAAGCGCATAAAATTCTCCCGGATTCATACGAGAAGGCACCACAAAATCGCGTGCACCCTCAGGTGTAGATTTGATCAAAACAGGTGTTTCCACCTCGATAAATTCAAGATTATCTAAATAATTTCGTACCTCACGAGCCATTCGGTGACGTAATTGCAAACTAGCGCGAATTGGATTTCTTCTTAAATCCAAATAACGGTATTTCATACGAACATCATCCCCACCATCTGTCTCATCTTCAATTAAGAATGGAGGTAATTTTGCTGGATTTAAAATCCGAATAGAAGAAATCTTTATTTCAATATCTCCTGTAGGTATTTTGTCGTTTTTTGACAAACGCTCAACCACCGTTCCTTTTGCCTCAATTACAAACTCTCTTCCCAAGGTTCTTGCAGTTGCCATTGCCTCCGCACCGGTTTTACCCTCTTCCAACATTAATTGGGTAATACCATAACGGTCGCGCAAATCTATCCACACCATTCCACCTTTATCTCTTGAGCGTTGCACCCAACCACATAATGTCACCTCTTGTCCCACATGGGCCATTCTCAACTCTCCGTTTGTATGCGATCTAAACATAAAATCTTCCTAATTTTTTAAAAACAAATGCAAAATTACAGAAAATAGAGGGCCTATAAAAGCGTTCTGCAAAACTTTATATTGCTTGCCTGTAAAAGCTTTGTGTTTTTTCTGTATTTTGAACAAAAAAAATTGGTGCCTGATGGCACCAATCAAATTCAAATTACTAAAAAAATGGTAAGGGTTAGGTTTTTAAGGGTTGGTTAGGTTATTAAAAAAAGTACTTGGTTAGGTTTAATTATTAGTGGTTGATAGGTCAAAATTACTTGATCAAAATTTTAGTCGAGTTGTGATTTTGCAACTTTTTTAAATTTCATGAAAAAAATAGGAATCATTGGTTCAGGGATTGGAGGATTGGCCTTAGGTTTAAGGGTGGCAAAAAAAGGATATGAAGTACATCTTTTTGATAAAAATCCTTATCCGGGTGGCAAATTAGCTGAAATAAAGCTTTCAACTTATCGATTTGATGCTGGACCGTCTTTATTTACTCAACCCCATTTAGTGGATGAATTATTCGAATTATTCGGCAAGAACCCAAGAGATTACTTTACCTATCAAGCGCTAGATCCAATTTGTCATTATTTTTGGGAAGATGGAACTCAATTAAAAACGCAGCAAAATCCAGAAGAAAGTATTCGAGAAATAGCCCAAAAATTAAGTGAAGATGTAGCGACGCTTCAAGCTTATTTTAATCATTTTAAACAAGCATTCAACACCATTCAGCCTCTATTTTTAGAAAAATCTTTACACAAAATTAGCACTTGGACAGGCAAAGATGCATTGAGAGGTTATTTGAAAATTCCCAAATTGGGTATACATACCACCATGAATGCCTTTCATGAAAAACGATTTAACAATCTGAAAACAGTGCAATTGTTCAATCGATATGCAACATATAATGGATCTGATCCCTACCAAACACCTGCGACTTTAACGGTTATCCCTCATTTGGAATACCATTTAGGTGCATATTTCCCGAAGGGTGGAATGATAGAAATTATCAATTCTTTAGTCAAATTAGCAAAAGAAGAAGGTATTCATTTTCATTTAAATGAAATGGTGGATGAAGTACTTTTTGAAAAAAATGAAGCGAAAGGTTTAAAAACAAACAAAGGCAGCTACAAATTTGATTATATAGGAAGTAATTCAGACATCACACCTTTATACCGAAAATTATTTAAAAACAGTTCGATCCCTATCCCAGAAAAGCTGTTAAATCAAGAAAAATCAAGTTCTGGAATAATTTTTTATTGGGGAATCAAACGCCAGTTTTCTGAATTAGGGGTACATAATATCTTTTTTAGTGAAAATTATCGAGATGAATTCAAGGCAATTTTCAAAGAAAAAACCATTTACTCGGACCCAACCATTTATTTACATATTTCCTCCAAAGTAGAAAAAAACGACGCCCCGGAGGGCGGCGAAAATTGGTTCATATTAATCAATACTCCAAATAACGATGGACAAGATTGGGATGATTACGCGGCAAAAACAAAAGAATATGTGATTCAAAAAATCAATCGCATCCTAAAAATCTCCTTGGAAGACTATTTGGAAGAGGAAGATTATTTAGATCCACAACGAATTGAAGCAAGAACCAGTTCAGCGGGAGGTGCATTATATGGCAATTCATCAAATAATCCGTTTGCAGCTTTTTTACGTCATCCAAATTTTACTTCAAAAATTCCAAATATGTTATGGGTGGGAGGAAGTGTGCATCCTGGAGGAGGTATTCCACTTTGTTTATCCTCTGCAAAAATTGCGAGCCAAGCGCTTAAGGATTGATGGATTTTCAATAGCTTTGTAAAAAAATTACAAAAATGATTCAAAGACCCCAATCTATATTTTTATTAATCGTAATTGCTTGTGAAATTTTTGTTTTAACTGGAACGAGTGTCTGGACAAAAACAAATTTTGATGGAAATGAAATTATTGTCACTATTCAGTCGCTAAAGCAAACCTTAAATGGTGCAAGTGTAAAAGAAAGTTCACACTTATTAGCAATCGGTTTATTAGCGGCTTCTACCCTTTTATCTCTTGGAATTATTTTTTCTTTTAAAAATAGAATGCGCCAAATGATGATGGGCCTTATCAACTCCATGCTAATTGCAGGTACCGTTGGATATCTGTTTTATATTATTTTCAAAGAAGCCATTCCATTATTCTCACCAGAGCAAAATGGAAAATACGACCTAGGTTTTTATGCCCTTGTCGTAGCCCTATTAGGAAACATGATTGCCAATCGTTTAATTAGAAAAGACGAAATGTTGGTGAGAAGTTCGGATAGAATGCGTTAAAGTTGAAAGTGGAAAGTTGAGAGTGGAAAGTTTATTTGTTCACTTTCAACTTTCCACTCTCCACTTTCAACTTAAACGATTCCTTCTTTCAATAAATCATGCAAATGCACAAAGCCAACGGCTTTTCCATTTTCTAACACAACTAATTGTGTAATATTTTTATTTTGCATGATGGCCAGAGCTTCTGTTGCATAGGCCTCTGCATCAATTGTTTTGGGATTAGTGTTCATCATATCGGATAATTTCACACTTGACCAATCTGTAGTTTTTTCTAACATTCGACGTAAATCACCATCTGTGACAATACCTAGTAATTGATCTCCCTCCATTACTGTTGTGGCACCTAATCTCTTGGAAGAAATTTCGTGTATTGCATCTTGTATACTTGCATTTGGCGAAATAGAAGGAAATTCATGATGAGGGTACATATCACTCACCTTTAAATATAACCTTTTTCCTAGAGCACCTCCAGGATGATATTTAGCAAAATCTTTTGAAGAAAAGTCGCGCGCCTCTAATAAACAAACTGCCAAGGCGTCTCCTAATGCCAAAGCAACAGTTGTGGAAGTAGTAGGGGCCAAATTTAGACCATCGGCCTCTCGTTCAGCAAAGGCGTGTAACAAATAATCAGCTTGTTGACCTAAAAATGAATTCGGATTAGATACCATTGCAATTAATGGAACACCTAAACGTTTAATCAACGGAACTAACACTTTTATTTCGGGGGTATCACCTGATTTAGATATACAAACAACAGAATCTTCGGATTGAATCATGCCTAAATCGCCATGAATGGCATCAGCAGCGTGCATAAAAATGGAAGGAGTACCCGTTGAGTTTAAAGTTGCTACAATTTTTTGTGCAATGATGGCAGATTTTCCAATACCCGTAAAAACTACTCTTCCATTCAATTGCAATAAATGTTCAACACAGTCAACAAATTGTGAATCAATTAAATCTCTGACTTGAAGGATGGCATTCGCTTCTTCTTGTAAAATTTTTTTTGCTGTGGATTCAATATTTTTGCTTAATTTCAATTTAAAGATGTTTTGCGGTTCAAAGATACCCAAAAAGAGTAGAATTGACTATGAAGACTAAACCAATGTTAAAAAAATATGCCTAATACTATCACTACAGAGGTTTTAAAGGAGCAGCTAAAGCTAACTTTTGGATTTGATCAATTCAGGGGTGAACAAGAGCATATCATTAAAAATACAATTGAAGGCAATCATAGTTTTGTATTAATGCCAACGGGGGCAGGAAAGTCACTATGTTATCAGTTACCTGCTATTGTCATGGATGGTACTGCAATTGTAATTTCTCCACTAATTGCATTGATGAAGAATCAAGTGGACCAAATGCTTGCATTTGGTGTAAATGCCCAGTTTTTAAACTCCTCCTTGAGCAAGGTAGAAATTAATAAAGTAAAATCTGAAGTTTTAAAAGGGGAAGTTAAATTATTGTACATTGCTCCTGAATCGTTAAATAAACAAGAAAATTTAAGCTTTTTACGACAAGCCAAAATATCATTTGTAGCCATAGATGAGGCACACTGTATTTCTGAGTGGGGTCATGATTTTAGACCTGAATATCGAAAAATCAAATCGATCATAGAAGAAATTGACACCAAATTACCCATAATAGCCCTAACGGCAACCGCTACACCCAAGGTTCAACAAGATATACAGAAAACTTTAGGTTTAGAGGATGCAAAGGTTTTCAAAACTTCATTTAATCGTAAAAACTTGTATTATGAAATACGATCAAAGCATGAAGTAGACAAGCAATTGATTCGTTATATTAAATCACATACAGGAAAAGCGGGAATCATTTATTGTTTAAGCAGAAAAAAAGTAGAAGAAGTTGCAGAGTTACTACATGTAAATGGTGTGAATGCACTTCCCTACCATGCAGGATTAGAACCCCAAGTAAGAATGAGCAACCAAGAAGCCTTTTTAAATGAGGAGGTTGATGTGATGGTAGCCACTATTGCCTTTGGAATGGGAATAGATAAACCAGACGTTCGTTTTGTTATACATTATGATGCACCTAAATCATTAGAAGGATATTATCAAGAGACAGGTCGAGCTGGAAGAGATGGGTTGGATGGCACCTGTATCTTGTTTTTTGCACAAGACGATATTGAAAAACTAGATAAGTTCAATAAAAATAAAGGTATTTCTGAGAAGGAAAATGCTAAAATTTTATTAGCTGAAATGGAAGACTTCGCCAATTTAGGCGTTTGTAGAAGAAAACAATTACTTCATTATTTTGGAGAACATTTAGCTGAAGATTGCGGATTTTGCGACAATTGCCAACATCCGAAACCCTCTTTTAAATCAGAAGAGGAAGTTGTTTGGGTGCTTGAAACGATTCAATCCATTGAAGAAAAATTCGATTCAGAACACATTGCTGATATATTAGAAGGGAAACAAACCCAATTTGTAGAAAGTTACGGGCACGATAAACTATCTCACTTTGGAAAAGGTCAAAACCCATTTTGGATTATTGGAGAAGAGGAGGAGGATGAGGAGGAGGATGAAGAGGATGATGATTTTGATGATGAATTAGGAGATGATGAAGAGGTTGAACAAAAACCTAAGAAAAAAACTGGAAAGGCAAAAAAATCAGTCAAGAAAAAGCAAGATCCAGAAACCTTACGAGCTTCGCCATGGCTTTCGTTTATCAAGCAAATTGCTATTTCTGGGTTATTAGAAAAAGATGTTGAAAATATAGGTTGTTGGAAGATCACTGAAAAAGGACATGAATATGTGTCTAATTCGTATCCATTAACTTTTTATAAAGACCACGATTACGAAAAAGAAGTTCAAGAAGCTATCGAAGAAGAAGAATCAGGAATTAATGCAAAAGCATACGATACAGAGCTATTCGAGATCTTAAAAACCCTTCGTAAAAAGATTGCGAAGGAAAAAAACCTCCCCCCCTATGTCATTTTCCAAGATCCTTCTTTGGAAGAGATGGCAACCACATATCCAAGTACCCAAGAAGAAATGGCACAAATAAATGGGGTTGGTATGGGAAAAGTGATTAAATTTGGGAAACCGTTTTTAGACGTCATCAACAGGTACGTGGAGGAGAATGAAATTGAAACTGCGAAGGAAGTTGTTGTAAAGTCTACTGTCAATAAATCTATGATTAAAATTTACATCATCCAGCAGGTTGATCGTAAAATTGATTTAGATATCATTGCCGAACAAAAGGAGTTATCAATGGATGAATTAATCAGCGAAATTGAAACGATTTGTTATTCGGGAACTAAATTAAATTTAGATTATTACATCAACCAAGTAATAGATCCTGATAAGCAAGATGAGATTTATGATTATTTCATGAGTGCAGATACAGATAATATTACTCAAGCGATGGAAGAATGTAATATTGATGATGTTGTTGAAGACGAATTACGTTTGATGCGGATTAAATTTTTAAGTGAGTTAGCAAATTAAATTGATATGAATGTTTTAATATTGGGATCAGGTGGAAGAGAACATGCCTTTGCTTGGAAGATATCCCAAAGTCCGCTTTTAAGTTCTTTATATATTGCCCCGGGGAACCCTGGTACAGCCGAAATTGGCACTAATCTTTCCGTTCAAGTAACCGACTTTGAAGGTATCAAACAGGCCATCAAAGATTTTCATATTGAACTTGTAATTGTGGGGCCAGAAGAGCCTTTGGTAAAGGGTATAAGAGATTTTTTAGAGGCAGATGAAAGTTTACAGCATATCGGCATCGTTGGTCCAGGTAAATTAGGTGCACAGTTGGAAGGCAGTAAAGATTTTTCAAAAAACTTTATGCACAAATACCAAATTCCAACGGCAAAATCGCAAACCTTTATTAAGGATACAATTGAAGAAGGATTGGAGTATTTGACTAAGCAATCTTTTCCAATCGTATTAAAAGCAGATGGATTAGCTGCTGGAAAAGGAGTTATCATTGCACAATCTTTGCAAGAGGCTCAAGATACTTTAAAAGAAATGCTTTTAGATGCCAAATTTGGAGATGCTAGCGCCAAAGTAGTGATTGAAGATTTTTTACAAGGCATTGAGTTATCCGTTTTTGTATTAAGCGATGGAGAAAATTATGTTATTCTTCCTGAGGCGAAAGATTACAAACGTATCCGTGAAAATGATGAAGGATTAAATACGGGAGGAATGGGCGCTGTTTCACCGGTACCATTTGCGAATGAAAAATTCATGGAAAGGGTAAAACAAAAGGTAGTTGAGCCCACTATACAAGGATTAAAAACAGAAGGAATCCCTTACCAAGGCTTTATTTTCATTGGTTTAATGAATCATGATGGTGAACCATATGTGATTGAATACAACGCCCGAATGGGAGATCCAGAAACTGAAGTGGTTTTACCTAGAATCGAATCAGATTTCTTATCTTTGTTGTTTGCATCTTCAAAAGGCAAATTAAATGGTCAAAAAATTGTTTTATCTGATCAATTTGCTGTAACAACGATGGTCGTATCTGGAGGATATCCGGAAGATTACAGAAAAGGAGATGAAATGACTGGCTTTGAAAATGTAAAAGATGCTTTAATTTTTCATGCTGGAACAAAAAGTGTGGATGGAAAAATCGTTACTTCAGGAGGAAGAGTAATGGCCTTAACTGGTCTTTCAAATACCTTGGAAAACGCCATTCAAAAATCGCAAAAAGCGGCAAATGCCATTCAATATGAAGGCAAACATTTTAGAAAAGACATAGGTTTGGATGTACTGAGGTACAATAAACCTTAAATAAGAAAATAAATGGCTTGTAAGTCTTGTACATCTGGTGCATGTGGATCAACAATTGCTGGCGAAAGCGTAGCAGGTTGCCAAAGTAATGGTTCATGCGGCACGGGAGCATGCAATAAAATGAACGTATTTGATTGGTTGTCGGACCTAGATGTCCCTTCCTTTCAACGTTATGATATTGTTGAAGTAAAATTCAAAGGAGGAAGAAAGGAATACTTCCGTAATGCAGATACTTTACAATTGCACACAGGAGATGCAATTGTAATTGACTCCGGATCTGGTGCACATATTGGTATCGTTTCCCTTCAAGGCGAATTAGTTAGATTACAATTATTAAAAAAAGGAATCAAAGACGACGATTCCATCAAAAAAATCATTCGCATCGCGAATGAAAAGGATTTGGAAAAACATGAACAATCAATTGCTCGTGATTTACCAACCATGTATCGTACCAGAGAAATCGTTCGAGATTTGAAACTTTCCATGAAAGTTTCAGACGTTGAATACCAATCAGATGGAGGAAAAGCTACTTTTTATTATTCATCAGATGATCGCGTTGACTTTAGAGAGCTTATTAAATTATTAGCAACCGAATTTAAGGTTCGAATAGAAATGAAGCAAATTTCGCTTCGACAAGAAGCTGGCAGAATTGGTGGTTTGGGTATTTGTGGAAGAGAATTATGTTGCTCTACTTGGTTAACCGATTTTAAAAATGTAACTACTTCTGCTGCTAGATACCAAAATTTATCTCTCAATCCAGTAAAACTAAGTGGGCAATGTGGTCGACTTAAATGCTGCTTGAATTATGAATTGGAAACCTACATGGATGCTCTAAAAAATATCCCAACGGTAGAAGGTAAATTGTTAATCCGAAAAGGAAAGGCAAGTTTACAAAAAACGGATATTTTTAAACGCATGATGTGGTTTGGCGTTGAAGGAGAAGAAAGCAATTGGATACCTGTTTCTTGTGACCGTGTAGCAGAAATAATTGAACTAAATAAAAAAGGAATCATTCCCGAATCTTTTGAAAATCTTAGTCCAGATAGTCCAGAACCAGAAAAACTAAGTGTATCAGAATTAAATTCTGACTTAGATCGGATGGACAAAAAATACACCAAGAACCGAAATCAACAGAACCATCCACACCCAGGAAAGAAAAAGTTTAATAGAAATGAGGGAAGAGGGAATAGGGATGAGAATAGAGGGAAGAGTGATGAGGGAAGAGTTAATAGAGAGCAGGTAAAGAATCAGCCTGAAAATCGAGTTGAGGGACAGACACCAGGAAATGAAGCACCGAGACCGAAGAAAAAGTTTAAAAAGAAATTCAGACCAAAACCGAATGGAGGGAATGGAAATAGTGCGCCAGCAGCAGAATAACCTTTTAAAGGTCATTTGTATATCGATTTCGTTCTTGCTTTTTTCTTGTCAAATTGAACCTGGATTTGAAGATAATATTTCTTTAGGATCAAATGGATGGCCTGAAAAACAGCCCATTCATTTTCAAATTCCTCAAGTTCCAGAAACGGGTTTTTATCAATTAAATGTCTTAATTAGACAAGACAATAATTATCCTTATTACAATTGCTTTTTTATTGCTGAAGTAAAAAATGCACAGGGCAATAACTTAAAAAAGGGATTGGCAGAAGCTATTTTTTATGATCAAATCACAGGGAAACCCAAAGGAGATGGATTAGGTGATTTATTTAATCACCAATATAAAATTTTTGATAAAATATACCTTAAAAAAGGAGAGCCTATTCAAATCAATCTTCGACAATTTATGCGAAAGGATACACTTCAAGGGATTTTATCGGTAGGATACGCACTTAAACCTATTGAAGCAAATGGCAAAAATTGATGATATAGATAAGCAAATCCTAGCCTTCTTAAATGAAGATGCTTTTGTCTCTAACAAAGAAATGGCCCTGCGACTTGGGATGAGTCCAACTCCAATCCATGAGCGGATCAAAAAAATGGAAAAAGAAGGGATCATTAAAGGTTATAAAGCCGTTATCGATCCACATAAATTAGGAAAATCATTAACTGTCTTTTGCGAAATTACTCTAAAAGAACATGCTGCAGATTATTTAAAACAATTTGAGGATGATGCAATGTCGCTTCAGGAAGTGCAAGAATGCTATTGTGTATCTGGGAACAGTGATTTTTTACTCAAAATTGTCGTTTCAGATATGGACGACTATCGAAATTTCATCCTGCATAAACTAGCAAGTATTAAAAATATTGGCAACGCACAGAGTCATTTTGTAATGAATGAAATAGGAAATAAAGATTTTTCTCCTTGGTTGAGCAATTAACCTACAAATGAGGTCAATAATACCTAAATAATTAAGTAACTTGAAATTTAAACCTGTTTAAAACAATAGAAATGAATAAACCTACCAAAAATCTAATTACAATCTTTGTAATTCTACTTATTCTAGGATTGGCATTTTATCCGAAAATCAAAAAACTAACAGCCGAGCCTGATAAGAAAGAAGCGGGAAAAGATAAAGGGGGTAAAGGCGGCCCCGGAGGAAAAGGTGGTAAAACAGCTGTTGTCGTTTCTGTTGTAAAGGAAACTAGATTAGATGATATGATCAGCTCTACTGGTAGTATTTTACCGAATGAAGAAGTCGAAATCCATTCAGAAATTGCTGGTAGAATCATTCTCTTAAATATCAAGGAAGGTGATTTAGTTCAAAAAGGAACTATATTGTTCAAAATAAATGATGATGATCTTCAGGCTCGATTGAAGAAATTAAGTTTCAATAAAAAATTAGCAGAAGATAATGAGGCAAGACAAAAAGTCTTGTTACAGAAAGAAGCGATTTCTCAAAGAGAATACGATATCGCAGTCAATACCGTAAATACGATTGAAGCAGATATTGAAGACTTGAAAGTACAAATATCTAAATGTACAGTGAAAGCCCCATTTGCTGGAATTGTCGGATTTAGATATGTAAGTTTAGGAAGTTACATCTCCCCTTCTAGTCGTATTGCCACATTAACCAGTTCCAATCCAGTTAAGATCGAATTTTCGATTCCGGCTAAGTACGCAAGTGCCATTCATAAAGGAAATTCCATTGAATTTACTACAGAAAATGATGAGAAAACTTTTAATGGAAAAGTTTATGCGGTAGACCCTAAAATTGATCCACAAACTCGTACGTTACAAATTAGAGCGCTGTCTCCAAATCCAGGAAATAAATTAGTTCCAGGTGCTTTTGCTAAAGTAAATTTGATTACAAAAACCAAAGGATCTGCTATTATGATCCCAACGGAAGCGGTTATTCCAGAGGCCAAAGGCAATAAGGTCTTTGTTGTGGTAAATGGCAAGTCAGTTCCAAGACCAGTTGTTCTAGGCACAAGAGCTGAAAAAACAGTTGAAATTTTGAAAGGTTTAAGCAAAGGAGATACCTTGATTACAAATGGTATCATTCAAGTAAAACCAGATGGCGATATCGAAATCAAAGAAGTAGTAGACTAAAATGCCTCTTTATCTGCTCAAATATCAAATTTGGAAATACAAATTCCAAAAATTAGCTTTTACGGTTCAAGCTGTAATAAGCTATATTGAATTTATTCTTTGGGCAAAGATTACAAAATTAAAAAATCCTAAAGACCAATTAGTTGGTATTTTATTAGCCGAACATTTAGGAGATATTGTTGCGGCAGAACCCATTATTGAGGCTATAAAAAAGAAATATCCCCAATCTAAAATCTGTTGGATTGCTAAAAAACAATTCCATATTCTGTTGCAAAACCATCCAAAAATTGATTTTTTATTGGAAGAGAAGAATATTTATACGAGCACCTTGTTAACCAAAAAAAATCCATTTGATGTATTCTACAACCTGCACATCAATGGAACAAGAAACCAACCATTTTATAATCCAATATTCTTCAATCCCGCCTCAGAAGCTACTCATTTAACGGTTGAAAATTATTATCATTCTCACAATCTATTGCAAATTTTCAGCAAATATGCCCAATTAGAAATTGTGAATGATCAGCCACAATTGTATGTTGAGAAAGTTCCCGTACACCTACCTTTCAAAGGAGATTATTGGGTAATTCATACAAAGTCGAACCAAACAAGCAGAGAGTGGAAAGATGAAAAGTGGCAGGAATTAATTCCCAAACTACTTGATCAATATCCTATCCATATAATTGAAATTGGCATGAAGAATGGAATAGTATGCAAGAATCCTAAATTTCATTCCTTGGTAGGTAATTTATCCTTATTGGAAAGTATAGAGGTCATTAAAAATGCCAAATTTTTCATTGGCATCGATTCTGGACCTTCACATATTGCAAATGCCTTTCAAATTCCTGCGCTTTTAATTTTAGGAAAGTATGAAAATTTCAATTCATACATGCCATTTTCTGGTGCATACCAAAAAGGAGAAATCGCAAAAATATATTTTAATCAGCTTCAATCTGCAGCTGAACATTCAGTTGAAGAAATTTTTACAGCAATTGAACAAACCTATTTAAAACAACCAGTTAGTTTGGTATAATCATAAAACTATGGCTTCATTATCAGAAATAAGCATTAAAAGACCCGTACTATCGATTGTAATGTCAATTACCATCATCGTTTTCGGCATTATCGGGTATACTTTTTTAGGTATTCGTGAATATCCATCTGTGGACCCGCCAGTTGTAACTGTTCAAACTGCCTATACAGGTGCCAATGCAGATATCATTGAATCACAAATTACTGAACCATTAGAGGAATCTATCAATGGTATTGCGGGGGTTCGAACCTTGTCCTCATCTTCAAGAGATGGAAGGTCTTCAATTACCGTAGAATTTGACATTGCTGTAAATATTGAAGATGCCGCAAATGATGTACGCGACCGTGTTTCTAGAGCTATGGCCTTACTACCAAAAGATGTAGACCCTCCGGTAGTATCCAAGGCAGATGCTGATGCTATGCCCATTTATAATGTAAACGTTTATTCAAAAACACGTGATTTACTTAGTTTAAATGAAATTGCCACAAGAAATATCAAAGAAAAATTTCAAACGGTTCCAGGTGTAAGTTCAGTTCAATTATGGGGTGAGAAAAAATATGCAATGCGTTTACGTATCGACCCTGAAAAATTAGCTTCTTTTCACCTTACGGCTCCTGATATTGCCAATGCCTTAACCAAACAAAATATTGAACTTCCTTCTGGAAGCATTGAAGGAGCAAATACTGAGTTAACTGTTCGTACTCAAGGTAGGTTAACCACCGTTGAGGACTTTAACAATATGATCATCAAGGAAGAAGGTGACCGCGTAGTTAAATTCATTGATGTAGGTTTTGCTGAATTATCGCCTGAAAATGAAAAAACATTTTTTAAACGCGATTTATCACCAATGATATCCATTTCAGTTATTCCACAACCTGGATCTAATCAAATCCAAATTGTAGATGCAATCCGAAAAAAAGGACTTCAAATTCAGTCTACACTACCGGATGATGTGATTATGAAAGAAGGTTTTGACAACACTCGTTTTGTTAGAAAATCCATCGAAGAAGTTGAAGAAACAATCCTTATAGCTGTTATTTTAGTAACGATTATCATATTTCTTTTCCTTAGAGATTGGCGATCAACCATCATTCCATTAACAGCCATTCCTGTTAGTTTAATTGGAGTATTTTTCCTCATGTATCTAGTAGGTTTCTCCATTAACGTTCTTACGCTACTAGGAGTAGTTCTGTCAATTGGACTTGTGGTAGATGACGCCATTGTAGTTTTGGAAAACATCTATTCTAAAATTGAAGAAGGCCTTACTCCTTGGCAAGCAGCGGTGGAAGGTTCAAAAGAAATTTATTTTGCTGTTATTTCTACTACAATCACGCTTGCAGCAGTATTCTTACCTGTGATTTTCCTTCAAGGTATTACGGGTCGACTTTTCCGTGAGTTTGGTATTGTAGTAGCCGGATCAGTTATCATTTCTGCTTTTGTTTCATTGACATTAACTCCTATGTTGAGTTCAAAATTATTAAAAAGCAGACACGATAAACCTTGGTTTTACCGTGTAACAGAACCCTTTTTTATATGGCTGACAGACGCATACCAAAGCTCCTTAGAAGGATTTTTGCGCATCCGATGGTTTGCCTGGGTAATGATGGTTTCATTATTTGGAATCATATATGCATTATTCAAATTTGAAGCTATTCCATCAGAATTGGCACCTATGGAAGACAGAGCACAAATGCGTATCAATAGTACCGCACCTGAAGGGGCAACTTTCGAATATATGTTGAATTATACAGATGCTATTTCAAAATTCTTGATGGATGAAATTCCAGCAAAAGAGAGAACCGCTGTATATTCTATCACTTCTCCTTCTTTTGGAAATGGTGGTTTCAATTCAGGAAGTATGCGTGTTCTTTTAATTGAAGATAAAACAAAAAGACGATCACAACAGGAAATCGCTGAAGGCTTACAAGCTAAAATTAAAAAATTCACTGGCGCTCGATCTGTCATTATCCAAGAACCTACTTTATCTACCGGCCAAAGGGGTGGTGGTGGTCTACCTGTCGCATTTGTTGTACAAGCTCCTAATTTTAACGCCTTGAGAAAAATGGTTCCTCAATTTATGGCGAAAATTAGAGAGTCTTCAAAATTTGATATGGCAGATGTGAATTTGAAATTCACTAAACCAGAACTTCGATTAGAAATCGACCGTGCAAAGGCTCAAAATTTGGGTATTTCTATCCAAGACATTGCTCAAACATTACAATTAGGTTTATCTGGTCGTCGATTTGGATATTTTGTAATGGAAGGAAAACAATACCAAATCATTGGTCAAATTGAACGCCCGAAAAGAAATGATGTATCTGACTTAAAATCTTTATATGTAAAAAATAACAGAGGCGATTTAATTCAATTAGACAACTTGGTTAAAATTACCGAACAAAGTACTCCTCCGCAATTATTCCGTTATAATCGTTATGTAGCTGCAACCGTTTCAGCTCAATTAGCCAAAGGAGTAACTCTTGGAGAGGGTTTAAATGAAATGGATAAACTAGCTAAAGAGACGTTCGATGTTTCATTTTCATTTGCCTATGATGGTCAAAGTAAAGAATTCAAAGAATCAAGTTCATCATTATTGTTTGCTTTTGGCTTAGCAATCTTGTTGATTTATTTAATTCTTTCTGCACAATTCGAAAGTTTTGTTGATCCATTTATCATTTTATTTACTGTTCCTCTTGCGGTGGCAGGTGCCCTATTAACCTTATGGGATTTCAGCCAAACATTAAATATCTTCTCACAAATTGGAATCATCGTCCTCATTGGTTTAGTAACCAAAAATGGAATTCTTATTGTGGAATTTGCCAATCAACGGAAAGAATCCGGATCTGAACGTACAAAAGCTGTTATTGAAGCCTCCGTTGCTCGTTTTAGACCAATTGTTATGACTTCTCTATGTACCATCTTAGGTATTTTACCAATTGCATTGGCATTGGGATCGGGTTCTCAATCGCGTGTCTCAATGGGTATCGCGGTTGTAGGTGGTATGCTTTTTTCTACTTCCTTAACTTTATATATCATTCCTGCTATTTATAGCTATTTATCAAGAAATCTTAAAAAGCGTGCAGAAGCGGTTGCTTCTCCAGAATTAGTTAGCAATGAGTAAACCTGCCGATTACATGCAACGAGCACTCGACCTGGCAAAATTGGGTCAAGGGTTCGTTGCACCAAATCCTATGGTAGGTTGTGTCATTGTTAAAAATAATCAAATCATTGGCGAAGGATGGCACAAAGCATATGGCGGCCCACACGCAGAAGTCAATGCCATTAAATCTATAAGCGAACCAAACTCCCCCAATGGTGCAGATGTCTATGTAACCCTGGAACCATGTAGTCATTTTGGTAAAACTCCTCCCTGTACAGATTTACTGATCGCAAGCAAAGTAAAAAAAGTATATATCTGTAATGAAGATCCCAATCCATTGGTTTCAGGTAAGGGAATTCAAAAATTATTAGCAGCCGGAATAGAGGTAGAATCGGGACTTTTGGCAGATCAAGGGAATCGAGTAAACCGACATTTTTTTACTTTTCATCGACAGCAACGACCTTATTTCACCTTAAAATTTGCAACTTCCAAAGACCAATTTTTGTCTCAAAAAAATGGTAAGGCTGTAATGTTTAGCAATGAGATGAGTAGAACATTGGTGCATCAGTTGAGAACTTATCATCAAGCAATTTTAGTGGGTGTGAACACAGCCAATTGGGATAATCCTCAACTTACAGCTAGATATTGGCAAGGCAATAATCCTGTAAGAATCATCCTCGATCCCAACAATCGCATTAATTCAGATCTTCATGTATTGACAGATGAGAATCCAACTTGGATTTTTACGAAAAGGGTTTCCAAGGTAGAAGGAAACAAAATTTGGTTTGCAAGTCAAACCAAAAATGCGGATGCATTTTTGTCTTTTGTCCTTCAAACACTTTACCAAAAAAATATACATTCCATACTGGTTGAAGGTGGAGCTGCCACTTTGCAACACTTTTTAGATAATCAATTTGTTGATGAAATTATTCAAATTGAACACTCAAAAGAAATTGGTGAAGGAATTACCGCGCCTCTTATCAATGAACAATGGAAAGACATTAGAAAAGTGGGGGATGATAATTTATGGAAATATTGGTATCGCGATTAAATCCATTCAAATACTTGAGCCAACAAATAAAGATTTAAACTCAAAATCACAAAACTAATCAACCAAGCAAATAGTTGAAGTGTTTTAGAATTGACAAAAGGTCCCATTTTGGTGGCATCTCCTGTAAATAATACCAAAGGAATTACGGCGAAACTCAATTGCATGGATAAAACCACTTGAGATAAAATTAATAAATCATTAATTTTAGATTCCCCATAAATTAAAGTAACAAAAAAGGCAGGTACAATCGCCAATAATCGAGTTATTAACCGACGAATCCAAGGCTTTAAACGCAATTCGAGAAATCCTTCCATTACAATTTGACCCGCTAAAGTACCTGTAACAGTAGCATTTTGTCCAGAGGCCAAAAGAGCAATTGCAAATAAGGAACTTGCAAATCGATCGCCTAAGACAGGATCCAGTAATTGATAAGCATCTCTAATATCTGCTACATGCTGATTACCACTTAAGTGAAATGCCGCTGCCGAAAGAATTAAAATACTGGCGTTAATAAAAAAGGCAAATCCGAGAGAGATCGTGGAGTCGTATGTTGCAAACTTAATGGCTTTTGCTTTATTAGAAATTTGTGCCCCAATAGCTCTTGTTTGCACAATGCTTGAGTGTAAATACAAATTATGCGGCATCACCGTTGCACCTAAAATTCCAATAGCTACATAGAGTTGTTTGGAATCTAAAATGATACTAGAAGATGGAATTAGGCCATTAATTACCGCACCAAATTCTGGTTTTGAAACTAAGGTTTCATAAACAAAACACAGGGTAATTACACCTAGCATTGATATAACAATTGCTTCCAACTTTTTAAATCCCCGATTTTGAAAATACAGAATCAAAAAGACGTCCAAAATGGTAATCAAAATTCCGACCAAAATGGGAATATCAAATAACAAATGAAGCGCGAGGGCCGAACCAACCACCTCAGCCAAATCGCAGGCTGCTATAGCTATTTCACAAATTAACCACAAAAACACCGCAACCGGTTTTGAGAATGCATCTCCACAAGCTTGGGCCAAATCTCTGCCCGTTGCCACACCTAATTTAAGGGCCAAGTGTTGCAAAACCATCGCAAAAATACTTGAAACCAAAATAACAGATAACAAGGTATAACCAAAAGAAGCCCCTCCTGCTAAATCAGTTGCCCAGTTACCCGGATCCATATAACCCACAGCCACCATAAATCCTGGACCTATAAAGGCGCGCAAAGTAGTCCAAAATCCTTTCCCTTCTGGTACCGGAATACTTGCAAAAACTTCGCGAAGAGTATTTTCTTTACGGTCTGTACGCCAAGACATTGTATTCTAATTATGAATTATGAATTGTGAATTGTGAATTTTTGAACTTAGTTTCATAGTTTCTTAGGTTCATAGTTTCTTAGTTTCATAGTTTCTTAGGTTCATAGATTCTTAGGTTCATAGTTTCTTAGGTTCTTAGTTTCACAAATTCTTATCCATGAAATTAACAAGTATTTTTGTTAGTTCAAAATATTTTTTTAGTCTTGTCTAAATTTTTATTTAAAGTAGCCTTTATTAGGAGTCAGAATTTTAGTAATTTGCTTAAAATTTATACCCATGACAACATCATTAGCTGAGGAGAATTATTTAAAAATCATTTACCGATTATCAGAAGCTAATCCTAATGAAATTTCGACAAATGCAGTCTCCGAAATGACGCAAACAAAAGCTGCATCGGTGTCTGATATGTTACGAAAGTTATCAGAAAAGGGATGGGTAAATTACCAAAAATATCAAGGAGTTCGACTAACAGAAGAAGGTGAAAAAATAGCCTTAAATATCGTTAGAAAGCACCGACTATGGGAAGTATTTTTAGTAGAAAAGATGCAATTTAATTGGGATGAAGTTCATGAAATTGCAGAACAATTAGAACATATAGAATCGGATGAACTCATTAATAAATTAGATGCCTTTCTTGGGTTTCCTAAAGTTGATCCTCATGGCGATCCTATCCCAAACAAAGATGGAGTAATACCAGAGTTAGGATATCAATCCCTAGCAGAATGTAAATCAAACACACAATGTACCTTAATGGGTGTGGCACAGGATTCAACTTTGTTTTTACAATTATTAACAAAGTTGGAATTAAACCTGGGATCAAAATTACATGTATTAGACATTAATACCTTTGATAGATCAATCAACCTTTCCATTGGAGGAAAAGCACCTGTATTTATTAGCCACGAAGTAGCTAAAAATATTTTAATTAAAATTTAAGAGAGTAAATCTAGAACTTCTTCCTCACTCAATGCACGAAGAATACTTTCGTCTGAAGTAACAAGCTCATTTGCTAAATCTAGTTTGCGTTGCTGTAAGGCTAATATTTTTTCTTCAACAGTTTGCTTACTGATAAACTTATAAGTAAATACCGTTCTTTTTTGACCAATTCTATGAGCTCTATCAATCGCTTGTGCCTCCGCTGCAGGATTCCACCAAGGATCTAATAAAAATACGTAATCAGCAGCTGTCAAATTTAATCCTACACCACCAGCTTTCAATGAAATCAAAAAGACAGATTGACCTCCTTCTTTTTGGAAGCTTTCCACCTGACCTTTTCGATCGCTAGTTGCTCCATCCAAATAAGCATAAGTGATACCCATTTCATCCAATTTTTTACGAATGATATTCAGGTGTTGAACGAATTGACTAAAGATAAGAACTTTATGGTGTTGCTCGAGTACTGTCTCCAATTTTTCCATTACTGCTTCCATCTTACCAGATTCCCCTTCATACTTTTCGTCTACCAACATCGGGTGGTTAGCTAATTGACGCAATTTGGTAAGTCCTTGCAAGACAGAGAAACGAGCCTTTTGGAGTCCCTCGTCTTTAATTTGTTTTAACAAAGCATCCCGATAAAACGATTTCGTTTTATCATATAATTTTTCTTGCTCCTCAGACATTGCGCAGTAAGTGACAGATTCCATTTTCTCAGGTAAATCAGCCGCAACCTGACGCTTTTCACGTCGCAACAAATATGGTTTAATTAAATAATATAAACGTTTCTTCTTTTCTGCATCTGCCTTTTTTTCGATTGGCACCTGGAAATGGTCTTTAAAATAGCGTTGAGAACCTAAAAGACCAGCATTTACAAAATTCATTTGAGACCAAAGGTCTAAAGTCGAATTTTCTAAAGGAGTACCCGTCATTACCAAACGGTATTTTGCATTCAATTTTTGAACAGCTTTGGTAATATTGGCTAATGGGTTTTTAATCGCCTGAGATTCATCCAAAATCACATAAGCAAATTGTTGTTTTTCAAACCATTCGATATCCGAACGAACCATACCGAAAGAACATAAAATCAAATCTACTTTAGAGATTTGATTTTGTAATTTTTCTCTCTGATTTCCACTATAAACCAACACTCGTAATTGGGGAGTAAATTTCTTTGCCTCCATTTCCCAGTTATATAATAGTGAAGTTGGCATCACTAATAAACTAGGTAATGTTTCCCCTGATTCTTTCAAACTCTGTAACAAACAAAGTGTTTGCACCGTTTTACCAAGACCCATATCATCGGCTAAACAGGCCCCTAGGCCAGCAGATTGACGAGTTCGCATCCAACGATATCCCTCTAATTGATATGGTCGTAAAGTACCTTTAAAGTTTTTCGGAACAGGAAACTCCTTGGTCATCAAGCTCAAATCTTGAATTGTTTTTTGTCGCAAGGCAGTTTTGATCAAATCCTGATTTTCCCATTCTTGCACCAATTGAAAATGCTGTTTCCTTAAATAGATACCATCATCACCTGGACGAGTCTCTGAGAAATAAAACAAATCTTGATAATCATGAAACCAGTTATCTGGAATCATAGCAATAGAACCATCTGGCAAATGAAATTCATGTTTTTTAGCCAAAATTAATTGCCTAATTTTCAAGAACGGAATCTGAAATTCTCCAAATGATATGACAGCCTGTACATCAAACCAATCTAGTTTTTCGCCAATTCGAATTTTAATTTCTGGTTTGCCTAAAAAATACCTTGGAGCTTGACCATCACCTTTGAACTGCAACGTGAATCCTGCCTGATCTATTGCTTGTTTATTAATGGTAAGCCATTGAACCGCCTCTCCTCTTGAGATCACAGCTCTTCCATCTGCTTCCATGGGTAATCCCAAATTCTTCAATGCCGAAAAAGCTCTTTTCTCTTTGGAAAGAGAACGCATGATTTTTTGAAAAGAATAGGAATCCCCTTTCTTTTCAAATAAGACATTGGCTTCAGCCCCTAAATTATCCCATGGGAATCGATTGTTTCCATATTGAAACGACAACACGAATTGCCAACGATCTGAAGCCTCAAGAGCAGCACTTTTCTTTCCAGGTTTATTGGCATCTGCATCTTCTATCTTTGGACCTAAGGGACCATAAGACAATAAATATTGACAATTCTTTTCAGAATTAACGATTTCAAATCCTTTGGCATGCACGGGATAACGGGCAACCATTGCCTTCACAAACTTTTTAAAGTAGTCTTCCTCCATATTTTTCGGGATCACGACAAACTTTTTGTTTAAGAAAGCTTTTAACTTTTTACCTTCCAAGGCAGGTTTAAAATGATACAATTTTTGATTCATCAACATCCAAGCCGGCTCATCGCAAAGAATCATAGCATCTTTATACTGAAATTCAAGCTTATTCCCTTGGTATTTTAAAGACGGGAAATAGTGCGTATTCTCTTCATTTCGCATAAAATGAAACAATACATCTACAGGATCTGCTTGTATTTGAACAGATTGACGCATCGGATTTCCATCATTTCCCATGATGAAAAGCGTTTTATCTGGACATATGAGTTCAAAAATCTGAGCTCGTTTTTTCTCAACTAATTGTAAAATCACCTCTGCGAGTTCTTTTTCTCCTTTTTCAGCATCAAAGGTTTTAAGAAAGAACTCCTCTTGATTTCTCTTTTTCTGTGTATTGTATTTCTCAAAAATCATGGTTGGCTTAATGGCCTCAATCAAGGTCACAGCCGTCCGATCACGATCATCTAATTGATGTTCAAATTCACTAAAATTACGAGAAGTTAAGGTTTGATATTCCCAAGTAAGCTGTCCTTTTTCATTTAACTGTACAACAAAAACCTCGAACAAATACCCAAGGCATTCATGCGAGAGAATTGAATATACAACTTGAAAAGGTTTACTTGGAGTAATTTTCATTAGCTTCATGCCCAAATCAAAGGGCACAATGTGTCAAACTTCCAAAAATACAAGAAATAGTTGAAAAATAAATGATTTTTCAATGCTTTTTCAAAAGCATTGAAACCCAATTGTTTTTTTCTAAGGATTTTATTTTTTGAATACCAAAGCTTGCCGCTTTTTTCTCAAGTGTGGAAACATCTTGTGTATAAAATCCACTTAACAATAAATAGCCTCCCGAAACAAGTCGATTGCCATACTCTTCCATTTCATCTAACAAGATATTTCGGTTGATATTAGCGATCAAAACATCATATGTCGTTGCATCTTCCTCACGAATAGTCCCTTTTACAAAAGGAATATCTTCGCAATTGTTTAATGCCGCATTTTCAATGGAATTCTCTACCGACCAATCGTCAATATCAAATCCTCTTACCTTACTAGCTCCTAATTTATTTGCAACAAAAGCTAAAATACCTGTTCCAGTACCTGCATCAAGTACTGTTTTGCCATTCAAGTCGATAGAAAACAAATTTTCAACCATCAAACTAGTAGTTTCATGATGACCCGTTCCAAATGACATTTTGGGATTAATAACGATATCTAACTGAAAACCTGCCTCAGGTTCATGAAAGCTTGCCCGAATAAATACTTTATCGCTGATTCGAATTGGTTCGTAATTGGTTTCCCAAACTTCATTCCAATTTTGCTTTTCAATTTTCTGTAAAGTATAATCAATCGAACCTAAACCTATATAACGATCAAATATTTCCTTCATTTGAGCTTCATCAAACAAGGATTCCAAACAAAAGGCATCAATCCCTTTTGAATTTTCTTCAAAGATATCAAAGCCTATCTCGGCTAATTCTGCCATTAATATTTCAGCAATGTCTGCAGAGGCAGCAATGCTTACTTGTATGGTCAAACTAGAATCACTCATTGGAAGTAGTTGGTGGTGGTGTTTTTTTACCAAAAATAGAAATATTCAAATAACGCTTTGGTTGTAATCTAAAATCTAATAATAACTTATCCAGATTAACCAAGGTTTTATTCAAACTTGTATAAAGACTATCATTTTTAAGCAATTTTCCGGCAGAACCTTTACCCTGCTCTAGGGATTTAACAATTTTCTGAACCGATGCGAGAGAGCTGTTAATTTCATTAACAGTTTTACCCAATTTCAAAGCTTGTAGTGAATCGGCAATTGTATTAAACTTGCCCATCAATGGCTTTAATTGCTTTTCTGTTTCCACTAAATCATTCGAAAGAAGCTTCAAATTAGTTGAAATTTGGGCTAAGTTTTCACGATTATCAGAAACCAATCCATTCATCGAGCTATTTAATCCTGTTACGGTTTGATTAGAATTTTGCAACAACGTGTTCAAGTAATCACCTGTTTTTTCAAATCGTTTCGATATGGCTCTAAATGAAACCAAAAGTGAATCGGCATTAGAAAGTACTGGAATCGCTCTTTCTTTTAATAAATTGGTTAAACCAATTTCAGTATTACCTTTAATGAAGGAACCCTCTGGCAATTCTTTAGTTCCTGCCAATTGAATCAAAACAATCTTACCCCCTAACAAGGCTCCATCAGCTAAGGTCACTGAACTTTGATCTTTGAGATGCAAGTCTTTTGATAAACGAAGCGTTACTAATATTTTGTTGCCCTTATCAGGTTGCAATTTTACCTCTTTTACCTTTCCAACTTCAATACCATTCAACATGACAGGATTAGACACCTGCAATCCATCTACATTATCATACTCTACATAATATAGATTGGAACTCGTAAATAGATCATTCCCTTTCAGGAAATTAAATCCGAAATACAGAATTAAAAACGTTATCAACGCTAAAAATCCAACTTTTAATTCATTGCTTTTGAACATACAGTTCTATTTTTCAAAATCTTCTTTATACTGTTTGAAAGCCTTTACTATTGCATCGGCTACTTCAGTTTGTCCTTTTTCTGAAGACAAATACTCTTCTTCTTCTGGATTGGTTAAAAAACCGGTTTCAACCAAAACACTTGGCATAGCAGTACGCCAAATTACTAAAAATCCAGCTTGCTTCACCCCAAAACTTTTTCTATTGTACGTTTTCGCAAAATGGTTTTCAACAAAAGAGGCAAACTTAACCGAATTAGCCATAAAAGCACTTTGGTAATTAGCCATCATAATATGTGAAAGTGGAGAAGTAGGATCAAATCCGCCATATGTATTTTCATAATCTTTTTCTTGCAAGATTACTGAGTTTTCACGTTTGGCAACATTTAAATTTCCATCTGTCTTATGCAAACCCATGGTATAGGTTTCTGTACCATAGGCTGATTTATTTAAAGCTGCATTGCAATGTACAGAAATAAATAAATCTGATTTGTTTCTATTCGCAATATTTGCCCTTTCATTTAATTCAACGAAAGTATCCGTATCCCGTGTGTAAACGATTTTCAAATCAGGATACAAAGCTTTCAATTGCTTACCAACTTCTAAAATAATCTTTAATGTCACTTTCCCTTCTTGATTACCCTTAGGTCCGTGGCAACCAGGATCTTTTCCTCCGTGACCAGCGTCTAGGCAAATCGTTTTCAAGAGATTTCTTTTGGAAGATTTAACAGGCTCACTGAAGTCAAAAGAGGCAAGTCCTAAGACGAAAATGAACATTAATACGTTTAAAAAAGTACGAAAAGAAAACATAAACTTTGAAATATTACGCTAAGAACCAACAATAATGTAATTTTGTATTCTTTTTAACAACAAATATACGTTTTAACCTTGAATTTAATTGAATTCGGTCAGTAAATATCTCTTCTTATCCTTTTGTGTTGGCCTTTTGGGTGTATTGCCATTTATTGCAAGTGCTCAAAAAATAATCGCACCCGATAGCACACAATTTAAAAAGATAAAGAAAGATACTACTAAAACGGATTTAGAGACCACTGTATTTTATTCAGCCGTTGATTCTACCATTTTAGATGCCGAAAATCAAGTAGTAAACTTATATGGTGGAGCAAAAGTTAAGTATGGACAAATCAGCTTAGAAGCTGATTACATTCGCTTAGACTGGGCAAAAAATGAGGTTTTTGCAAAAGGTTCTTATGACTCTACTGCTAAAAAAGAAATAGGTTTACCCCTATTTATGCAAGGGTCCGACAAATATGATTCGAAAGAGATTCGCTATAATTTCAAATCTAAAAAAGCAATCATTAAAGAAATTGTTACCCAACAAGGCGATGGTTTTATCCATGGAAGCAATGTTAAAAAGGATGAAGAAGAAAACATGTATATACGAAATGCGATATACACCACCTGTAATTTATCTCATCCTCATTTTAATATTCGTGCCAGAAAAATTAAAGTAGTAGGTAGAAAAGAAATTATTTCTGGGCCCTTCAATTTTGAACTTAATGACATCCCGCTCCCCATTGGTTTACCTTTTGGATTTTTCCCTTATTCACAACCCAAAGAATCCGGAAAATCTGGAATTTTATTCCCAACATATGGAGAGGAGCCTAATGGCAGAGGATTTTATTTAAGAGATGGAGGTTATTATTGGGCTGCAAGTGAAAATATAGGGGTACGATTTACAAGTCAAATTTATTCTAAAGGCGGTTGGGGATTAGGAGCCAATTCTCAATATTTCAAAAAATATCGTTTCAGTGGTAATTTCAATTTGGCTTTTAATAAAAATTCCAATGGAGCTGAATTCAGTCCAACCTATCGAACAGACTTTGCCTTACAATGGTCACACAGTCCAAGATCAACAGGAAATTCTTCTTTTTCTGCATCCGTCAACTTGGTATCCAATTCATACAACCAATTTAATACGTTCAATTCTTCACAATATTTATCAAATACGGTTAGCTCTGCAATTCAGTATTCGAAAAATTTTGGACAAAATATAAGAACAGGTATTTCATTCCGAGTGAATCAGAATACCACAACCCGCATCATGGATGCGGGAACTGACTTTAATTTTGGAATGAATCAGTTTCAACCATTCAAAAGAAAAAAGTCAGTACAAGATCGTTTTATAGATCAATTTAGAATTGGATTGGATTTTTCAGGAAGCATAAGTCTAAACAATCAAGTTTCCGACTTATATACCCGCTATGAATTTGATGTGTATCCACGAGCTTCTAACGATTTACGTGGTACCATTCAAAAACCTTTTATTCCCAAATCTATTGATGATTTGCCACCGGGTGTTTTACCTGTAAATTTAGAAACGCTTCCTAAGTTACTTGAAAAGGCACAGACACGCTTTAATTACAGCATTCCGCTGTCATTACCGAATATTAAAATCAACCGCTATATCAACTTAACTCCCGGTGTTTCTTGGTCGGGAAATATGTATACCAGAAGTTATAAGTATACTTACATGAAAAGTGATTCAACGGTACGTATCGATACCATTGGTGGACTTCCCAAATTTAGTCAACAATTATCCTTTTCAGCAAGTATGAACACGCGTTTATATGGAACGGTTCGATTCAAAAAAGGACGTTTGGAGGGACTTCGACACACCATTGCTCCAAGTATGAGCATTAGCTATACACCTGATTATTCTGACCCTGCATTTGGATTTTTTCAAGATGTTAGAATTAATAACCGAAAATTCATCAATGCCAATGGTGTAGAACAAGTTGGAGATATCCGAAGAATCAGCACTTTTGACCCTCGAATCACGAGCTACGGTGGTGCGTCAGGCGCAATCAGTTTCGGACTTCAAAACAACTTGGAAGCAAAAGTTAAATCGAAATCAGATACTGCCACCAAACAGAGTGAAAAGATTTCATTGATAGATAATTTCGGAATTAGCGGAAGTTATAATTTATTAGCCAAAGAATTCCCTTTATCCAATTTAGGATTTAATGCAGCTTCAAGAGTAAATAAATTTGATATCAATTTAGGCGGTTCATTGGACCCATACTTATACGTTGAAGACCAATTTTTCCCACAAGTTGGTAGAAGAACACCTGATTTGATGATTAAATTAGGCGAAGGATTGGCCAGACTTCAATCATTCAATTTATCTGTGGGCAGAAGATTTAGTCCAAAAGGAAAAGACAAGCCAAAAACTAGCAATTTTGGAAGTCAAGCACAACTAAATCAAATCAATCGAAATTTAGAAGACTATGTTGATTGGAATATTCCTTGGACATTCTCATTCTCTTATCAATACAGCATGTTTAAAACAGGTTTAGCAAGTCCTCAAGTGGTAAGTGGTATGACTTTTCAAGGAGATTTGAGCCTTTCAGAAAAATGGAAACTATCTGTAAACTCCGGTTACGACTTTAAATTTAAGGGATTAACTTATACCACGTTGTCAGTACATCGTGATTTGCATTGTTGGGAAATGAACTTCAATTGGACACCTATTGCGAGTCCATTCTTTGGTAGAGCAAGTAATTACTCCTTTGACTTACGTGTAAAAAGTTCGCTCCTTCAAGACCTTAAAATTTCAAGAAGAAGAAGCTTCTATGATAAAGGAGGTTTCTAATTATTTTAAAACTGATTTAAACTGTTTTAAAAATTTATCCATTTTAGGCTTAATCACCACCTGGCAATACGGTTCTTGCCCATTTTCTTGAAAATAGTTTTGATGATAATCTTCTGCAGGATAAAAAGTAGATGCAGCTACAATTTCGGTTACAATTGGCTGAGGAAATACTTTTTCAGCATTTAAACGCTCTTTCCACGAAGTAGCTTTTTCCCCCTGTAATTCTTGATGGTAAAATATTGCTGAACGATATTGTGTACCTATATCATGTCCCTGACGGTTTAATGTTGTAGGATCATGAGTTTGCCAAAAAATTTCCAACAACTTATCTAAAGATACAATTTTAGCATCATAAACAAGTTGACAAACCTCAGCATGACCTGTAAGTCCTGAACAAACCTCACGATAGGTAGGATTCTTAATTTTACCCCCCATATAACCAGAAGTCACTTTTTCAACCCCTTTCACCTGTTGAAAAACTGCTTCAACACACCAAAAACATCCTGCACCAAAAGTTATCGTATCCATTTTACTTGTTAAATTAATTTGTTGTTTTATTTCTTTTGATTTCACTTTGTTACCGCAAGAAATCACTAAAAAAGATGCAAACAAAAGCACTCCCAAAAAAGTTTTTCCGAAAAGAAGCATTAATTTTGTCATACCATTTTTGGTTTAACCCAAATTTAATTGTTTCAACAAATATAAATGAATAAGCAACAAAAGAATACCCTTGAACTTTGGAAATTTCACCTTTCTGATTCCAAATTTAGATTATTTTTTTTCGGTGCCTTCATCTATTTTTCTATCTTTCCTTGGAAGGCGGATGACTTCTTCCAATTTATTCAAAAAAGAGAAGGCAAACAATTAAACGATTTTATTCTAGAACAAATTCCCCCAGGAAATAATTCCCATCTAATTTTTGGAATTATTTATTTGTCGGTCATATTTCTACTTTTCCAACTTCTGAAACAACCTAATAAATTTGTTTGGTTCGCTTGGGCATTTAATTTGGAAACAACCTTACGATTTATTTGCATCTATTTTATCCCACTAAATCCTCCTAATCAATTAGTTGAACTGCATGATCCGTTGGCTGAGATATTTATTTATGGAGAAAATTTAGCGATTACTAAGGATTTGTTTTTCTCCGGCCATACGGCCACTATGCTATTTGTTTGTTATTTTTTGGAACAAAAAAGTCAAAAATACATAGCATATTTTTTAACTTTCACCTTGGCCAGCTTATTACTTATTCAGCATATACACTACAGCATAGATATTTTGGGCGCAGTATTCTTTACGCTTGGATCCATTTTGGCAACAAAAAAGATTACTTCTTATTAACTGATTGATTATCTAGTTTTTCAAATACAGAATTATTTGAAAGATATTCAGGAATAATTTCCTTGATTTTAGCTACAAGATGAGTATTTGTACCCATGTCTAAAATCGTTTGCATATCATTTATTTGAACCTCCATGAAAGCAAAACTCGGTGTGTTCACCTTGGCAATTAAAATCTTTGGATGATGAGTTGGGAGCGTATTTTCATTATTGTTCAATAACTCCTCATATAATTTTTCACCCGGTCGCAGTCCAGAGAAATTCAACTTAATATCTTTTTCAACTTGCAAACCACTTAAAGTAATCATTTTCCTAGCCAAATCGACAATTCGAACTGGCTCTCCCATATCAAACACAAATACTTCTCCTCCTTTACCCATAATAGCTGCTTCCAAAACCAACTCACAGGCCTCTGGAATGGTCATAAAATAGCGAGTAATTTCAGGATGCGTCACAGTAACTGGACCACCTTTTTCAATTTGCTTTTTAAACAACGGAATCACTGAACCATTGGACCCTAAAACATTTCCGAAGCGAGTAGCAATGAACTGAGTTTTTACGCCTTCCAATTGATTCATCGATTGCGTATACATTTCTGCTAAACGCTTGGTCGCACCCATTACGTTAGTCGGATTTACAGCTTTGTCGGTAGACACCATGATGAATTTTTTCACCTCATTTTCTACTGACAAATCTGCGATCAAACGAGTACCTAACACATTTACTTTAATGGCTTCGTATGGATTATTTTCCATTAAAGGCACGTGCTTATAAGCAGCGGCATGGAATACAAGTTCTGGTAAGTATTTTTTAAATACTTTAGACATTCTATTTGGATCCGTCACACTAGCTACCACAAATACCAATTGTACATTCTGAGGTACTTTGTCTTTCAATTCGAATTCTAAATCATAAATACCCGTTTCTGATTGGTCAACAAGTATAATTTTACTCGGCAGATAGGTGATTAATTGTCGAACCAATTCACTTCCAATACTTCCTGCGGCACCTGTCACCAAAATCGTCTTTGAATTGATTTCATTGGCCAAGGCTAAATTATTCATTTGAATAATTTCCCTTCCTAATAAATCCTCAATCTTAACGTTGTGAATTTGGTTCAAGTTAAAGCCACCATCAACCCATTTGCTCATTGGAGGTAAACTTTTCACCACAATCCCTTTTTCCAAAAACAATTCAGAAATGTATCTTCTTTTTTGAGTTGACAAATTGTTAACTGCAATAATTACCGAAAGATTTGAAAAATCGCCTACAAAGCGTTCAATAGCATTTTCAAGGCTATAAACCTTAATACCCTCCAAAGACTTATTAATCAACGATTCATTTTCGTCTATGAATCCCAATAAATGGTAATTATTACGTTTATCAGTAGCAATTAAGTTTTTTGTTAAAATTCCCGAATACCCTGCACCAAAAATAAGCACATTGGAAACAGGCAAATTTGTGTTCGTAAAAAACTCAAAAATTGCTTTTGCAAAAATTCGAATACCAATCAAACACACCAAAGTCAAGAAAAAATCTATGACAAAAAACGAAAGTGTTTTAGATATAAAATTGATTGTTTCAAACTGATATCGATAGGCCCAAGAAAAAAGACAGGCTATGATGGTACTGGTAAATATCGTTTTAAATATTCTTAAAGCATCTTCAATACTCGTGTGACGAATAATGCCTTCGTATGATTTAAAAATTAAAAAAGCGAAAAAACGTAACGAAAAAATTAAAAAGAAATTGAAACGTAAAAGATCAAGATCTATTGAATCAATTTGAAAATTTCTACGAATAATTGTCGCAACAAGAATACAAATTACCACCACGATTAAATCTATTCCAAAGACTAACCATCTGGACAAGAATCGATCCGAAAATTTTCTAAGTAAATAATTTCTAGAACTTTGTGGCATACTAATTTCTTACGATTAGAGGTAGACATTGCAAATTTACTCATAATTACCCACCTTCATCAAGAAATTATATATTAATATGTAAATTATATAATTTCATACGAAGATATTAATGACAAAATATCTTCTTTTTCTTCCCACATCAAGAGATCCAAGATGGATAAATATGGTACAAAAGGTAACGAGGATTCCCCCTGATGATAAGGCTTTAAAATAGGCGACAAGAAATTTAATTGAATATCACTTCGGTTAAAATATTCCTTATCGTATAATTCCTGTCCATTTACTGCATTTATATAGTGGTATGAATCTAAAAATTTTGTGATATGCATAAGACGCTCAGCTCGACCCTCAACAGATTCAATGGGTAATTCTGAGCTTTTCAAAAAGACTCGTTTCAATCCAATATAATCACAAACTTGTTGCACGCTCTGAATAGCTAAATCTGAAATTCTTAATGTTTTTTTTGCAAAAATCTGTTGAATCAACTCAAAAACTTGTTTAAAATGAGGTGCATTTCTATACGACTGTTCAATTTGCTGTAATAATTTTTTATCAAAATTACTTTCCCAAAAAACATCTATTTCGTTAATCAGTTTATTTTGACTTGCACCAATTAATGGTATCGTAAACTTAAAGGCTTCTTGGTTTAACAAAATTTGATTTCTATTAATCCATCCTTTTTTGATAAAATGAACGTCATCATAAAAAACGAAAACGTCAGCCGAATGAATCAACTGAAAATAACCTATATATGGGAATATATAAGGCTGCATAATGGCAACCCTTTTTTCATTATTTTCCAAAACCTGGTGCACTTAAAGAAACTACCTGTTCAGATTTCATAATCAAAATTTGCTCAGAAGGCTGATTCGTAATAAAACCAATTGCTGTTACATCTGCAATTTTTGAAACCTTCTCATAATCTGCTTGAGAAACTGTAAAAATTAATTCGTAGTCTTCTCCTCCGTTTAATGCTGCAGTTAGTGGACTAAAATTCAATTCCGTAGCCACTAAAAAGGTCTCGTCATCTATTGGTATATTTTTTTCAAAGATTCGAACACCAACATTGGAAGACCTACTCAAATGGATTAATTCAGAAGATAAACCATCTGAACAATCAATCATAGAAGTAGGAACTACTCCTAAACTTTTTAATTCATGAATAATATCAAATCGAGCAACTGGCTTTAGTTGACGCATGATGACATAACTTTTGCCTTCAAGCTCCGGTTGCATGCCAGGATTTGCCAAAAACACTTGTTTTTCTCTATCCAGAGCTTGTAAGCCCATAATGGCTCCACCTAAATCACCTGTTACACAAAGTACATCGTTTGCTTGAGCTCCAGATCTTTTGACTAAAGTTGCAGCATCTGCCTCTCCCAATGCATTTACAGAAATAATCAAACCTGTTGGCGAAGCGGTTGTATCTCCTCCTACCAAATCGACTCCATATTCATCGCATGCCATTTGAATTCCTTCATAAAGCGACTCTACAGCTTCTACTGAAAAACGATTACTTAATCCAATACCTATCGTAATTTGTTTAGGAATAGCATTCATTGCGGCAATATCAGATAAGGTCGCTGAAACAATTTTAAATCCTAAATGTGGTAAGGGCGTATACGCTAAATCGAAATGTACGCCTTCAATAAATAATTCTGTACTATGAACTACCTGAGATTGTGGCTGATAAATTGCGGCATCATCTCCAATGCCAGCAAGCGTTTCTGTATTTTTTAGTTGAAAATTATTCTTAATTCGATCTATTAAACCAAACTCCCCTATTTCTCCAATCTCTGTTCTTTTTTCCATGTTTATGGGCTAACCAATTGTAATTTTACTTTTTTATTTGCTGCTTTAATATATGTAGTAGATGTTTCGATGGTCATTGCACCTGCACTGGTTGGTTTAGAAACAATGGCAAAATCCAAAGCACCATTGGTACCAGATGGAACTCCACTGCTTGAGGTTAGGCCTGCCAATTTTAAGGTATTTTCGTCCGAAGAAATGGTATATGTACCAGTGAAAACATTTCCATCAAATTCTGTCAACTTAACAACTCCAGAAGTACTTAAATCTAGTTTAAATCCCGCATATCCACTAACTAAATTGCTGGTAGATGTTTTTTGGAATTGATCTACACCATCCCAAGCAACTACATTTGCCGACCAAGATTTCTTAATCAACGTAGAAACCGTCTCTGTAGGAGTAGGTGTTGGAGTAGTTCCTCCGCCACCGCTTGAGCTACATGAAGAGAAGACAACAGCTGAAATTAATAACAAAAGGAATGATATTTTCTTCATCGTATTTGAATAATTTTGTAAATATAAAAATCTTTAGTCATAAAACGAAAATCATTATTTTTATCCGTAGATTAGAAAAAAAAAATGAGTTTGAAAGATTATACCCGAAATCAATTAGCCTTACGAAATGGTCAAGATAGACCCGAAATTTGGATTGCCTATCTGGGGAAGATTTATGATGTAACAAACTCTAAGCTCTGGAAAAATGGAAAACATTATGAACATTGGGCTGGGCAGGATCTCACAGAGGAATTAAAAGATGCACCTCATGCTGAGAAAGTTTTCGAAAAATTTAACATTGTTGGGAATTTACTATGATATTACTTGTTGAAAGCGGCTCCACTAATACGAATTGGCGAATGATCACCTCTTTAAATGAGCAACCAAAAGATTTATATTCACAAGGTATCAATCCCTATTATCAAACTGCTTCTGAAATTGAGAACACTCAATCTGCCATATTTTTGCAATTAGAAGCGTTTCCTATTGAACAAATTCATTATTATGGAACTGGAATAACAGGAGAGAAAGAAAAAGAGCTCCTTTCATCCTTATTCAAGAAATATTGTAAAAGTGCAAAATCCATTTCCATTAAAAACGATTTAGAAAGTGCCGCCATCTCATTACTTGGTCACGAATCAGGAATAGCCTGCATCCTCGGAACGGGATCAAACAGTGGCTATTTTGAAAAAGGACAACTCATTGAACAGGTTCCACCACTTGGTTTTTGGTTAGGTGATGAAGGAAGTGGCGGTTATTTGGGAAAAAGTCTGGTATTAGCCTATTTACACAAGGAGTTACCAGAAGATATCAGGAATATTTTTATCAAACGGTTCGGCGAATTAAGCCGAACCGATATTTTACAAAAAGCCTACAAAGAAGATTTTCCCAATAGATGGTTCGCCACATTTAGTAAATTCCTTTTTGACCATCGAAAAAATCCATTTATATATTCATTAATTCAACAAGCTTTTGACTCATTCATTCAAAAGTACCTCTTAAAATATCCGCAAATACACGAAACAAAGGTTCATTTTACCGGCAGCGTTGCCTTTTATTTTAGTGATCTTTTAAGAAAATCCTTGCAATCCAATGGAATTTCGGTTGGCGTGATTAGTGAAAATCCAATGGCGGGACTCACCCTACATCACAAAAACCTATATTTTAAATAATAATTGAATTTTTTCAAGAAAAAGGGTGTTTTAATATTATAATTATATAATTTTGTTAATAAAGCCTTGGTAAACATTTAAACATTTCATCGATGTATCAGAAAATTAAATCCATCGGAACGAAACAAAAAGCCCTTCAAATAAACTTAGATAGAAGCATCTATGGTTCATTTGCAGAAATTGGTGCTGGTCAGGAAGTGGCAGCTAATTTTTTTAAAGCAGGAGGAGCCTCTGGAACGATTGCTAAAACAATTTCTGCTTACGATATGGCATTTTCTGATGCAATCTATGGCGAGGAAGCTTCAGGTAAATACGTTTGTGAGCCTCGTTTAATGAAAATGTTGAATCGTGAATACAAACTTCTTCAAGTTCGTTTGATGGATTCAGCAGATGAAAAAAGATTTTTTGCCTTTGCCAATACTGTTTCTGCCTTAAATTTTCAGAAAACAAATGATGCCCATGGCTGGATTGGACTACGATTCCAGTTACAACCCAATGGCCCATTTAATGATGTGGTAATCCACGTAAACATGCTCGACAATGATAATGTCTTGCAGCAACAAGCTCTGGGAATCATTGGTGTTAATTTATTATATGCTTGTTTTAATTACTATGAGGATCCTGAAAAACTTTTAGCTTCCTTATTAGATGATCTTTCTACCGATCGAATTGAGATAGACATGATTCGCTTTGTGGGTCCAGATTTTGCAGATGTTGATAATCGTTTGATGTCGTTATATTTGGTAAAGTACGGTTTTACTCAAGCTGCGGTATTTGGTCCTGATGGAAATGTTATGCAACCCTATGATGCCTTATCGAAAAAACACATAGTGGCTATTCGTGGACGTTTCAGACCTGTGACCAATATCTTTTCAGATATGATCAAAAAAGGATTGAGGCAGTTTGAAAATGAACCGGATGTAGATGATGATAAAATATGTGTGTTGGCTGAGCTAACCTTACGTAATTTGGCAGACGGACATAAGGATATTAATGAAAAGGACTTTTTAGATCGAGTAGATATTTTATGTTCTTTGGGGCAAACCGTTTTAATTTCAAATTTTCACGAATACTTTAAATTAGTTTCATATTTAGGTCAATTTACAAAACAGAAGATGGCACTTATCATGGGTATGCCAAATTTAGAATATATTTTTGAGGAGAAACATTACAAAGATTTACCAGGAGGTATCCTTAGTGCTTTCGGACAATTATTTGGATTTAATATTAAATTGTTCCTATATCCAACAGTAGATGAAGAGGGAGAGATCGTCAATTTATGCAATTTCAAAACGGAACATCATTTACAAGGCTTATTTCAATATTTATTAGATAATCAAAAATTAGCTGATATTGAATTATATGACAAAAAGCTAATGGATATCCGAACTGATCAAGTGTTAAAATTAATTGAGAAGGGTGATCCAGAGTGGGAAAATTTCGTTCCGAAATTAGTAGCTACTCAAATCAAAAAGAACAAATTATTTGGTTTAAAATAAAAAATGCCGGTTTCAAAACCGGCATTTTTATTATTTCAATAGATCCACGAATTGATCGAACAAATACCTTGAATCATGAGGACCAGGACTTGCTTCAGGGTGGTGTTGAACAGAGAAAGCATTTTTCCCTTTGACACGCAAACCTTCTACTGTTTGATCATTTAAATTAATATGGGTTAACTCAGCACGATCACTAGCTTTAAGATCTTCTAATTTCACAGCAAAACCATGATTTTGAGAAGTAATTTCAGAAAGCCCAGTGATTAAATTTTTCACAGGGTGATTTAATCCCCTATGTCCATTGTGCATTTTATAAGTGCTTAAACCACAAACTTGTGCTAAAATCTGATGTCCTAAACAAATACCAAATACGGGTCTATCCGAATTTAGCATTTGCGTAACTGTTGCTACTGCGTAAGGCATTACGGCAGGATCACCCGGGCCATTTGAAACGAAATATCCAGTTGGATTCCAAGCAGAAATTTCTTCAAAAGAAGTTTTAGCAGGAAAGACCTTAAGGAAACAACCACGTTCAGTAAAGTTTGTAAGAATGCTTTTCTTTACGCCTAAATCGAGTACTGCCACCTTAAATTCTGCATTTGGTTCTCCTAACTCATACGGTACCTGAGTACAAACTGAAGAAGATAATTCAAGACCTTCCATCGAAGGAATTTTAGCTAATTCAGCTTTTAAAGAAGCCTCATCAAAAATTTCAGATGAAATCAAGCAATTCATCACACCTTGAGTACGGATATGACGAACTAAAGCTCTAGTATCAATTCCTGAAATACCAACGATACCTGCATTAGCAAGAAAATCTTGTAGCGATTGATCTGCAGTTACTCTTGAATGAATGGAAGCAAATTCGTTACAAACCATACCAGCAATTTGAACTTTGGAAGATTCACTTTCCTCCGTTGAAATTACTCCATAATTACCAATATGAGAAGTCGTATTGATAATTACTTGTCCAGCATAAGAAGGATCTGTATAAATTTCTTGGTAACCCGTCATACCTGTATTGAAGCAAATTTCTCCTCCATGTGTACCAATTTTTCCTAAGGCTTTTCCTTGGAAAATGGTACCATCTTGTAAGAGTAGTACTGCAGGTTGTGACAATGTGCTTTTCATAAAATGGATAAAAAATTGTATTTTATAATGCTTTCAAAAAAAGGGCTTCAACGGAAAGTTGAAGCCCTCTAAAAAAAATTATTGAAATGCTAATTAAGCATCTTCTCCTTTTTCTTCTGTAGGCTCCTCAGTAGCAGGTTCAGCCGGTGCAGCCTCTTCAGCTGGAGCAGCCACCTCTTCTACTGGTGCTTCTTCAACAACTTCAGCAGAAGGCTCTTCTACTACCTCAGCAGCAGGAGCAGCAGCTACCTCTTCTTTCTTAGCATTACCTCTTCTGCTTCTACGAGTCTTAGCTCCTTTTTCTGCAGCGGCTGCTAACATAGTTTCGTTGAAATCTACTAATTCGATAAAACAAACTTCAGCGTTATCACCTAGACGATTACCTAATTTAATGATACGAGTATAACCACCTGGACGGTTTGCTACTTTCTCAGAGATAATTCCAAATAATTCCTTGATAGACTCTTTATTTTGTAAATAAGAGAAAACCACACGACGGTTATTTGTGTTATCAGTTTTCGACTTAGTAATTAAAGGCTCTACGTATTTACGTAATTCCTTCGCTTTAGCAACAGTTGTTTCAATACGCTTGTTCAAAATTAAAGATGAAGCAAGATTTGATAATAAAGCTGCTCTGTGTGAAGATGTTCTTCCTAAATGATTGAATTTTTTTCCGTGTCTCATTGTATTATTTCGTAAGTTAAAAGCCCTAAGGCTGCGGTTAATTTACTGTTCAGCAAATCACCTATTACTTTGTTTAAATATTAATCCTCGTCTAAACGGTATTTCGCAACGTCCATACCGAAAGTCAAGCCTTTTTCTTCAATTAATTGTTCTAACTCAGTTAAAGACTTCTTACCGAAGTTTCTGAATTTCATCATATCTGAAATTTCTAAGCCAGCTAATTCACCTAAAGTACGAACGTCTGCTGATTTTAAGCAGTTGTATGCACGAACAGATAAATCTAAGTCAGCTAAAGAAGTTTTCAACAATTTACGCATATGTAACATTTCCTCATCTACGATGTTGTCTTCCTCCGTTTTAGGAGCTTCGAAAGTCATCGTTTGATCAGAGAATAACATGAAGTGTTGAATCAAGATATGAGCTGCACCTTTCAATGCATCTTCAGGATGGATTGACCCATCAGTTTCGATATCTAAAATCAACTTTTCGTAGTCAGTTTTTTGCTCTACACGAGTATTCTCAACGCTAAATTTAACGTTTTTGATTGGAGTGTAGATTGAATCGATAGCGATGTGACCAAAAGCTAATTCGTTAGCTCTTGGCTCATCAGCAGGAACGTATCCACGACCCTTTTCGATAATAATTTCAACTTCTAATTCTTTTGAAGAATCTAAGTGACAAATTACTAACTCAGGATTAAGGATGGTAAAATATGGGGTAAAATTAGCGATATCACCAGCAGTGAAGGCTTCTTTTCCTTTCACTTTGATGCTCACTTTGTTATCTAGAATTTCTTGCGCTTTCTTAAAACGAATCTTCTTAAGGTTAAGGATAATTTCCGAAACATCTTCATGAACACCTTCAATTGCAGAGAATTCGTGGAGAACACCAGAAATTTTAACGCTTGTAATCGCATAACCTTCCAAAGAGGAAAGTAAAATTCTACGAAGCGCGTTACCAATGGTAACACCGTAGCCTTTTTCGAGTGGCTTGAACTCAAATAACCCATGGAAGTCATCGGCTTTTTCCATTACAACTTTTTCGGGCATTTGGAATGCTAATATTGACATATTTCGTA
>JACCDM011300509.1_pt1 | contig 38347 bp, 35 predicted proteins | sample 7445851 | NCBI WGS metagenome assembly JACCDM01 (sample SAMN15323438, study PRJNA562643) | freshwater metagenome | isolation source: river surface water | place: USA:Blue River Watershed | collected 2017-08-16
GCAAGCTCGAATTAGCTTTCATTTGCAGCTTATTGGTGAGTTTTGCGGCGATGGCCTACGGCCCGATCGCCGCCTTCCTAGTCGAACTTTTCCCCACCAAAATCCGCTACACCTCCCTTTCCATCCCATATCACTTTGCCAATGGAGTATTCGGTGGCTGTGCCCCTTTCGTGGCCACCTGGCTGGGATCAATCACCCACTCGAATTTCGCTGGATTGTTCTATCCCATCGCCCTAGCGGCCTTAACAGTCATCGTGGGCGTGATTTATTTGCCTGAAACGAAAGGAAAAGCGCTGAGCGACTAAAATAGGACTTTTCCATTAATTCGGTGGACATATTTTGAAATATTCCCTTTAAATAAATTAGGCTTGGCGCTAAACCAAAATGGGGGTATATTTGTTGTTGAATTTCGTTTTTTCTGAACACTCTTTTTGTGTGACTCAGGATGGCGAAGCCGTGGAATATATAAAAATTTTATAAGATTGAAAAAAGCATTAGTTACTGGAATTACTGGTCAAGATGGAGCTTATCTTGCAGAATTCTTATTAAAAAAAGGGTACGAAGTTCATGGTGTAAAACGCAGATCTTCACTAATTAACACACAGCGTATTGATCATTTGTATCAGGATCCGCACGTTCCTAATCGTAACCTGCATTTACACTATGGGGATTTGACAGATAGCACAAATTTAATCCGGATTATTCAAGAGGTTCAGCCAGACGAAATTTATAATTTGGCAGCTATGAGCCATGTCGCTGTAAGTTTTGAAGAGCCAGAGTATACTGCAAATGCAGATGGTATTGGAACATTGAGAATTCTTGAAGCTGTACGATTATTGGGATTAACTAAGAAAACAAAGATATACCAAGCCTCAACTTCTGAGTTATACGGTTTAGTTCAAGCGGTTCCGCAATCCGAAACGACACCATTCTATCCTCGTTCTCCCTATGCAGTAGCAAAACTCTATGCATATTGGATAACTGTTAATTATCGAGAGGCGTATGATATGTTTGCATGTAATGGAATTTTATTTAATCACGAGTCACCACAAAGAGGAGAAACTTTCGTTACTCGGAAAATAACACGCGCTACAGCTAAAATTGTATTAGGTCAGGAAGAATGCTTGTATTTAGGTAATCTAAATTCAGAAAGAGACTGGGGACATGCTAAAGACTATATTGAAGGGATGTGGTTGATTTTACAACAAGATAAACCAGAGGATTTTGTACTTGCTACTGGAGTTACTACAACTATTCGCGAATTTGTAAGAATGGCATTTGCTGAAGTTGGAATTGAATTAGGCTTTAAAGGTGAAGGGGAAAATGAAGTAGGATTTGTGTCAAAATGTAACGGAGATTTTAATCTCGAAGTTGGAAGAATTGTGGTGAAAGTTGATTCAAAATATTATAGACCTACTGAAGTAGAATTATTATTAGGGGATCCAACTAAAGCAATGTCTAAGTTAGGGTGGAAGCCTCAATATAATTTGAAATCATTGGTTAAAGAAATGATGGAAAGTGATATTAATTTATTTAGTAAAGGATTTTAGATATTTGTTAATATGAGAATTGCTGTTGTAGGTACAGGATATGTGGGTTTAGTAACAGGTACTTGTTTTGCCGAAACAGGTAATACAGTAACTTGTATTGATATAGACAAAGGCAAGATAGACAAATTAAGCAATGGAGAAATTACAATTTACGAACCTGGTTTGGAAAAAATATTTTTAAGAAATATTAGGGAGAAAAGATTGTTATTTACGACTAGCCTAATTGATGCAGTTAAAAATGCAGAAATGATTTTTTTAGCCTTGCCAACACCTCCTGGTGCTGATGGGAGTGCTGATCTTAAATATGTATTGAGCGTAGCAAATCAATTAGGGAATATTTTGAATGACTATAAAGTTATTGTAAATAAGAGTACAGTACCAGTAGGCACAGCTGATAAAGTTAGTGCTGAAATTGCAAAAAATTATTCTGGAGAATATGATGTTGTAAGCAATCCTGAGTTTTTAAGAGAGGGAGTGGCAGTTGACGATTTTATGAAACCGGACAGAGTTGTAATAGGAACAAAATCAGAAAGAGCGATAAAATTAATGAGCGATTTATATGCTCCATTTGTTAGGCAAGGGAACCCTATTTTATTCATGGACGAAAGAAGTTCAGAGTTAACAAAATATGCGGCTAATAGTTTTTTAGCAACAAAGATTTCATTTATGAATGAAATAGCACAATTGTGTGAACGGGTTGGTGCTGATGTGGATATGGTTAGAAGGGGAATTGGAAGTGATGAAAGAATTGGAAAGAGATTTTTATTTCCAGGAATAGGTTATGGGGGAAGTTGTTTTCCAAAGGATGTACAAGCACTAATTAGGTCGTCACAAGAGGTGAATTATAATTTTGAAATATTAAAGGCTGTTGAAAATGTCAATTCTAATCAAAAATTTCATTTAGTTGAAAAAATTAAAGCTTATTATTCAGGTAATTTAAAAGGGAAGCACTTTGCATTATGGGGATTATCGTTTAAGCCTAATACCGATGATATTAGAGAAGCTCCTGCTTTAAATATCATTGAAGCCTTAACAAATGAAGGTGCAACTATAACGGCATTTGATCCAGAAGCAATGCCCAATGTATATTTAAAGATTGGTAATAAAATTAACTATGCAAAGAGTCAATATCAAGCATTGTCCGGAGCCAGCGCTTTAATTATTGCTACAGAGTGGGGAGAGTTTAAAACTCCTGATTTTAATTTGATTAGTAATGAATTAGAAAGTAAAATTGTTTTTGATGGCAGGAATTTGTTTCCCGTATCAAAAATGAAAGAAATGGGATATCATTATGAATCTATTGGTCGTTTCGCTATTAATTAAAATTGTTTAGGAATATAATAATCGACACTTATCATAATTTACATTAGCAATATTTTTCTTACTGTAATTCAAAATATAAAATGTTGAATTTTCAAACCGAATTAACTATATACAATAAAATTTGGCAAATTTTAAATAAGAGTCAGCGGATACAAGTGTGGTATTTATTTATTCTTTTATTTATTGGAATGTTGTTAGAAATGCTTGGAATTGGAATAATTATTCCAATTCTTGGAATTGTATTAAATCCTAATTTTGTAAATAAGTATGAGGTTGTTTCTGATTTATTTCAATTATTAGGAAATCCTGGTCCAAACTTGATTATATATTATGGAATGTCTTTTTTGATTTTGATTTATTTAATAAAAACCATATTTCTGATTTTTCTTTCGTGGAAACAAAGTGCATTCATAGTTAATTTATCTTCATTTTTAAGCAGAAAAATGTATACTGGATATATGAATCAAGAATACAGTTTTCATTTAAACAAGAATTCTGCTCAACTTGGAAGCTATATTATGGGTGAGGTTGGCTTGTTTACGAATGTACTACTCTCAATTGTAAATTTAATTCTTGAAATAACCACTATATTAGGAGTAACATTAGTGCTTTTTTTAGTTGAACCGAAAGGTTCTATTATCGTTGTAATGTTTCTCTTTACAGCATCCATTATTTTTCATAGAATTACAAGGAAAAGATTGTTAGATTGGGGTAAAACTAGACAGTTGCACCAAATTGAATTAACTAAAAATTTATATCAAGGCCTAAATGGGATAAAAGATATCTTGATTCTTAATAGGCTTAAGTATTTTATTGAAAATTTTAATCATAACTTATTAAAAAGTGCTAAAACTCAAATAAAAGTTAACACATTAAACTTGGTCCCAAGATTATACTTAGAATTTTTGGCTGTTTTAGGATTAGCAGGGTTGATTTTAATTATGGTAAGCCAAGGAAAATCTTTTGAAAATTTATTGCCAACTCTTGGAGTATTTGTTGCTGCAGCTTTTCGAATGATACCATCTGCTAATCGAATTATAGCTTCTAATCAACAAATTAGATATGCAAAACCTGCAGTCAATTTATTATACGAAGAACATTTATTTCTTAATAATAAGCTTAGTAACTATAGAGAATGCACCCAAAATTTTGTTTTTGAATCAAAAATTGAAATTAAGAATTTAAAATTCAATTATGATAATCAAAATAAATATTCAATTAATGATATTTCTCTCAATATTGAGAAAGGAAGCTCTATAGGTCTCATAGGAGTGAGTGGCTCTGGAAAAAGTACACTTGTTGATATTTTTTTAGGTTTGCTAAAGCCACAACAAGGGGAAATTTTAGTTGATGGTGTAAGTATATATGAGAACTTGGGTTCGTGGAAATCTAAAATAGGATATGTTCCCCAAGTAATTTATCTTACTGATGATACACTTTTAAGAAATATTGCTTTCGGAATAAGTGATGAAGAAATCAATTTTGATGCAGTTAAAAAAGCAATTGATGCGGCACAATTAACAGATTTTATAGAAAGTTTAGAAAATAAATTGGAAACAGGAGTAGGCGAAAGAGGAGTGCGTATTTCTGGTGGTCAACGTCAAAGAATTGGAATTGCTCGAGCGCTGTATCATGATCCTGAAATTTTAGTTCTCGATGAGGCGACAAGTGCGTTGGATATTGAAACAGAGCAAGAAGTTATGAAAGCCATAGACTCTTTAAAAGGGGAAAAAACTATGTTAATAGTTGCACATAGGTTATCGACATTAGAGAAATGTGACTATATTTTGGAATTAAGAAATGGATCAATTAATAACTAAAAAGTTTATATAATGCATATAATCCCATATGGAAAACAAAATGTTACGGAAGATGATATAAATGCTGTTATTAGCGTTTTGAAGTCAGATATGCTTACTCAGGGCCCAAATGTTGGACAATTTGAAAAAGCATTTGCAGAATATGTGGGCAGTGAGTTTGCTGTAGCAGTTTCTAATGGAACAGCAGCATTGCATTTGAGTATTTTGGCGATGGGGCTGATGGAAGGAGAGAAAGTAATTACTACACCTATTACGTTTTCTGCATCTGCAAATTGTGTAAGATATGTAGGTGGTGAGGTTGTTTTTTCTGATATTAATCCGAAAACCTTGTTGATGGATTTTGAGAAATTAGAGTTACTATTGTCCAAATCTCCATATGGTACGTATAAAGGAATTATTCCAGTGGATTTTTCAGGAAGAGCAGTTGATTTAGAAGCCTTGAAAATTCTTGCAATAAAATATGGTTGCTGGATAATTGAAGATGCCTGTCACGCACCGGGGGGATTTTTTTTAGATTCAGAAAATAATGTGCAACTATGCGGAAATGGGAAATACGCGGATTTGTCTATATTCTCTTTTCATCCAGTAAAACATATTACAGCAGGTGAAGGTGGAATTATTACGACAAATTCAAGAAAGCTGTATGAAAGATTAATCAATTTAAGGACACATGGTATTCAGCAGGATAAAACTTTAAATGTTTATAAACAGGGAGGTTGGTATTATGAAATGCAAGAACTGGGTTATAATTATAGATTAACAGATATTCAAGCTGCACTTGGTTACAGTCAATTAAAAAGGGCTGATAAAGGGTTAGTAAAAAGAAAGAATATAGCCAAGATTTATAACGATGCATTTCAGAATGAGTATTTTATAATCAATCAAAGTGGGTTATATGAAGGGCATGCCTATCATTTATATGTTATAGAAGTATTGGACAGAGATCGTCTTTTTGAATTTTTGAGAAGCAATGGAATCATTGTTCAAGTACATTATATTCCCGTTCATTTAATGCCATATTATAGAGGATTAGGATGGAAAGATGGAGATATGGTAAATTCAGAAGAATATTATTCTAGGTGTATAAGTTTGCCTATATACCCTACTTTAACTTCTGATGAACAAGATTATGTGATATCAAAAATTAGAGAGTTTTATGGTAAGTAAAAATTTGTGTATAATTCCTGCCAGAGGAGGAAGCAAACGGATACCTCGTAAAAATATCAAGATATTTATAGACAAACCAATTATAGCATATTCCATAGAAGCGGCATTAAAATCTAGGATATTCGAAGAGGTAATGGTATCAACTGATGACAATGAAATCGAATCAATAGCTTTAGGCTATGGTGCAAGTGTTCCATTTAAACGTAGCGATTCAAGTTCAAATGATTTTGCAAGTACCGAAGATGTAATTCTAGAAGTTATAAATCAATATGAGAAAATAGGGGTATTTTTTGATTATGTGTGTTGTTTATACCCTACGGCCCCATTTGTATCTAGTAATCGATTGATAGAAGCTTACAATAAATTAAAATCGAACAATTATAACACGTTATTACCTATAGTAAATTTTAGCTATCCAATTTTACGGGCCTTAAAATTAGAAAAAGAAAGGCTATGTATGGTTTGGCCTGAAAATGAAGATGTGCGTTCACAGGATCTTGAGACATATTTTCATGATTCTGGGCAGTTTTATTGGATTAAATGTGATCAGTTTAGACTCAAAAAAAAAATATTTACTGAAAATACTGGTTACATCGAGTTATCTCAGATAGAAGTCCAGGATATAGATAATATTGATGATTGGCACTTGGCAGAAATTAAATTTGAGAAGTACATTGACAAACTTGGAAAGTCATAGAAAAAAACGTGCATTATTCCGTGCTGATGGTGACTCAATTTATGGGCTTGGGCATGTTTATAGGTGCTTAGCAATTGCTGAAAGAATATCTTCTGAATTTGAATGTTACTTTGCCATCAGATGTCCATCTGATGAACTTATCGCTCAAATTATTCAATATTCTAAAATCTTATTATTAAACCCTAGAACGAATCAATTTAATGAGATTGAGGAAGATTTATTATCCATAATTGAAGATTACAGCATTAATATTATAACCTTAGATGGGTATGATTTTAATACAAACTATCAAAAAAAAATCAAGGCATTGAGCAAATGTTTTTTGATCAGTATTGATGACTATCAACCTTTTCATTACGTTTCTGATATTGTTATAAATCATGCAGGTGGTGTCAATTCAAACATGTTTTCAATAGAAAAATATACAAAATTATTATTAGGATACGATTACTTATTATTGCGTAAAAATTTTATCAATGGTGGACAAAAACCCAATAAAAAGCATGCTTTAGAATCAATTATGATTTGTTTTGGAGGTACGGATTCAGAGAATTTTACTCAAAAAATCAGTGAGTATATTAAAGATTTGGATTATATTAATAAAATAACTATCGTAATAGGACCTTCTTATTATAATAAAAGTATGCTTTACTACTCTTTAAAAACATATTCTCATATTAAAATATTAGAAAATTTAAATGGAGATGAATTAGCAAATGTTATGTTAGATACTGATCTTGCAATTGTACCATCTAGTACAATTAGTCTTGAAGCATTTGCTTTAAATATGAATTTAATAACGGGGATGACGGATAATAACCAAATTTCTATATATAATGGACTTAAAAATGAAAATAGAGTTAGAACCGTTGATTTTGCAAGTCTAAATCAAGTTAATTTACTACAAATTATATCCAATATAAAAACCTTTGGATATACAAGTGAAGTTTCTAAATGTCGAAGTACTGAAGATTCAATTTTAAAAATTTATCAATCAATTAAATGATAAGAGTAGAGAATAAGATTATAGGGAAAGGTCACCCATGCTTTATAACTGCAGAAATAGGCATAAACCACAATGGTGATATGGACTTAGCCAGACAAATGATTGATTCTGCAATTGATTGTGGTGCCGATGCTGTTAAATTTCAAAATTATTATACTGAGGATTTCATTCTTGATACTAATCTAATGTATACATATTTTTCAAATGATAAAGAAATTACAGAATCACAATTTAGTATGTTTAAACGTTATGAGCTGAATTTTGATCAATTGGCAGATTTAAAAAGCTATTGTGATTCGAAAGGAATAATATTTTTTAGTACGCCAACTAGTAAGCGTGGATTAGAGGATTTGATCAGATTAAATGTCAAACTACTTAAAAACGGATCAGATTTGTTGGTTAATTTACCATTGATTAAAGAAATGGCAAAATCTAAAATCCCAACAATAATTTCAACTGGGATGGCATATTTAGATGAAATTGATGAAGCCGTAAGGGCTTTTGAAGAGGAGGGGGGTAAAGATTTAATGATTCTACATTGCACATCTTCCTATCCTACTCCTGATAGTGATGTTAATTTATTGAAAATACACTCATTGGCGTATTCATTTAAGTATCCAGTTGGATTTAGTGATCATACTTGGGGCAATGAAGCTGCGATTTCTTCCGTGATTTTAGGAAGCTGTTTTTTAGAAAAGCACTTTACTTTAAGCAAAAATTTAGAAGGACCCGATCATAGATTTTCATCAGATCCCTCAGAATTTAAAGAACTTGTAAGTAGTATAAGAAAGGTTGAAAAAATGTTAGGAACGAGTAAAGTTGGACCTACAAATTCAGAGTCAAATAGTAGGTATGGGTTTAGACTTTCTTGTGCTGCATCTAGGGATTTAATAAAGGGAGATGTACTTACACAAGATGATATTATTTATATTAGACCTTCCTCAGGGCTTCACCCAAAATTTACTTCTTCACTTTTGAGTAAAAGACTAAAGAAGGATTTTAAAAAAGGGCAGTTTATTGATTTAAACGACATCGAATGAAAATAGTATTTTTAGGGAATCATACTGTTGGTGTTTACACTTTAAAGGCACTATTAGATTGTAGTAATGTCGAATTAATTGGAGTAATTGCTCATCCAATTGATGATGAAGATGGGAATGTATATGAATCCGTGTATGACTTTTCTATTTTAAATAATCTAAACGTCATAAGAAGTAATGGCAATAGTTCTCTTACTTTTAATTTCATTAATCAGCTTCGACCAGACTTGATTTGGATTACTGATTTTAGATATATTATCCCCGAATCGGTTATTCAACTTTCCTTGTTTGGAGCAGTAAATATTCATCCAAGTTTATTACCTAAATATCGAGGAAGGGCTGCAATTAATTGGGCTTTAATAAATGGAGAACCAGAGTTTGGTTTAACAGTACACTTTGTCGATAATGGTGTAGATACTGGGGACATTATAAGACAAATATCAATACCAATTTATGAGACTGACTATATTGAAGATTTATTAAATAGATCTTATCCACTTTATTATAGTATCACGTATGAGGTAATTAATATGTTTTTGAGTAATTCGATTAATAGAGTCCCTCAAAAAGAATTATATCCTGTTTTTCCCAAAAGGACTGCGTCTGATGGAAGAATAAATTGGGATTTTGGTAAAAAACAAATACTAAATTTAATTAAAGCAGTGTCGAAGCCATACCCAGGAGCATTTACTTTTATAAATGATTGTAAATTATATGTTTGGAAAGCAGATATTGTTAATGATCAGCTTATTGATGATGTGCCCAATGGTTCAATAGTTTCTAATTGCAGTACGGATCAATTTATCAAAATCAAATGTTCTGACGGGTATATTAAGATAGTAGAATCGGAATTTGATGGGGCAAACCAATTTAAAATTAATCTAGGAGATCGTTGTACTTAATTTTGATTAAGTTATGATTTTGCATAATAAATTATCATTTGATACTTTAGAGACTGATTCCGTAGTTAAGGTAATCGAAAGTGGATTCTGGGCTGGTGGCCCAAAGGTTAAAGACTTAGAAAAAGAACTAAAATATCTAACTCAAAGAAAATATGCTGTTGCTGTAAGTTCTGGACTTTCTGCTATTACTTTAGCATTGTTAGCATTGAAAATCAAAAGAGGTGATGAAGTTATAATTCCTGCATATAGTTGTGTAGCAATTGTAAATGCCGTATTATTTTGTAAAGCCAAGCCTGTTCCGGTTGATATTTTAATCGATAGTTGGAATATAAATACTGATTTAATTACTAAGAATATTAATTCAAAAACCAAGGCTATTATTATTGTTAATACATTTGGATCAAAAGTAAATTGGAATGATATACCTAACATTTCTATCCCTATTATTGAAGATTGTGCTCATGCAATAGGGCCATCTGGCGATAAATTTGTTTATGGTAAAAATGGATTAATTTCTATTTCCTCATTTTATGCTACAAAGTTTATTGGAGGGGGGGAAGGAGGAGCAGTATTGACTGATGATAAAAATATTGCTGATTTTATAGTTGACTACAGAGATTATACAGATAAATCTCCTAATGGATATCGACTTAATTATAAAATGTCTGATATTCACGCTTCCTTAACATTAAGTCAATTAAAAAAAGTAGATAGATTTAAAATTGCACGAGAAAATATTGCATTAAAATACAGTTATGAATTTAGTAAATATAAAAGTGTTTATTCATGTTTTTGCATTCCTAACAACGAAAATAGAATATGGTATAGATATGTGTTTTATATAAAAGATGTATTAGCAATAAATATAATAAAGGAATTAGAACAGGAAGGAATAGCCTCTGCAAAGCCAATTGAATTTTGGATTAATGAAAATGAGAGAGAGCAATATCCGTTTGCAAATTTTGCATTTAATCACTTGGTATCTATTCCTATTTATCCATCACTGAATCAAATGGAAATCTTGGAGGTTATAAAAGCCGTAAAATCAGTTATAATTAAATTAACAAATGGAAGAAAAATTAGTAATTAGTTCAATTAGTGAATATTATAACTCTCTTGTAGAAAAATATGGATATGATTCCAAATCATGCGATTATGGAAATTCTAATTCTCAATTTGTAAAATTTCAAGTACTAAGTGAAGCCTTAAATTATTCAAATAAAAGAGTTTTAGATATTGGTTGTGGGTTCGCAGATTTTTATAATTTCCTTTCATTGAAATATGATAATTTTAATTATTTTGGCGTAGATATTTCTTCTAAAATGATTGATACTGCTAAGATCAGACATCCTAAATTAGAACTAGAGCTAAGAAATGTTTTCGAAAATCCTTATGATGAAAAATTTGATATTGTAACTTCAAATGGAATATTTTATTTATTAGGGAATGATTCGAAAAAACTAATGCAAAATTTTATTTCTAAAATGTTTGATATGTCTCATGAAATAGTTGCATTTAATTCGTTAAGTACTTGGGCGGAAGACAAAATGGAGGGCGAGTTCTATGCTGATCCAATAGAAACATTAGCTTTCTGTAAAACTTTAACAAAATGGGTTACATTAAGGCATGATTATCATCATCGAGATTTTACTATTTATATGTATAAAAATAGAAATATATGATAGTATCTATAAATCAACCAGCATATTTGCCTTATTTGGGTTATTTTAACAGGATCGCTAAATCTGATTTACATGTTGTATTAGACCATGTTCAATTTGAAAAAAATAGTTTTACAAATAGGAATAAGATAAAAACTAAAGATGGTAGTTTAATGCTTACTATACCTATAAAAACTAAAGGACAATTTGGAAATCTTGCTATTAATTCAATAGAAATTGCAGATGAAATCTGGAAAATTAAACATATTAAAAGTTTAGAAAGTACTTATACTAAAGCACCATATTATAAATTATATAAAGATATAATTTCTGAATTTTATAATAATGACTTTAAGTTATTTATAGATATTGTTAAACCTATAAATGATTGGTTATTTAATCAATTAAATATAAAGACGCCTTTAATCTACAGCTCGAATTTAAATTTAAGTAGCACAAAAAGTGATTTAATACTTGATATATGTAAGGCAACAAATGCAAGTCAATATTTATCAGGCCCTTTTGGTAGAAGTTATTTAGAGATTGAAAAATTCTCTCAAAATGGGATTGATGTAATCTTTGATGATTATATTCATCCAGAATATAAGCAATTTAACGGAAATTTTGATCCTTATATGTGTGTATTTGACCTTCTGTTTAATATTGGCCCTGAAAGTGATAAGCTTTTTATTAATACTTAATTTATGTTTTTAAATAAAAGAATTTTAATTGTTGTAGCTCACCCCGATGATGAAATATTAGGTTTAGGTGCAACTATGAAAAAATTAATTTCTCATTTCAATATTCAAACTAGAGTAGTGATCTTGGGGGAAGGAATAACTTCAAGATCTGATTCTCGTGATTTAAATAAGTGGAAAGATGATTTATTAATTCATAAAGAAAATATTGATAAGGCACGGAAAGAAATTGGATATCACTCTGTTAATTCTTATGATTTTCCAGATAATCGATTTGATACTGTAGCGCTATTAGATATTATTAAAGTTATAGAAAATGAAAAATTATTATTTAAGCCTGATATAATATTTACCCATCATTGTGGCGATGTAAATATAGATCATCAGAGGACATTTGAAGCTGTATTAACTGCCTGTAGGCCTGTTGTAAATGAAAGTACAAAGACAATAATTTGTTTTGAAACTCCTTCTGGTACAGAGTGGAGATCTCCCTCTGATCCTAGGCATTTTTTACCTAATTTATTCGTATCGGTTTCATTTGATAACATTAATTCAAAGATTGCTGCTATGGAATCATATGAATTTGAAAAAAGAGTTTTTCCGCACCCTAGATCGCCAGAGGCTTTAAGAATTCAAGCTGAGAGGTGGGGTATTGTTGTAGGTGTTAAATATGCAGAGGCATTTCAAGTTATCAGAAATATACTTTTATAGTGATTTTTATTCGATTAAAGTAGCTTTAATTTTTATTGCGGTTTTAATTACGAAACGTTTGACATTATAATGAATTTAATATTTATAAATTGTGAAAATGAGATTAAATATTTTATTCAAAATAGTCTCACACACCATTATATACCGATTGTATGTGATTTGAATGTCATACATTTATTAGAGAGAGATAAAATTGAGTATATTAATATTTGGGATTTTATTTCCAATGATGAAATTCAATTAAATTGGAAATTATCTAATGAATTGCCCAGAGCTTGGGGGGAATTCAATATAGAAGATGAATTAAAGTATTCTGTCTGTGGAGATTTGTTTTATTCTATACAAACAGCTTTAAACACATCCACTATTTTTAAAAAAATATTTACTCAAAATGAGATAGAAATTATCCTACTTTTTGAGAAATCTAAAATAGGTGTTTTGAGAGGGGGGCCTAATCCAATGAATAGTTATTTGGTAGGTATCTCGAATTCGGTAATTAAGTATATTTCGAAAAGCTATAATGTAGAAGTTGTCAATATTAATTTATTAGATAGGAATACTGAATTTAATTTTAATAATAAGAAGACTGATTCGTTCATTATTAATTATAATACGGAAGAGAATGGTAATTCTGTATTAATCTTTGAAGAAATGTTTTCCGGAAAGGATAAATTAGCAGTAATTAAATATTTTCAAGAAAAATCTTGGAATATTTATATTGTAAATAATAGTATTCTTGATGGAATTTTATTCGATTCAGAGATCAATACCGACATTCTATCTGATTTTTTTACTTCAAATAGTAACGGAAAAGTATTAGCTGACTATCCTGAAATATTTAACAATGATTTTTTAAATTATCAATTTGAAGCAGTTATTCGAGAATTGGAATTTTCAAAAAATAGAGCATTAGTTTTCAAAAAATTATTATTAAATCTTAATCCTACTGTTGTTATTTTTGGACATGATAATTTTATTAATGAATATATTTTAACTATTGAAACGAATAGATTAAATTTTGAATCAATAAGTTTTATTCATGGTATATTTGGATCTAAAATAAATTTCGATTCTTCAGTAGGTTGTTCAAATTCTTTTTTGGCATATAATTCAATCTTTAAAGAAATATTTCCAAATAAGTCTGCGAATATTCATCCTATTGGTGATTTATTTACCAGTTATTTTAGGAAGAATTTAATAAACCATATCCCGGATTTGAGAAATAATATTATTAAGAAAATATTAATAATTACTTCCCCAATTAATTCACACTTATCAGTACCTATTGCAAGTGCTAATATACATTTAAAGTTTTATGAAGAACTTAAAATATATGCAAATAGAAATTTAAGAATAAGTTTTTACATTAAGCCTCATCCAGGGTATGATCATTATGATTTTTATAAAAATTATATTGGGAATAATATATATCTAATTAAGGATTCAAATTTAAATGATGTAATTGATGAATGTAATTTAATTTTGATGCCCAATTGTATAACTTCGGCAGCACTCGATTGTTTTTTGAAAAGGAAACCATTGATATTCTTCAATAATGCAATATATGATTTGCCTGATTGGCGTTTTTCTATCCCCAGTCTTGAGGATTTTGAATTATCTAATTTTACGGATTTAGAATTGTTTATTCAGAATTATGAAAAATCTTTATTATTTAGAAAAAATTATAGTTTAAAATTAGAAAAGGTAGTCAATTCTTTCTTGTTTAATAATAATTTAAAGCCTCAAGATCTTTTTGATATTTTTGTTGAAAAATTGATGAAAAAAAGAACGGAAGATATTATCAATCAAGAGGATTTTTTTATGGACAGTCAATTTGATTTTTTAATTGAGGCATATGTCAAAGGGTATGATAAAAATATTGAACAAATTAATTTTGAATTATTTAAATCTAGCTCAAATAATATTTTATTTTTAAAATATTATTTTTTGGGTTTGTCAAGAACGATTAAATATTTTTATTTTTTCGACATTATTAAGTTTAATAAATTTTTTCTGAGTCATGTTCGTTATTTTATTGATTTTAAATCTTTAATGTACTTTACTAGAATTAATTTACATATGATTAAAAGAATCAATATTTAATTTAGCGTGTATCTTTTTAATAATTCTTTATCAATAGGATATTTATTAGTGTTTTATGTCAGAGGGTGTAGATAGAATTTCGGCAAGTATTTCATTTTGTATATTAACTTGCAATAATGTAAATATTTTAAATGATTGTTTGGATTCAATTTTTTCTACTGTTAATAATTATAGTTATGAAATAATTATTGTTGATAGTAGTAATACTAGCGAGACTAGTGATTTAATTAAAAATAAATTTAATTCAGTACATTATATTCGAAATGATAAATTTTATGGTTTTTCATCAGGTAACAATCAAGCTTTTTTTAAATCATCTGGAAAATATATTTGTATTTTGAATGATGATACTATTTTAAAAAGTTATTGCATTGATTTGTTAATTAGAGAATTAGAAAATGATAATAGTATAGGGGCGATTGGCCCTAAGTTATTGAATAGAGATGGCTCTCTTCAAGTTTCATCCTTTAACTCTTTTCCTGGACTTTTTAGTGAAATCATTACTACAAGTATCCTAATTGGTTTTTTAAGAGAAAAATTTTCGATTTTTTTTGGGACTAGTAAATATATAAATAATTATGGAGAGGTTAATTTGATAATTGATCGTCTTGTTTATGTAAAGCATTTAATGGGGGCATGTATACTTATGCCTGCTAATTTGTTTGAGAAGTTAGATGGTTTTGATGAGAATTTTTATCTTTCTATGGAAGACCAAGATTTATGTAGAAGAGTTTTAGGCAATAATCGAAAAGTTGTTTATTTTCCGCACGCTGAATTAACCCATCTTGGTGGTCAAACTGTAAGTAGACTTAAAGGAGCCTTTAATAAAATTTACTTAGAGAGTAAACTTTATTTTTTCAAGAAATATCATCCATATTTTTATTCAATAATATATTTAATTGTGACCTTTATTTCGGCCACTAATGTTTTTGTTTTGATACCCTTAATAGCTTTAAAGAAGAGAGACAGTTTAGTTTTATCTCATTTCAGATATGAATGGTATAAATTAAAATTTTTACTAATTAGATCGTAATTTGAAAACAGCTTTAATTATTGGTGTTGGTGGGCAAGATGGCTCTTATTTAGCCAAGTTTTTACTCTCAAAAAATTATGTGGTGTATGGGTCTTCTCGTGATGCGTCCACCAATAGCTTTATTAACTTAAAGTTATTAAATATCAAAGATGAAATTAAATTAGTGTCGCTTAATCTGGCAGATTATAGGAGTACTTTGCACATAATAGCAAATATTATGCCGGATGAAATTTATAATCTTTCAAGTCAAAGTTCAGTAGCCTTATCATTTGAGCAGCCTGTTGAAACAATTGAAAGTATTGTTTTGGGGTCCTTAAATTTATTAGAGGCGATTCGTTTTTTAAACATTGACAGTAAAATTTATTTTGCTGGTTCAAGTGAGTGTTTTGGCGAAATGCAAGAGGTGCCAGCCAATGAAAATACAGCGTTTAAACCAAGGAGCCCTTACGCTGTATCAAAGGCTGCTTCGTATTGGGAAGTGAATAATTATAGGGAGTCATATGGTATTTTCGCATCAACGGGTATTTTATTTAATCACGAATCGCCTCTAAGACCAAATCGATTTGTTACAAGAAAAATTATAAGCACTGCTTGTTCTATTTTTAAAGGTTCCACCACTAAGTTGGAATTGGGTAATATTTCAATTGAAAGAGATTGGGGATGGGCTCCTGAATACGTTGAGGCAATGTGGAAAATCTTACAGCATAGTAGAGCTGAAGATTTCGTAATTGGAACAGGGAAAACAGTGTCTTTAAGGTACTTTATTGATTATACATTCAGTGCGTTAGGGCTTGATTATAAAGACTTTATAATTCAAAATGATGAGTTATATCGTCCTAGTGATTTAAAAGTAGGACGCGCTGATCCATCAAAAGCAAAGAATATATTGGGATGGGAAGCTAAGTGTTCAGTTGAAGATGTAATTAATAAGATGATCGATTTTGAATTAAATGGCATTATTAAATGATAATTATCTGTGAACCGCAGTGTAAAGGATTTGAGCACAGTGATGTTAATGCGGCATTAGTGGGTCATATTTTGAAAAAGTATAACTCAGCGGTATTTATTGCTGAACGATCCCATATTTTATGCTTAAAGGAATCCTTATTGTTGTCTGATTTAGATAAAATAGTATTTCTTGAGACTGAAATACCTGATAATTCTCTACCTGATATTTATAGATTTCCTCGTGATTTTTTTTTATTAAAATTTATATTGTCCGTTGCAGCGTCATATAAATCAAGCCAATTATTTTTTACATCAATTACAAGTACAGGGCTTCAGGCATTAAAAATGCTTTTAATTTTTAATACAAAATTTAATATTAATGTAATTCTTCATGGTAACCTAGAAGGCATAACATCATGCACATCATTTAGGCCTTGGGTTTATTTCTTTTGGATTAAAAATAGTTTGAAGTATTTCAATAATACTAAATTGAAAATTATAGTATTGGGGGATCACATAAGAGATAACTTAATAAAATTACATCCTGAATTGGATCGACACATATTCTCTTTAAATATGCCATATTTCTTTAGGAACTTTGAGTACAAAGTTCCTATACATAATAATTTAGTGTTTGGATTTTTAGGAGTGGCTAGTGAAAAAAAAGGAGGCAATACGTATTTGAGACTAGTTAATGAAATTACAAAAAACGAATTATTGCATTGCGAATTTAAATTAATAGGTCACGTAACAGATCCTGTAATTGATATTAAAGATCTTGTTTATTTTAAGAATGGACCTAACAATTTATTTACTCCAATGAAATTGGATACTTTTATTCAAGAGGTTAATGCTATTGATTATTCAATTTTTTGTTTTCCTTTAGAATCGTATCAACTTTCATGTAGTGCGACATTTTATGATGCATTATCATTTGTTAAGCCAATTATTGCATTGAAGACCCCATTTTTTGAGTACTATTTTAAAAAACTTGGAGATATTGGTTATTTGTGTGAGAATGAACAGGAATTATATGAGCAAACAATTAGCTTAATCACGAATTTTGATGTTAAAAGGTATATAAAACAATGTCAAAATATTCTTTTATCAAGAGAAATTTTAGGAGAAGAACAAACATCAAAGCAATTGCAAACTATTTTAAATTAAATTTTAATTGTATGAAAATTTTCGTTCTGATTGGAACTAGACCCGAAGCGATAAAACTGTGTCCACTAATAATTGAATTGCAAAAGAAAGCTAAAGTTTATGTTTGTTTAAGTGGTCAACATATGGAGTTAGTAAATGAAGTATTGACCGAATTCGATATTGTATCAGATAAAAATTTAGAAATTATGAAGCAAGGTCAAGACTTGTTTCATATAACAACATCTGTATTAGATAGATTAAAAGAGGTTTTATTTGATAATAATCCAGATTATGTTGTGGTTCAGGGTGATACTACTACGGCCTTTTCTGGAGCCTTAGCCGCATTTTATTGTAAAATTCCTGTAGTGCATGTGGAAGCTGGGTTAAGGACTTTTGATATTTATAATCCATTCCCTGAAGAGATTAATAGACAACTAATATCAAAAATTGCAAGCTATAATTTCCCTCCAACTCCATCAGCATTCGAAAATTTGATTAATGAGAATGTTTCTAAAGATAAAATCTATTTGGTTGGAAATACAGTCGTCGATGCACTGAATTATATTAAAAGGAAGTACAGTATAAGTGAAAAATCAGAAAATAAGATTTTAGTTACTGCGCATCGTAGAGAAAATCAAGGTGAAAATTTGTTGAAAATTTGTGATCTTATTATTAAACTTTCTTTCAGTAATCCTAATTGGTCTTTTGTATGGCCTTTGCATCCAAACCCCAATTTTAAGGACATAATTTTAAATAAATTAAGTGGAATTCAAGGGGTTAAATTAATTGAGCCTTTATCATATAGTAATATGATTAGTGAGATAGTAACTTCTAAAATTATTATTACCGATTCAGGTGGAATTCAGGAAGAAGCGGTGGCAGCAGGTATTCCTGTTTTTGTTTCTAGAATCTCTACAGAAAGGCCCGAAGGAATTGAGGCAGGAGTAGCTCAACTATTAACCTTTGATTTAGAAAAAGATTTTTCTTTAATTCAAAAATCTATCCAGAATGAAATTTGGAATGAAATAGAATCGAATAATTGCTATGGTGATGGTAATGCTTCAGTTAATATAACCAACATTCTTTTAAATTCTTTATAGTGGATATTATAGTTATTCAACCTGAGGGATTACATCAATTCCCTCTTACAATTAGTTTATTGATTTCTTTATCTAAAAATCACAAAGTAATTCTAGTTTCAAAATCCGATAATAGAGCTTATAATGATTTTTTAAAGGAACATAATATTGAATTAATCTACAATATTGATAAAATTAGACTGCGTTTTGGGATCTTGCCTGCATTAATTGAAAGGAAATGGAATAATCTTAAACTTTGGAATACAGTTTGTAAGAGGCTTAAACGAGATACACTTGTATGGAGTACTTCTGAAAAATCTGTACATTTATTTGGGAGTAAATTATTAAATGTAAATCATATAATGCAATTGATGGAGTTAATCGAGTCCACAACTGTTAAGGAAAGTGATTTTTTCGGAGGGACAACTAATTTAGCTAAAATTGCAAAGCATGCTAAAGTAACAGTAGTACCCGAATATAATAGATCTCATCTCATGAAACTATGGTGGAATTTAGATAAAACCCCTTTTATTTTACCGAATAAGCTTACTTTGCACCCAAGATTAAGAAATTGTGAGATTAGTCAGAAAGATATTAAGGATAAAATTCTTAAAATAGTTGATTCGGGGAAGAGGATTATTCTATACCAAGGAGTGGTGCACGAACAAAGAAATCTTTTGCCATTTATTAAAGCAATTGAAAAGCTAAATGAAAAATATGTTTTAGTTCTAATGACAGATTTAAATAGCTTCACAGAAAAATTATTATTTGATAACCCAGAAATTATTCACATTCCCTGGATTAAAGCACCCCAACACTTGCAAATTACGAGTTGGGCATCAATTGGGCTACTTTCATATGAAGCCAAAAAAATGGGTAATTTGTCAATATTGAACGCTCTTTATTGTGCACCTAACAAAATTTATGAATATAGCGGTTTTGGTATCCCAATGCTCTCAAATGATTGCCCATCTCTTGGCCCCATATTTAAACAAAAAGAGATTGGAGAAATAATTGATTTTGAAAATACCGAATCCATATTCGAGGCAATTCTTAAAATTGAAAAATATCTAGATAATTATACAGAAAAATGTAATTCCTATTTTGATGAAGTTGATATGGATATTGAAATCAACAAAATAATTAGTTTAGCAGTAAAATGAAAGTCCTTAACGTTTCTGCGGCATCTGAATTTTCTGGTGCGGGAATAGCTGCATTATTAACTCACAATGCTCTTATAAAATCTGGTATTGAATCAAGATTACTTTATATTAAGTCAAACAATGCATCAGAAACCAATGGAATTAAACAATATGAGAATAGTTTATATAAGACTATTATTAGAAAAGTAGTTACTTTTTTGGATAATTTAACTCTGTATTTTTATCCTGATAGAAATAAGGAATTATTTTCTATCTCAATTCTGGGGATTAATCATGTTAATAATCCAGATTTTATTTGGGCAGATATTATTCATTTGCATTGGGTTAATCATGGCTTTATAAGCATTCCAGAAATTACAAAATGGCAGAAACCTGTTGTTTGGACCCTAAGAGATATGTGGCCAATTACTGGAGGATGTCACTATTCCTACAATTGTTTTAATTATATTTCGGGATGTGGAAGTTGCGACCATCTTAAAAGCAGTTTTAAATATGATATCTCTTATTATTTAAACAAAAGGAAAAAGCATTATTTGTCTACTAAACGAATTAGGTGGGTAGCAATTAGTAGTTGGCTTGCAAAAGTGGCTTCAGAAAGTGAAATTTTAAGAAATGCCGAAATAGATATTATTTACAGTGGGATTGACTCTGAAAAATTTAATCTAATTTCAAAAGTAGAGGCTCGAGAGATGTTAAATTTACCATATGATTGTACCATTTTATTAATTGGTGCTACCAATATTAAAGATAAATATAAAGGCTATGAATATATACTAGAATTAGTAAACCAATTAAATGGCAATATTGTTGTTGTTTCTTTCGGTAATGGTATTCTAGATAAGAAACTTATTAAACATCGGGTTATAGAATTTGGATTTGTGTCGGATAATCAGTTTTTAAATTTGTTGTATAATTCAGCTGATTTATTTTTGGCTCCTTCAATTTCTGAAGCATTCGGAAAAACATTTGCAGAGGCGCAATGTAGTGGGCTTCCAGTTTTATGCTTTAATAACACAGGTCCCATGGATATAGTTGAACACAAGGTAACAGGATATTTGGCAGATTATTTATCTAAAGATGATTTACTATATGGCTATAATTTTTTGATTAATTCAGAATTGGATAGAAGTTATATTTCAAATAGAGCAAAATCGCTTTTTGATATTGACGTCATAATTGATAATTACATAAAACTTTATTATAGTATTCTTTATGAATAAATTCCCAATACCTTCTTACTATAAAGTATTACCTAACTCCATAGATTTCAATTTGAGCGGTTTCGAAAAAAGTTGTAGAGAAATTTCTACACTCTCTGTGGATGACGTGAAATGCGAGCAATTATATGAAGAATTTGTAGCTAGAATTGATAAAGCATTACTGGGGCAATTTTTGCCTATTGTACGACTTTGTGATGGGGAATATATATTTATTGTAGGTCGAAATTACGGATCTTTAAGATTGAATAGGATATCGCGTTGGGTCTTAAATATTAAAGAAACCACTAAAACTATTCTAAAATTTAATTTTAAATCCGCAGGAGGAGATCTCTACAAAAGTGGAAATTATAATATTTTAGAAAGGGAAGAGGCATTAATTAAATATTTGGAGAATTTGAAATGGGTAAGTATTCATGGAATTCTTGCAATGCATTTTTCATGGGGGAAAATTCCATTTACTGAAGGTTTATGGCCTTATGTAAAATCTATCTTTGATTATAATTCGATTCAGATTACCAGACAAAATTATTTTCCTTTTTATTTTGTGTATGCATATTTGGCTAGTTCAGATTCAAATAATTTGTTTGAAAACAAGAGAATGTTAGTAATTAATAGTGCAGAAGGTGATAAAAAACAGAGTATAATAGAAAGTTTATTTAAAAGAAATGTCAAATCAGTGGACTGGATTGCAATTTCTGTGGATAGATCCATGTATGACATTATTAAAATTGAGAAATTCATTGATACTATTGATGTTGTATTGATCGGCGCGGGAGTCGGTAAATTGAATATTATTCGTCAGCTTGAGAATTTAAAGGTTCCTTGCATTGATATTGGATATTATATGGAAATATTAGCAGATAGTTCGAATAAATATAAAAGAACGATGTGCTGTACAGATACTGAGTTAGAAAAACATAATGGGATTAATTAGTTTTATAAATAAATATGGTATTCCGTTATTTCTCATAATACTTCATTTTTGCGGGGATTTTATCAATTATGTAGCAATAATATGTTCTTCAATTTATCTGGCTATTTACTACTTATCTAAGAGTAAAGTAGATTTGTATAAAATATTTCTGTTGTTAGTCCCATCAATTATATTTAAAGACAAACTAGAGTTTAGCGATGCAGATTTAATATTTTCCAGTAATTTGCCTAAAATATACAATACAATTATAATTGGTCCACTTGCTCTATCTTCAAGATTTATTTTTTCGCTTTCAGTCCCTATTAAATTATTACTGACATTTAATAAAAATAAAGATCGATTATTGGTTTTGTTATGGTTTTTTTCTGTGGCACTATCAATTATAGGCCTTTATTATTCGTATTTTTCTAATTCAGAAAATTCTTCGGGTTTAACTGTAGGTTTTAGAATAGCTCTCTCACTCGGAATAGTTTTATCTCCTTTAGTTGTTGAGGTTAAATCCTTCTACAAAGAGTTAAACTATATCCTATTAACATCCTTATGTTTATTATTTTTAAATTTAATTACTAATCATTGGTATTTTGTCATACTTGGATTTTTGCCTTACTTGGGGTATTGTAATAAGAAATTAATACCGTTGATTTTATATATTTTCGTTTCAATTTTGTTTACATCTATTTTTAAGTTAACAATAATGTTAGCATTGGTATTTAGTATTATTTTTAGTTTATTAGTTTTCTTCAAAATCGGGGCAGTTAAAAAAAAAATAATGAAGATTTTAATAATTATTTTTCCTTTGCTCTTAACAATCATTGTTTTGTGTATCCAATCTAATGGTTACTATGATCTGTCAACGATTGAAGGCTTTGCATATTTTAAGCTACTTGGAGACAGAAAGCCAATTTGGGATGCATCATTTAACCAAATAATTCATTCATCATTTTTTATTGGAGAGGCAGGAAATGTTCTTTCCGTTTATTTTGATTTTAATAATACATTGGTTGATTGGTCTGCTGGATCTCATAATATTTTTTTGGAAATTGGAAGGCAACTCGGAGTAATTAATTTTATTATATTGACAATTTTATTATTTGTTAAATTATTTAAGACTTCGTTTATTATTGAGTCTAAGCAAGAGTATTTACTTTTTTTTGGCTTTATTTCAGTTTATTTGTCAATAGGCTTGACTGGTCAAGCAATTATTTATGATGGTGTTGGGGCTATGTTCTGGTTAATTTTTTCACAACTTTTTTGGGTGGTTAAAAGTCAAAGAACAGTTTGTAATTTATTATGATATCAATCATTACGGTATGTTATAACGCTGAAGATACTATAGAAGCAACAATTCTAAGTGTTTTGGAAAATTCTTTTTTTGATTTTGAATTGATTATCATTGATGGAGCATCTAATGATAATACAATTAATATTATTAATAAATATATTAGTTATATCAAGGTTTTTATTTCTGAGCGTGATTTGGGGATTTATGATGCAATGAATAAAGGACTTTCATTGGCTAATGGTGATTGGGTATATTTTTTAAATAGTGGAGATTTATTGGATAAAAATTTCAGTCCTTCATTAAATGAATTTCAGTCATATTCAATTATAGCTTTTGCCTGTGACTATTTATATGATGGACTTATGGTAAGCTATTTACCCAGAGAAATGAGTCTTGGAAGAATGCCTGCTAGTCATCAAGCCTTATTGATTAAGCGTAATGTGATTGTAAATTATACGTTTAATTTGAAATTTAAAGTAGCTGCAGATTTTGATCAAATAGTTCGGATCTTATCAAATGTGAAGAATAGGTTGTTATTGGTGAATTCTAAAATTGCTATAATAGATGGAAATGGTTTTTCAACTAATAATACAAATCGTTATTTATTTGAATACTATTTGATTATTAAAGATAGGTGGGGTAATTCAAATGCTATATTTTGGATTATGAAAAAGATAGTTAGTTCTTCAATTAATAATATCATTAAATATTTCTTGGGCACTAGTACTATCAATAAATTAAGGAAAATAAAGGAAAATTATAATTTTTAATATGAGAGAATATCAAATTTGTTCGAAACTTGTAATGGATACTTCTGATCCAAATATAACTTTTGATGAGAATGGAGTTTGTGATTATTGGCATAATTTTCATAATAATATACTACCAAATTGGCGTCCGAATGAGGATGGAGAGAAACGTTTAGGTATTATTATGGATAAAATTAAATATGAAGGGAGAAACAAAGACTTTGATTGTATTATTGGTATAAGTGGTGGCGTTGACAGTAGTTACATGGCTTATATTGCAAAAGAAAAATTTGGATTACGACCCCTTATGTTTCACGTTGATGCAGGATGGAATACTCAGCAAGCTGTTAATAATATTGAAAAAATTGTTGATAAGCTTGATTTAGATTTACATACCGAAGTAGTAAATTGGAATGAGATGAAAGATTTGCAAGCTTCTTTCTTTAAGGCTAATGTTTGTCACGTTGATACACCTCAAGATCATGTTTTTGTTGCAGCATTATACAATTATGCGTCTAAGAATGGTTTTAAATACATTTTAAATGGAGGGAATTATTCAACTGAAAGTGTCAGAGAACCTTTGGAATGGCATTACCATGCATCAGATTTAAGACAGTTATTGGATATTCACAATAAATTTGGTACCACTCCTTTAAGGACGTTGCCTTTAGCAGATATTTTTAAGTACAAGTTATACTATAGATATTTAAAGAATATTCGAGTTGTTAAGCCATTAGATATGATGAATTTTGTAAAAAAAGATGCTATTACATTACTAAAAGATAGGTTTGGTTGGCAAGAATATAAGAATAAACATTATGAATCTAGATTTACTAGATTTTATGAAGGTTATTGGATGCCGAATAAATTTGGATTTGACATAAGAAGAGCTCATTTTTCTAGTTTAATTTTGACAAACCAAATGACAAGAGATGAAGCTCTTTCATTATTAAGTGAAAAACCTTATGATGAGAAAATGATGAAAGAAGATTTTGATTACGTCGCTATTAAATTAGGATTTTCAATAGATGAATTTGAAGGACTCTTGAAGGCACCAAATAAAAATTATTATGATTACAAAAACAATAAATTTTTAATTGATTTAGGTTCTACCGCTATGACTTTATTAGGGTTGGAGAAAAAAATTATTAGATAATGGTAGGTATAATAGATTACGGTTTAGGGAATATAAATGCTTTTGCAAACATTTATTATCAATTAAAAGTGCCTTTTAAAATAATAACTAGTAAAAGTGAAGTTAGAGAGGCGACCAAACTGATATTACCAGGCGTTGGCTCTTTTGATAATGCCATGTCTTTATTCAATAAGTCAGGCCTAATTGATGAAGTTGAGTCCCAAGTTTACGAGAATAAAGTCCCTATATTAGGAATTTGTGTTGGAATGCAAATTCTTGCCTCTAATAGTGATGAAGGTAAATCTACCGGATTAAATTGGATACCAGGACGTGTCAAGTTAATAGATACTAGTCGCGTGAATCACCATATTAAAGTGCCTCATATGGGGTGGAATAATGTTAATATTGTAAAACAAAATGAATTATTCTCAAATGTAGAGAATAATTCAGATTTCTATTTTTTGCATTCTTATTTTTTTGAATGTGAAGATTCTTCAAATTCAATTGCTTTAACTAGCTACGGTAATGAATTTACATGTGCAGTTAATAAAAATAATATATATGGTGTCCAATTTCATCCTGAAAAAAGTCATGATCAGGGAGTCAAAATTTTACAAAATTTTTCAAATTTATAATTGTGCTTAAACCTAGAATTATACCGTCATTACTCCTGTGTAACGGAGAGCTAGTCAAAACAACTAATTTTCAACATCCTAAGTATGTAGGAGATCCGATAAACGCCGTCAAAATTTTTAATGAAAAACTTGTAGATGAAATTATGATATTGGACATTTCTGCAACAGTTTTAAATAAGGAGCCAGATTATGATCTAATTAAAAATTTGGCGAATGAATGTAGAATGCCTATTTGTTATGGTGGGGGTATTAAAAACTTAAGCCAGGCCTTAAAAGTATTCCAATTAGGAATTGAGAAAATTGCAGTTAGTTCGGCTTTTATCGAACGGCCTGAATTAATTAGTGAATTAGCAAGCCTAGTTGGAAATCAAAGTGTAGTATTAGTTCTTGATGTTAAAATTGATAGTGATGGTTTTTATAGAATTTGGACTAATAATGGGTCTAAACCAACAGGTTTAGAGTTGCAAAATTTTTTACAACATGTTAAAGATTTGGGAATTGGTGAAATTGTTATCAATTCTATCGATAGAGATGGAACAATGACTGGTATTGACAATCAAATTATTGATATTGTTAGAAACTGTTTGCAAATACCCCATACGATTTTAGGTGGAGCTTCAAGTCTTTTAGATATACAAGCAGTAATTTCTAAATATGGAGTAATTGGTATCGGAGCAGGCAGCCTTTTTGTTTTTAAAGGAAGGCTAAGAGCTGTATTAATTACGTATCCCGATCCTACTGTTAAAAGTGATATTATTTCAGAAGCCTTATTAAATTTCAATTCATTAAATGGATAATAAGCCTTCAATAGTTTCTGTAGTTGGAGTATATTATCCTGGTTATAAGGCTGGAGGAATTCTTAGAACTTTGATTAATATGGTAGATCATTTATCATCGTATTACAATTTTTATATAATTACAACTGATAGGGATTTGGATGATAATTTTGCATATAAAAACATTACTCCTGATGTGTGGTGTGAGGTTGGAAATGCAAAGGTATTATATTTATCACCTTCAAAAAAAACCACTCAAAATATCATAAAAATATTAAATGAGATATCTTATGATTTAATTTTTCTTAATAGCTTTTTTGAACCGCTTTGTGTTAAAACACTATTTGCTTATCAACTAAAAATGATTCCTCAATCAAATTTGTTAATAGCTCCTCGTGGGGAATTTGCAATTCCATCATTTTCGCAAAAAAAAATTAAAAAACTAATTTTTATTTTCCTCGCGGTTAAAACGAGATTATTGAAGAATATAGTTTGGTTAGCCTCATCTACAATTGAAGAAAAAGAAATAAACTTAGCGATAAACCAAAAAAATAAGATTAAAGTTTTAATAGACCTACCTTCGAAATTTCAAATTGGGCCATTAAAAATAGACTTAAATAGACGAAATCCTTTAAAATTAATTTTTTTATCCAGAATTTCAGAAGAAAAAAATCTAGATTTTGCTATTTCTGTGTTGTCTAAAGTTAGTGTTGAGCTACATTTCGATATTTATGGTCCCATTTCTAATGATGAATATTGGAATAAATGTTCTAAGCTAATTGAAAAACTTCCCAGCAATATAAAGGTAAATTATAATGGAATAGTAAAACCTGATGATGTTAGGGAAGTAATTTCAAAATATGATTTATTTTTTCTGCCAACTAAAGGAGAAAATTATGGTCATGTTATTGCAGAGTCATTAAGTAGTGGAACACCAGTTTTAATTAGTGACAAGACTCCTTGGCTTAATTTGAATGAGTATTCATTAGGTTGGGATTTTTCTCTCGAAGACGAAAATAAATTCGTTGATTTAATTATAGAATATAGTAAGAAAAAATTTACAGAAAAAAATAAATTGAGAAATACAGTTCGAACTGAATTTTTTAAATATTTAAATCTTGATGATCAAATTAAAACAAATGTTTTAATACTTAATCAAATTATTAATCTACCCAATAGTTGAATTTATGGATATTTTTCAGAACAAAATTTTATTAATTACCGGAGGCACAGGTTCATTTGGGAATGCTGTACTCAATAGATTTCTCAACACTAATATAAAGGAAATTCGAATATTTAGTCGAGATGAAAAAAAGCAACATGACATGCGTGTAGAGCTTCAAAACAATAAAGTAAAATTCTATATTGGAGATGTAAGAGACTTTGATAGTATTAATGCCGCAATGGTTGGAGTTGATTATGTGTTTCATGCTGCTGCTTTAAAACAAGTTCCATCTTGTGAATTTTATCCAATTGAGGCAGTAAAAACTAATGTATTAGGGACTGAGAATGTGTTAAATGCTGCAATCCATCAAAAAGTTAAAAAAGTTATTTGTTTAAGTACTGATAAAGCAGTTTATCCTATAAACGCAATGGGTATTTCAAAAGGAATGATGGAAAAAGTGATGGTCGCGAAGTCTAGAATTTCAGGTAATACCGTACTTGTGGGAACAAGGTATGGAAATGTTATGGCTTCAAGAGGATCGGTTATCCCGTTGTTTTACGATCAAATTATGCAAAATGAAAGCATAACAGTAACAAACCCCGATATGACAAGATTTATGATGTCATTAAACGATGCAGTGGATTTGGTTTTATATGCATTTGAACATGGAAATTCTGGGGATATATTTGTCCAAAAATCTCCAGCATCTACAATTGGCGAACTTGCAGATGCAATGATTAAAATTTATAATTCAAATACTAAAATTAAGGTTATCGGCACTCGGCATGCCGAAAAATTATATGAAACCTTATTATCTACTGAAGAGGTACAGATTGCTGAGGATTTAGGCGATTATTATAGAGTGCCATCTGACAATAGAGATTTGAATTATAATAAATATTTTAGTGAAGGCGTTGACAATTTTAATAAAATTGAAGAATATCATTCACACAATACTAAACGGCTTTCAGAGATTGAGTTAATTGATTTGTTGGGAAGTATCGGATACAAAAAAGAACTTTAGAATGAATAAAATTAAGTTAGTTACAATAATTGGTACTCGTCCTGAAATCATTAGATTATCAGAAATTATTAAGTTAGCAGATTTGAATTTTGATCATATTTTAGTTCATACTGGTCAAAATTATGATTTCGAGTTGAATGAAATATTTTTTGAGGAGTTAGGAATTCGAAAGCCAAATTATTTTTTAAATGTAGCAGGAGCGAATCTGGGGGAAACAATAGGAAATGTTATATCAAGGTCTTTTAATGTATTAGTAGATGAAAAACCAGATGCTCTCTTAGTTTTGGGAGACACGAATAGTGTACTTAGTACAATTGCGGCTAAAAGATTAAAGATTCCAATTTTTCATATGGAATCAGGGAATAGGTGTTTTGATCAGAATGTCCCTGAAGAAATTAATCGAAAGATTTCAGACCATATTAGTGATATCAATCTCACATATACTGAACATTCAAGAAGATATTTGTTGAGTGAAGGATTTCGAAAAGATCATGTTTTTGTTACCGGATCTCCCTTATTTGAGGTATTGAAAAAGAATTATGATCGTATAAACAATAGCACTATTTTAAAATCTTTAAAACTCATCAATAAAAATTATTTTGTAGTAAGTGCTCATAGAGAGGAAAATGTTGACCTCAACGATAATTTTGAAATCTTGGCAGATTCAATAAATGCAGTAGCTGAAGAATATAAAATGCCAATTGTATTTTCAACTCATCCTCGCACATTTAAACAAATTGAATTAAAGAAGATTAAATTTCATCCTCTAGTTAGCATTTTACCTCCTTTTGGTTTTTGTGATTATGTAAATTTGCAAATCAATGCATTTTGTGTTTTATCCGATAGTGGAACAATTAGTGAAGAATCATCAATGATGAAATTTCCTGCAATAAGCATCAGAACTAGTACTGAGAGACCAGAGGCAGTTGACGTAGGTTCTATTATAATTGGAGGGATTACTCGTGACGAAATTTTAAACTCGATTAGGGTTTGTATGTTAACAGCTGGAATAAATAAATTGCCAGTTGAATATCAAATTGATGATGTTTCAAACAGAGTAATTAGAGTTATTCAAAGTTATACTAGTATTGTGAACAAAACAATTTGGAATAAAAATGAAGAGTAAGGTACTCATATTGGGATCATCTGGTATGGCGGGTCATGTAATCAAGAGGTATTTAGAGCGTACCGAAAATTTTAATATATATGACTTGTCACGTTCAGATAAATATATTACTCCGAATTTTTTAATTGACATAACCGATTTTAAGGCCCTTGAATCAATTATTAAATCATTTGAGTTTGATTATATAATTAATTGTGTGGGTATTCTAAACCAAGTTTCTGAAAAAAAACCTGATGTAGCAATTCTGGTAAATTCTTATTTACCTCATTTTCTGGAGAAAATAACTAAAAATTCAAAGTCTAAAATAATTCATTTAAGTACGGATTGTGTTTTTTCAGGCAAAAGAGGTGATTATATTGAAAATGATTTTAAGGATGGGTTAGGTTATTATGGTCAATCTAAGGCTCTAGGTGAAATCTCAAATAATAAGGACCTAACAATTAGAACTTCAATCATAGGCCCTGATTTAAATGTTCATGGCACAGGTTTGTTCAATTGGTTCATAAAGCAAAACGGAAAAATATCAGGATATTCAAATGCTTATTGGAGCGGGGTAACTACAATTGAACTTGCTAAATTTATATCTGATTTATTGATGAATAATAACCTACTTACAGGTGTGATTCATTTAACCAATAATTCAAAGATCAGCAAATACGAATTACTTTTAATGATAAAAAAAGTTTTTAATCTTAACAATATTAAGATAGAGAAATATAGTGATTATAAAGTTGATAAGTCATTTGTTAATACAAGACGAGATTTTGATTTTTGCGTACCTCCATATGAAACAATGATTGAAGAAATGAAATATTGGATTGACAATAGATTTGTATAAATAATTTATAAAATGAAACAATCAGATTTAAAGCTTCTAGCAGAGAAATGTGCTTCAAAAATTGTTCAGGCTAGAGAGAATGACACTTTTTACGTTAAACCATTTAAGCACGTAGTAATTGATGATTTTTTCCCTAATGAATTCGCGAAAATTCTATTAGAGAAGTTCCCAGATGTAAATAGCCCTGAGTGGGAAAGAACAAATGATGCTGATATTGAAATTAAATTGCGAACTATGTGGAAATCAGAGTTTGATATTCCAGATGGGATAGTTGACGCAGTTAGAGTATTAAATTCATCGCTTATACTTAAAGCAATGGCAGAATTGTTTGATATACATAAGATTATGCCTGATCCATATTTTTCCGGAGGGGGATTAAATGCAACAGTTAGTGGAGGTTTGTTAGATATTCATGTAGACGGGAATTATCATGATGCTTCTGGCTTAAATAGACGCTTGAACGCAATTTTATATTTAAACCCCAATTGGAAAGATGGTTGGGGTGGAGAATTTGGATTATACGATTCAACAGGTGATAATTTAATAAAAAAAGTGGCGCCTCTATTTAACAGATTAGTGATTTTTGACACTAATGACTTTAGTTATCATGGGTTGCCTGATCCCTTAAATTTTCCTGAAGATGATTCTAGGAAATCAATCATTTTATATTATTACACTAAAGAATCCAGACCTTCTTCACAGATTGATGTGGCGGAACCTCATTCTGCCTTATGGAAAAAAAGGGGGCTTATGGACAAAAGAGGAAATAAAACACGAGATTTTAATTGAAAGTATTAATTGTTTCACAATACTTTTATCCTGAAAATTTTAGGATAAATGATGTTGCATTAGGGCTAAAAGAAAGAGGCTTTGAAGTTTCAATATTAACCGGTAAACCAAACTATCCATCAGGTGATTATTTTGAAGGTTATAGTTGGTCTTCAAAAAATTATGAAATTTGGAATGGCATAATAATCTATAGAACGAATTTATTATTAAGGAAAAACGGTGGTGCGATCAATCTTTTTTTGAATTATTTTTCTTTTGCATTTCTTGCAACTTTTAAAGTTTTATCTATCAAATCGAAATATGATAAAATTTTTATTTTTGCACCATCACCTATAACAGTTGGAATTCCTGGAATTATCGCTGCAAGGCTATTTAAAGCGAAATCAATATTATGGGTACATGATTTGTGGCCTGAAAGTATTAGGATTGCAGGGGGCATTAAGAATAAGTTAATTATAAATGTCATTGATAAAATGACGAGATGGATTTATAAAAATGTCGATAAAATATTAATCCAATCTGAGGGATTTAGGTCATATATTAATAGTCAAGTTAATGACAAAGCAAAAATTAGTTACTATCCTTTTTATGCAGAGCCATTTTATAGAATTGAGGCTCCTGAGCCAAAATACTTAAGTGAATTGCCCAGCGGATTTAAGGTTTTATTTGCTGGTAATATAGGTGAAGGTCAAAGTTTTCCAACGCTTCTGTCAGCGGCAAAAATATTAAGAGGAATGAATCTTCCAATATGGTGGGTAATATTTGGTGAAGGTAGAATGAAAGAGAGCGTGCAAAAAGAAGTATTAGAATCAAATTTAGATGATTTTTTTTTATTAAAAGGTTCTCTTCCACCTACAGAAATGCCAAAATATTTCTGTTGTGTTGACGGCTTAATTGTCAGTCTGAAGAAAAGTGATATTTTTTCAATAACAATTCCAGGTAAACTTCAATCATATTTAGCTTGTGGAAAGCCAATTATTGGGTCACTTGATGGAGTCGGGGCTGATATTATTAATATATCCCAATGTGGCATAACCGCTAAAGCTGAATCTGTTGAAGAATTGGTAAATGCAATAATTAAACTTTATAATTCTACAACCAAAGAAAGACTTCAAATGGGTGTAAATGCCCGGAGTTATTTTGAAAAGGAGTTTGAAAGAGAATCATTGCTCGATAAGCTTGAAGAAATATTAATTAATTGAAGTTTGAAAAAAAAGATTTTCATTACAGGGTTGAGCGGATTTGTTGGTACTAATGTTCGACAATTTTTTGCAAATAGTGAAATCGAATCATATGCCCGTGGCAGTGAATTGGATTTAAAAGATGCTGAATATGTTATTCACTTAGCAGGCAAAGCCCATGATTTTAAAAAAACATCTTTTTCAGGTGAATATTACAAAGTCAATACTGAACTAACACAAAGGGTTTTTGATGCCTTTTTAGTTTCACATGCAAAAGTTTTTATAACTCTAAGCTCAGTTAAAGCAGTTGCAGATAAAGTCGAAGGCGAATTGTCTGAGGAGGTAATGCCTAATCCTATTACGCATTACGGTAAGAGTAAATTGTTAGCAGAACAATATATTCTTTCAAAGCTTATTCCTGCAGGTAAAAGAGTTTATATTTTACGCCCTTGTATGATCCATGGTTCTGGTAACAAAGGAAATTTAAATCTTTTATATAATTTAATTTCTAAGGGATTACCTTATCCATTAGGATTGTTTAACAACTCCCGTTCTTACCTATCAATTGAAAACCTTTGTTTTATAATAAAGGAATTAACAGAAAGAGAAGATATTCCATGTGGTGTTTATAATGTATCTGATGATATTCCATTGTCTACAAATGAGGTGATTAATTTGATTGCCGAATCAAAAGGAAAGCGGGCTAAGATTTTGAATTTAAGTAAGAGACTAATTAAGATTTTAGCTCTTATTGGAGATTTCTTAAAATTACCATTAAATTCGGAACGTTTACAGAAACTTACAGAGAGTTACGTTGTCAGTAATACTAAGATTAAGGCAGCATTAAGTAAGCCCTTGCCGGTTTCATCAAAAGAGGGTCTTATGAAAACTTTTCAATCTTTTTCCGCTAATGCTTAATCGTATATACGCCATAGTTCTTTTTTTGATTTTATCACCAGTCTTCTTAGCGGTTGCTTTGGCCATATTCTTAGAAGATGGATCTCCCATATTCTTCAAACAGAGACGAGTAGGGATAAATTATACGTTCTTCAATATTTACAAGTTTAGAAGCATGAAGAAAAATACCCCGAATGTTGCGACGCATCTATTAGAAAACCCCGAATCCTATTTGTTGGGATTAGGAGTTGTTTTGCGGAAATTGAGTTTGGATGAACTTCCTAACCTGATTAACATCATTAAAGGAGAAATGGTATTTGTTGGACCACGGCCGGCTTTATTTAATCAAGACGATTTAATGGCCTTAAGAGTAGCGACCGGGGTTGACAAATTAAAACCTGGAATTACAGGATGGGCACAAATTAACGGTCGGGATGAGATTTCGATTGACGAGAAGGTAGCTTTGGAGAAAGAATATCTAGAAAGGAAGTCGATTTGGTTTGATTTAGTAATAATAGTGAAGACTTTTACTTCAGTGTTATTTAGTAAAGGGGTAGCGCATTAAATTTTCCATATGATTAACAACGACAGCTCGCTAAATGGCGGGCTTTCGTTGTTATTAAAGATTACCATTAAATAAAAATGCTTTTTCCTATTAACGCTATAGCATCGCTTCTCCTAATTTTTAGCTAAATTTGTAATATCTATACGTACCATAATATTTTAGTATGAAATTATTCAGTCGAATTCTTCTGACCCTTTCCTTCCTTGTACTAGTTCACGCTGCTTTCTCGCAAGCAAAACGTAAAGTGGAAGACTTGAGTGATGAAGAAATTGCAACCTTTTTTGAACGTGCCCAATCCAGTGGCATGACAGAAGCTCAATTAGAAAAAGCGGCAAAAGCGCAGGGTTATACGTCAGCAGATATTGCCAAAATGCGTAGCCGTTTGACGCAATTGGGGGAAAGTAAAACTAAAGAAAAGACGTCTACAGCAAAAGGAAAAACCTCCTCTAAAAGAAGTGTATCAGGTAAGTTAAGCACGAAAAAAGGGGCAAAAAATGTAGATGATGAGGATGCAGAAGATGTTACTATGGAAGACGAGGAAATGGTTGATTCCACAAAACTTCCTAAGAAGCTAATTTACGGGGCAAATCTTTTTAACAACAAAAAATTAAACTTCGAGCCTGATCTACGAATCGCTACTCCAGTGAACTATACCTTAGGGCCTGATGATGAGCTTAATATTGATATTTTTGGGGAAGTAATGGATAATTACACGGTGACAGTAAGTCCTGAGGGAACGATTAAAATCTTGAACTTAAGCCCTATTTATGTAAATGGGTTAAACGTAGAGGCCGCATCTACACGTATCGTTAGTCGATTAAGACAATTATACCAAGGCTTAAATCGTCCAGGAAGTGGCTCATCTGCTATTATTACTCTAGGTAATGTACGTAGTATTAAAGTGACTCTGGTAGGTGAAGTGGAGAACCCAGGTTCTTATACTATTTCTTCTTTGGCAACCGTATTCAACGCATTGTATTTAGCCGGAGGGCCTAACGAAAATGGATCTTACCGTAGTATTCGCGTGATTAGAAATAATAAAGTAGTTCGGACTCTAGACCTATATGATTTCTTGTTAAAGGCAGATCAAAAAGACAATATTCAATTGAAAGACCAAGATATCATTCGCGTTGGTGATTTTGATTCCCATGTGGAATTAGCTGGGGAGGTACGTAGACCTATGGTTTTCGAGGCGGTGAAAGGGGAAACCTTAAAAGACATTCTTCGTTATGCAGGAGGTTTTACTGACAAGGCCTATACCTATTCCTTAAATGTGCGCAGAAATACGTCGCGCGAATTAAAGTTGTTAAACATCACACAAGATGAGGTGGCTACTTTTCAGCCACAAAACGGGGATTCGATTTCAGTGGGTAGAATTATCGAACGTTATGAAAACCGGGTGACGGTGACTGGAGCGGTATTTAGACCAGGAGTTTTTGCGATCGAAAGTGGGTTAACGACGGTTAAGGATTTAATCAAGCGTGCGGAAGGACCACGTGAAAACGCCTTCTTGAATCGGGCTACGATTTCACGTAGAAAAGAGAATTACGATCCAGAAATGATCTCATTTGATCTAGGGAAAGTGTTGAGGGGGGAGCTTGCTGACATTGCTTTGCATAGAGAGGATTCCTTAATGGTGTATTCACTTGATTCATTACGAGAGAACCAACGTGTTAGTATTTATGGGGAGGTGAATAAGCCAGGGATTTTTGAATTTAGAGCTGGAATGAAGGTGGCAGATTTAATATTGTTAGCCAAGGGATTTAAGGAAGCTGCGAGTTTTTCGAAAATTGAATTATCTCGCCGTGTTATTACACATGGGAATGATGATGCAACAAAGGAGAAAATTCAAGTGAAGACTTTTGATATCGATGGTAGTTTGAATATTAATAATGAAGCTAGTCAATTTGAAATAAAACCTTTTGACATTATTTCTATTCGTCGATCGCCTAATTATGAAGTACAAAGAGGTGTGACGATTGAAGGAATGGTTAATTTTCCTGGTAGATATGCAATCCCAAAAGATGATCAGAAAATCTCTGATTTGATTTTTGAAGCAGGTGGACTAAGACCCGAAGGTTATTTAGATGGAGCGATCTTATACCGTGATTCAACGGTAGTGGGCGTAAAACTTTCTGAAATTCTAAAAAACCCCGCTTCAAAAAACAACCTACTATTAATGGAAAATGACCGTTTAATCATTCCAAGGGTATTAGAAACCATTAAGTTGTCAGGGGGAGTTCAAAATCCTATTGCTATCGCTTACGTAGAAGGGTATTCACTGCAGGATTACCTAGATGGAGCTGGTGGATATACTGAATACGCCGACAAGAAAAATGTGTACGTAAAAGCGCCTAATGGTATTTCTACGAAGCGAAGACGTGTCCTTTTTTTTAGAGTTAATCCGAAGGTAGTTCCAGGATCAGAAATTGTAGTTCCAGAATTCCCTACGAATATGAAGAAAGGGATGACTACGGCTGAGGCAGTAGGTCTATCGTCTGCTTTGGTTTCAGTAGCGCTTACCTTGACCACATTGATTAACAACTTGACTAAATAATCTCCATGTCTAACGTAGAAAATAATAAAATAAAAGATAACGGGGAAATTTCGATCAATTTTGGTGAGATATTCCGAACGCTAAAGTCCTATCGCATCTTAATTGCAACCTTCGCTGTATTGTTCGCCGCTTTAGGGGCTATTTATTCGCTGACCCAACCTAATGAATATATATCGACAGCGAAACTTTTGCCTGAATTAGATTCTAAATCTGGTGGTGCAGGAGGAGGATTAAAATCATTAGCAGGATTAGCTGGGATTGAATTAGGAGGCGGAGCTTCAGGTGGCGATGCAATTCGTCCTGACTTATACCCAAATATTATTCAAAGTGCTCCATTTTTAAAGGAAGTATTGAAAGCTAAAATATATAGCACTAAATATAAAAAATGGCAGACCGTGTTAAACTATTTAACAGAGAAACAGAATTCCGCACCGTTAGATTGGGGCAATAAGAACATAGATTTTTCTGAAACTAAACTTGATGTAATTCCTAAAAGTGCTCTTCATAATGATCTAATAAAACTTAATAAGAAAGAAAAATTTGCAATTAATAAATTAAGGATAAGCGTTATCTTAGATATTGATAAGAAAACAGGTATTATTACTTTAACAACTAGATTAACCGACCCTATTGCTTCAGCAAATATTACCAGCTTAGTTCAGCATTATTTGACGAAATATGTAATTGAATATAGGACACAAAAAATAAGACAGGAATTAGTATTTCTTCAGCAAAGATTAAGTGAGTCAAGATCTCGATATGATCAAGCCTTGTTCACCTTAAGTGCATACCGCGATCAAAATATGAACTTGTTCTTGAACGTAGCTAAAGACCGCGAGAAGAAATTGCAATATGAGGTTGATATGGCCTATAACTTGTACACGACGATCAGTGGACAATACGAAGAGTCGAAAGTAAAATTACACCGCGAGACGCCGGTATTTAAGGTCCTAGAGCCTGCTCAGGTAGCGGTTCAGAAGGATGGGCCTAAGCGCAGTTTGATTACGATCGGGTTTATGTTTGTGGGGGTGTTCTTGTCGTTGATTTATGTGTTTTTTAAGACGGTCAACTTAAAGGAGCTGTTAGGTTAAGAGAGGAGAGTCGCCTACGGCTTAGTCGACTTCGTCTTAGTCGTCACTTTGTGACTTAGTCATTTAATATAGAAAGAAGCTCGCGGATGGCGGGCTTTTTTTGTTTCAATAACTCGCATAGATTAAACTTCCTAGATCTTGAACGAAATTTACTTGATCTTCCACTGATAGAAAGTGCCTTTGGCAATGGCGGTTCTCGGCAGATATTTCGGCAACTTCGGCCGCTTTCCTACTAGTTCAAAATCGAAACAATTTGCGTTTCTGTAAATCGGGTCTTATTCATATGCAATTTAAAACTAAAGGATTTTTCTTCAATTCTAAACTGTCTGTTATATA
>JACCDM010102041.1_pt1 | contig 38293 bp, 53 predicted proteins | sample 7445851 | NCBI WGS metagenome assembly JACCDM01 (sample SAMN15323438, study PRJNA562643) | freshwater metagenome | isolation source: river surface water | place: USA:Blue River Watershed | collected 2017-08-16
ATGCGTGTTGCAGTTGGTATTTGGGGCGAGGACATAAAGAATGTGATTAAGACGTATGAGCTTCTTTCCAACCACATGATGACGCATGCAACCCCAACTCTTTTCAACTCTGGAACTAAGAAACCCCAATTGTCTTCCTGCTTCTTGTTAATGATGGACGATGACTCCATCCCTGGAATCTATAAGACACTTTCTGATGTTGCTGTGATCTCTCAAAACGCTGGTGGTATTGGTTTGGCAATTCACAACATCAGAAGTACCGGTTCCTATATTAAAGGCACAAATGGAACTTCCAATGGTATTATACCGATGTTGAAAGTGTTTAACGAAACTGCAAGATATGTTGATCAAGGTGGTGGACGTAGAAAGGGATCGTTTGCTATTTATATGGAACCCTGGCATGCAGACATCGAGGACTTCTTGGATCTTAGAAAGAACACGGGTAAAGAGGAAAGAAGAGCTAGGGATTTATTCTTAGCACTTTGGACTCCCGACATCTTCATGAAAAGAGTAAGAGAAAATGCTGATTGGTCTCTTTTCTCACCTTCGGACGTTGAGGGAATGTGGGAGCTTTACGGTGACGCTTTCGACCAGGCTTACTTGGAAGCTGAGCAAGCTGGTAAGGCCAAAAAGACAATTAAAGCTAGAGATCTTTGGGCAAAAATCATAGAATCACAAATTGAGACAGGAACCCCTTATATTCTTTATAAGGACCACGCCAACAAGAAGTCCAACCAGAAGAACATCGGTACAATCAAGAGCTCAAATCTTTGCACTGAAATCATGGAGGTGACATCCAAAGAAGAGCAAGCAGTTTGTAATCTAGCTTCTATCCCAGTTAACAAGTTCTTAAAGTCTACTGATGCTAGAACTTCTAAGTTAATGAGAGGCAAGTGTGAGGTTGATCACGAGGAGCTATACAAGGTGGCATATCAGACAACCCTTAATCTTAATCAGGTGATCGATGTCAACTACTATCCAACAGAGGAGACTAAGAGATCTAATATGAGACACCGCCCAATTGGAATTGGTATTCAAGGTTTGGCTGATCTATATGCTATTATGGGGATAGGCTTCACATCAGAGGAGGCTAGAAAAATCAACTCTGATATTTTCGAGACCATTTATTTTGCTTCTTGTACAGCATCTAAGGATCTGGCAAAAGCAAATGGAGCTTATGAAACATTCGAGGGATCTCCAATCAGTCAGGGCGAATTCCAATTCAATTTATGGGGATTCAAAGACGAGGATCTATCCGGAAGATGGGACTGGGGCAAATTAAGAAAGGACGTTATGAAACATGGAGTTAGAAACTCTTTGTTGCTAGCTCCTATGCCTACAGCTTCAACAGCTCAAATTATGGGCAACAACGAAGCCTTTGAACCATTCACTTCTAATATTTACACAAGAAGAACACTATCAGGTGAATTCGTAGTTGTTAATAAGCACTTGGTAAAGGACCTTATTAATTTAGGAATGTGGAACGAGGACATCAAGAACCTTATTATTATACATAAAGGGTCTATCCAAAACATTCCGGGAATTCCAGATGACATCAAGGAGGTTTATAAGACAGTTTGGGAGATCAAGCAAAAAGATCTATTGGATATGTCAGCAGATAGAGGAAGATTCATTTGTCAGTCACAGTCCATGAACTTGTTCATTGAGGGTGTAAATGCTGCTAAATTAACAGCTGCACACTTCCACAGCTGGGAGATTGGATTAAAAACTGGTATGTACTACCTCAGAACAAAAGCTGCTGCTGATGCCCTATCTGGACTAGGAGTAGATCTCTCTAAGTACAAGGAGAATAAAACGGAACCTGTGGATGTCCCAGCGATAGAAAAGCCACAAGTATATGAAGCTAAAAGAGTGGTGACTTCACTTCCTGATGGCATGCTTTCTAATGAATTGGCTGAGCAAGCCGCTAAGTTGGTTTCAGATATGACATGCTCATTAGATAATCCGGATGAGTGCATTGCATGTGGATCTTAAGTATGAAAAGATAAATAGTGTATGACATCTACTATTAAAAAATTCTGTGATTTCGTAAACGAAAGAGTTCTTCCGGATAAACAAGGTGAAATTATAGTTCTGCTAGGACCTCCAGGGTCAGGCAAGGGAACATTGGCTAAGTCTCTTGTTAAGGACTATGGATTTCAGCACATCTCAACCGGGGACATGATCAGAAATTCTGGAGATAAGGAACTTAAAAAGATAATAAGTTCTGGTAACATGATACCAGATGAAAAGATGCTGGAAATGCTTGAGACTAAAGTTAAAGAACTAGATCTAGAGAAAAATATAGCTTTTGATGGATTTCCTAGAAACATAGATCAATCTAAAATGCTCGATAAGATGCTTGGCAAACTAGGACTTGGATTGAATCATGCTGTTTTCTTAGACTTGTCTAGAGAAGAGGCAATTAAAAGGCTGACCAAAAGAGCTGAGGAAGAAGGAAGAGAGGATGATGCTAGTTTCGAAACGATAAACAAAAGATTCGATGAGTATTTAGAAAAAACTCTTCCACTGGTTGAGCTTTATACTAAGAGTAGAAAAATAATTAAAATCGATTCTTCGGAAGGAAAGGAGAAAGTTTTATCAGATGTTGTTGATTCCCTCGGTATTGAAAAATCCGAGGACTAAATCAAATTTAATGAGATCAGAAGCGGTAGATCAATTTGTAGAGTCACTTAGAAAAAGGGTAAAAGAGGAAAAGCTTAAACAGAGCGTTGAGCGAACTTTTCTGGAGGAATCCGTCAATCTTCTAGTTTCCCTTTTTAGCTCAGAGGTTGGACAATTTATAAAAGGCGTAAAGAATTATAAATCTAAAGATTTTAGCTCCTATATAGATGTTGAATCAACCAGTGTCAGCAAGATTAAAACCATAGTAAAAGAGTCTATCAGAAGAATAGATGGCAAATTCAAGTGGCACGACCTTGGAGATCTAGTGGTAATTGGATGTAACCTTAAGGGTTTGGAAGTGATATCAGGATCTCCGGAAAATCCGGTTTTAATAGAGGTCTATCCTTCACCTATAGAAGGTAGCGTCAGGATCAGAGTCATGCTAGGTAACCGTGATAAACACTGTGGAAGGATATTAAGAAAAAGCATGAAATGGGTTACCTGGATATGGGACGGTAAACTCAAAAAGATAACATTGGACAGGATCGATCCATTTTCGCCGGTTATAATTTTCTCTGGTGACCACGAAGGCCAGAAATATGAAATAGAGACCGAGTTGGATTATTCAGGATTTAATTATGAAATATTATCAGTAAATAAACTATAACATTAAACAATTTCAGAAATGCCGGTTAGTAGAAAAAAGAAAAAAGGAGGCAATAAACAAACTCCTTCAAAAAACAAGATGAATCAAACAAATCAACAATCAGGTCAAGGATTACAGGCCAAGCCAATCTCAGGATTGAGCGAGATTAAAAAGCAAACAGCCACTATCTGTTTAGTTATGATAGTGAAGGACGAAGCTAATAACATAAAGGAATGTTTAAGCAAGGTAGCTCCTTACATCAACTATTGGGTGATAGTAGACACTGGATCCACAGATAACACAGTAGAGGTTATCAGAGAGACCATGAAAGATTTCGAAATCGAGGGTGAACTTCACGAGAGACCTTGGGTTAACTTCGAGGTTAACAGAACCGAGAGCTTGGAACTTGCTAAAGGGAAGTGTGACTATAGATGGATTATAGATGCCGATGACACCTTTATGGTTGAGCAATTTGGATTTAATCCATTCGCTTACATCGACAAAAGCATTGACACATACCAGATCACATATAGATTGAATGCACTACAGTACCATAGAGCTCAGATTGTAAGATCAGACCAGCCTTGGGTTTATAAAGGGGTTCTTCACGAGTACTTGCACTGCGACATGTCAAATCTAAAAAGTGCTATCCTACCGGGATGTTACGTTAAAGCAGATATCAGCCCTTTAAAGAGAGCTAATTCCTTGGAAGAGAAATATGCCAAGGATGCGGAGATCTTAGAGAAAGCATTGATCGACGAGCCAAACAATACCAGATATATGTTCTATTTGGCTCAAAGTTACAGAGACTCTGGTCAATTGGAAAAATCACTAGAAGCCTACAAAAAAAGAGCAGAGGCTGGCGAGTGGGAAGAAGAGGTTTACTATTCTCTTTATATGATCGCTAAACTAATGGAAAAAATGGATCAGCCAATTAACGAGGTTATAGATGCTTATTCTAAAGCATGGGAATACAGGCCTCAGAGATTGGAAGCTGTGTTTCATGTGATGAGAAAGCTAAGAGAGCAGAATAGATACGTTCTAGCTTTCACTTATGGCGATCTAGCAATTAAAACCCCAGGAACTAGTGATATCCTATTCGTAGAGCCTGAGATCTGGCAGTGGAGAATGGTTGATGAGTATTCGATTGCTGCATTTTATATTGGACATCCTGAGATAGCTTTTGAAAAAACTTCACAGATTGTTAATTCTCCGGTGTTTGCTACCATCCACCAACAGGAGCAAGACAGGCTAAGAAGAAATCTTGAGTTCTATAAGCAAGGGAAGGAAAATATAAAAAGTGGAAAGGGAGCCGTTAGAATCTAATTTTCATTTATTAGTTTGATATATAGTACATAAAAAAAATTAAAATAAATGAAGCACATTCGTATTTTTGAAGAATTCGTTCAGCCTTTGAATGAAAATTCTATCCCGGTTTATGACGACACCAAATTTACAAAAACTGGCGGTCAACCAGAAGCCAACCTTAGCCCAGCAAAAGCAGTTGCTCTTATCGAGGACTTGCTAGATCAAAAAGCAGCAGGGGAAGTTGATGAGATCTCAGTTGTAGCTGAAATTCCAACACAAGGAAAAAGAAAGCCAGCTTATATCGATGAGATAGTACAGAAGGCTAAAGAGGAAGCTGCTAAAAAATTCAGACTTGAAACTGGAGCTGAAATAGATCAAGCTGCACCTTCTGATATCGAGAGAGCAGGCGTTATGCAGGATCTTTTCTTTGATTCTGAGTTTATCGTAGATAGAATCGATAGAAGCCAGGACGGTGTATTCTTAGTTTGCTATCCTCAGAGCTTAGCAGATAAAGCAAGTACAAATCCAGCTTACTACTCTGTGTATTTAAAGCCAGAGCAAATAGAAGAAGTACACTACTCTTATTAATTCAACTTTTCAACTAAACCCCCGAAATGCCCAGGATAACTGGGCATTTTTTTTCTACGGGAATTTGGATTATCTTTAGAGAAGTAAATTAGAAATAATATAAGATGATATGGAAAATATAGAAATATTGCAAAAGCTAGAGGATTTTTGTAAAGTTAGAAATTACGGTGATGCATTTAGCAACACAACGGAGCCCACACCAAGGGCTCAGTTCATAATAGATCTGTGTGCAGAACTTGATATCCCCTGCGAGGTGGATCATTTTAAGGTCGAAGAGAAAAATGGCCATAATCTAATTCTTAGAGGAACCTCAAAAAGAATGGTGATCGCACATCATGACATCGTAAATGTGAATTCTGATAATGCAAACGACAACTCAGCATCAGTCATAAATGCTATCCTCCTTAAAAAGCTAGTTCCGGAGACACACGTTGTTATTACAGACGGTGAAGAAGTTGGTTTTTGGGGATCTTATAGACTGGCTAATTCCATAGAAAGGGGAGAATTTGGAGAGATTGAATGGGTTTTGAATATAGAACTCAGTGGAAAGGGCGGTAAAAATTTTATGATAGGTGACTATGAAGGTCCTCTTACAGATAGGATAAAGTCTTTATTCAATCCCCCTGTTAAAAGAACTCCAGGAAGCGACTGTCTTCCTCTATATAGGAACGGGATAAACACCAATGTTATAAATCCCCTGCCACTATTATTAGATGGTGAATCTGATGTGCTGAATGAAAATGGGTATCTTGATAATTCTTCCTGGTATCTTTGTCATTCAGATATGGATACTTTTGATAAAGTCTCCATACAAGATATGGAGGAATTCGTAACTGAGATCCTTGTACCTATAGTTAAATAATTTTATGTCTACAAAACCAAGTAAAGAGATACAAGTCCTTAGCGACTTTGAACACATTTTAGCAAGGCCCACAATATACGTGGGAAGCGTCAAGACATCAGAAGAGCAAGTCCCGATTGTTGAAGAAGGTAAATCGGTAAGGGCTCAGACCAAGCCAATATCTGTTGGGATGTATAAACTATTCGATGAGGTTTTTTCCAATTGTGTGGACGAGGCCAAGCGTATGAAGTCACCGATGAAGAGAATCACAGTGGAAGTGAACTCCAAAGACAATTCGGTTTCTATCACGGATACAGGCGACGGATTCCTCAATGGTTCCAAGAAAAACAAGAAGAGTGGATTGTCTAATGTTGAAACAGCAGTTTCTATGCTTAGAGCTGGATCTAATTTTGACAATGACTCTATTGAGGAATCACTCATAGGAACTAATGGTATGGGTGTTAGTCTTGTTAACGCTCTGTCTTCTTTCTTTGAGATTGAGACTACGAACTCTAGTGAGACCTATTTTCAGAGATGGGAGAATTTTTCCGCTATTAAGCCGGAGGTTAAAGCCAAGACTTCATCTAAAGAAACAGGAACGCGTGTTAGCTTTTCTCCTATATCTAAGATATTCGACCACAACAAATGGGATAGAGATATTCTCTGGTCGACTCTAGTATTGAAAAAGAGAGTTTTGGAAACCGAGAAGAAAACGGAGAATATCCAGATAGATTTTATATGGGATGGGCAGAAGACCGTTATAAATTCTTCGCTATCACCTGGCTTTTCATATAAGTGCCAGATTGGTGAACTTCTAATCTGGCCAAAAGGAGAAACAACTTCATCTTTTGCTTTTGTAAATTCTGCTATATGCACAGGTATCCACCAAAAGATAGTTATGGACAGAATCAATTCTGAACTGGAGGATACACTAGGGCACCACTTCTACGATCATCTTTTAATTCTAAATCTTTCACCGGGTCTGGTTAGATTTGGTGATCAGAATAAAACTAAGTTCGTTAGTAAAAGAGAAGAGGTAGAGCCAACAATAGCCAGAAACTTTGAAGCTGGACTACAGAAATTCTATAGATCCGAGACCTTTAAATCCATTAAAAAAGCGGTTGACGAGAGAAGGAGAGACACTGAGATTAAGAAGATTAGAAAGGAAAAGAAGAACGTCAAGATCAAATTCTCTCATAAATATTTCCCACCAACAGCTTCCAGGGCAGAAAATCTATTTATCGTAGAAGGACTCAGCGCTATGGGATCACTATTGCAAAAGAGAGATCCTAAGAAAGATGGTGTTTATGCACTAAAGGGTAAAATTAAAAATGCTAGATCCCTGGGAGACCTATCATCCAATAGGGAAATCATAGAGATGATGCAGATTTTAAATTTAGATCCAGAGGAGAAAAGCTTCGATGGTCCCTTTAAAAACATAGTGATTTCAACAGATAGAGATCCGGATGGATCCCACATAACCAGTCTCCTTATAAATCTTTTCTACTCCTGGTTCCCGTGGATAGTGGCTCAGGGTAGACTTCAGATCTTGGAAACCCCTCTTGTTACAACCGGTGACAGAGTAAAGAAGTATTATTTTTCGCTGGATGACTTTAAAAGAAATTCATCAGGAGAATTAAAAAATGTAAGGTACCTAAAGGGATTGGGATCTCTTTCTCTGGAAGACTGGGATTTCGTTATGAGAAATAGAAGGATAGTTCAAATCAATCCTGATGAAAAATCAAAGTCAAGTTTAGAAATGGCTTTTGGTAAATCCTCACAGGCCAGAAAAAACTGGCTTTCTGGATCTTAATCTGAAATTTAATTTTTAGGCAATGTCAAGTATAGAACCACCAGATCATATAAAAAATAAAAGAAGAAAGTACACAAAGGAAGAACTTGTAGCTTATCTAGAAAGAGAACCCGACATCACCGAATTTAGCGGTAAAGAGCTGCTAGTTCACCTTGACTCTTTTTGTGTTGGTGACACGATATGTTTTGGGAGTTATGTTTATCCATTTTTTAAAAAACACGGACCTAAGAAAATAATAGTCACAACCTTTTTTCCCGAATTCTTTGATAATCTAAACGATGATATTGTTTTCGTAGCCGCTGACTCATCAGAGAGGTTCTTAATTGATAAGGTGATAACTGTTGGATATGAAAAGAGCAGCATTATACACACTTTAAATGGTATGTCGTATGCTGCTAAGGAGAGATTATATCTCGATCAAGAAACACAACCCGATAAGAGTCTTTTCAGAAAGAGAGAAATAAAAAGGGAGTCAAATAAGGTCACCATTGCTCCAGAGTCTCTTAAATTGATAGCCAGATGGGACTATCCCGGCGGATGGCAGACCGTTGCTGATTATTTAGTAGGAAATGGATTTTCTGTCTATAATGTCTCCTATGAGGATTACACTCAGCTCAACGAGGTTATAAACTACAATGGATTTGATGATATAGACGTAGCGATAAGCCACATAGTTTCATCCAGGTTTTTTATAGGACTTTCTTCCGGATTATCTTGGTTAGCTTGGGCGTATGACATTCCGGTTGTGATGATAGCTGGATTCACCAAACCACAAAACGAATTTCCATGTTATCGGGTTTTCAGTCCAATAGGGTGTTCCGGATGCTTCAACATCTTTCCACAAATTCAAAAATCCTGTCCGATCTTCTATGGGACTCCAAGAGAAAATGAGTGCCATAAGTTAATAAGTCCAGATATGGTAATAGAAAAAATAAAAATAGCAATCGCTGAAACTGATTCTATTTAACCATCTGGTTCGCTGAGGGCGATTTAATTATGTTTGTAGTATGAAAAGAAGATATGGATATTGCTGCATAAACCTCTCCCTAGAGAAAAGTAAAATCTCTACAAACAGGGGAATGGTAAAAAGAACTTTTGACGAGAGAGGCATAGCTTATGCTTCACAGCTAGCCCTACAGAATGTGAAAGATCTTTTTTCGATATTGGAATGGAATCGCGATAATGGTATTAGAATGTATAGAATGAGTTCTGATATTTTTCCGTGGTGCTCTGAATATGAGCTAAGGGATTTACCAGATTTTGAGGAGATATCCATCACTCTTAAGTTTTGTGGGGATCTGGCTAAAACATCAGATCAAAGAATCACTTTCCACCCTTCTCCTTATTGTGTCATAGCATCAGAGAGACCTGACGTTGTACAAAAATCATTCAAGGAATTAAGACAGCATGCAGAGATAATGGATCTAATGGGATTCGATCAAACACACGAATATCCTATTAATATTCACATCAACACAGCAAAACCAACAAAAGAAGCTGCAGCAGATAGATTCTGTGAGGCTTATCTCACTTTACCAGATAATGTTAGAAAAAGATTAGTAGTGGAGGTCGATGACAAAAAGTCACAATACACCTCTGTTGATTTGGTACAACTTGTCCATTCTAAGGTGGGGATCCCGGTCACATTTGACTATCTGCACAACTTTTGCAATCCGCCTGAGAATATGAATGAAAGGGAAAGCCTGGAACTGTGTCTTTCAACCTGGCCAGATTCTATTCCAGCTATCACTCACTATTCAGATTCAAAGAAAATATACGAAGATTCTAGTTCAAAGGATCTTGCACACACTGATTGGATTTACGGAAGTGTTGAAACCTATGGACTGAATCACGATATAGAATTTGAAGTAAAGCAGAAAGACTTGGCCCTTCTCAAATACCTAAGAGATAACCAGGATCTGCTACAAGATTAAAAAATAAACAAATGGAAGAAAAAGAAGAACTAATGAGAGCTGCCATGAAGGAGTTTCATGAAAAGCTATCCGAGAACGATGGACTTGTGAACGGTATTAAGTACAAGCAGGACTTAGATTTAGAAATCCAAATTAGGATTGATTATCTAAATGATGAATTTGACTCAGAGCTTGTTGAAAAGGAAATGTCCAAGTACAAGGACCAGGCTGGAAATTTTATAGAGGACATTGGAGATGAAAGAGTATGGAACACCATTCTATCAAATCTCAGATCTGGAAATATATAAAAGACAATGTCAAACTTTTACCCAAATAATGGATTTGGAGTGGACGGGCCACATCCTCAATTTAAAATATTGAGGAGACACGTTAACCGTGCAGTCCAGGATCTTTTTCTAAAAGCTCTTAGAAATCCTCCAGAGGAGCTGAAGTATATTTTTAAAGATGAGACTCAAATTGAAATGTTTACTCAGAGAATGATAAAGTACTGGGAACAGCATGAGAACTATGAGGTCTGCGCAGAGATACAGAAGCTGGGTAGAAAATTCAAGGACAGATGGAACGAGAATCCGGAAGATCGTGAATTTGAGCCTTCTAAGATAGCCGACATTTTCAAATAAATTTATGACTAAAGATTACTATTCTATTCTTGGTGTTGGCAGGAATGCTTCCACTGATGAAATAAAAAAAGCTTATAGAAAGCTTGCGATCAAATACCACCCCGATAAAAACGGAGGAGATAAAAGTGCTGAAGAAAAATTCAGAGAAGTAAGTGAGGCTTACGATACACTATCTGATACACAGAAGAAATCCAAGTATGATAATCCCGATCCTTTTAGTGGAGGATGGAATCCATTTCAGAATGGGTTTAATAATCCATTCCAGGGAAATGACTTCTACAGCCATTTCGGAGGTAGAGGATTCCAGGATCCTCTAGTTAACAAGGGAAAGAATATCAACGTCTCTATAGAGGTAACGCTAGAGGAAATAATAGCAGGCGCCACTAAAAGAATAGCATATTGGAGAAAAGACGGGTGCGGTCATTGTTCAGGTACAGGAGCATCCTCAGGAAAGCTTGAAACCTGTAGCACATGTCAGGGTACCGGTAAGATATCACAAACAACCCACACTGCATTTGGAACAATCAGGCACGAGACAGTTTGTGGATCTTGTAGCGGATCTGGTTCTAAAAGTTCAGATCCTTGTAAGCATTGCAATGGAGCAGGAACTGAGAGAATCCTTGACGAGCTTGATGTCACTATACCTAAAGGAAGTGTTGGTGGAATGAGTTTCATTATCTCTGCAAAAGGAGATTATGCTAAATCCCCATGTAACCCTGGTGATCTGGTAGTTAATATAACGGAAAGACCCAATTCTGACTTTAAGAGGGATGGCATAAATCTAGTAAGAGAGGAAGCCATAAGCTATAAGGATGCTTGTTTAGGAACCGAGATCAATGTGCCTAATTTAAAGGGTGGAGAATATAAAATAAAGGTACCAGCAGGAACCAATCCTGGTAAGATATTTAGATTACAAGGAAAGGGGGTTCCCGAGTTTAATGGATTTATACACGGCGATATGCTCATTAGGGTTACCATAAAGGTTCCAAGTTCACTAACGGAAGAACAGATCGAAAAATTGGAGGAGTTTGATAAAGCAATTTCACTATGAACACTATTATAGTACTTCTAATTTCATTTTCTGCTTGCTATTTAGTAGCAACATCCCATATAATAGCGCCAATTAGAAATTACCTAACTGTCAGATCCGAGTATTTGGGTAAGCTCATAGGTTGCATACAGTGTCTTGGATTTTGGACTGGTGTCTTTTTTTCAATTCTTTCGTATTTCGATCTTATTTCGGTTGAATATTTTTCAATTGAATATTCAAAGTACCCACTCGTTAATTTTATAATATGGGGCTTGCTGTCTAGTCTATTCTCAGTCTTTGCAAACTCTTTTATTTTTTATCTTAACTCTAGAGATACATATATCATAGAAAAAAAGTAAATAAGCATGAGCCTCGTTAAAAAATGGAGAGATTTCGGTAAGGATAGCTTTGAGATTGTTAGCAACATCGGAATTAATGAAAATAATGATGTCGAATTAGTAAGCAAAGAAAGGCAAAAAGAGGAGGAGAAGCTAAAGAAAGATCTAGAGAAAGGCGGGTTAAAGGTAGAGGACGTTTCGATAGTTTGGAGTTCAGATGGTCCCGGTTTTGTAAGCAAAGAAGGTGCTACTGGTGGGGTATATCCTAAATTGCCTCCCGGAGGATCAGGACCAAAAAGAGACAGCGATGCAAAAAGCGGATCTGAAATGGGCGCCGACCTAAAAGATATAGTAGCCACTTCTGCCGAGCTTGCTAAAAAGGGGCTAGGAGATGATATTGGGGATGAGGTTTATTTCGGAAGCCAAAGAACTGGCGATACAACTAAAACACAAGATGTAAAAGACTACTTTTTCGGGAAAGAGGAATCTGGTCCCGAGACAATAGGTGGAGGAGGTGAAGATGTATCATACGACGGCACTTCAAATATTTCAGGGGGAATAACGACAAAGAATCAGAAAGCTCACCAATCTAAATCTGTGGAAACCGAAAGGAAAAAAGATCCAAAATTAGGAGACGATATGGCTAAGCTATCCGCTCCTAATTATTCCAATATGGGAACTCCTTCTTACACTGGATCTGATTCTTATAAAGACATTTTGGATAGAATTGGGAAGGATAGAAAATCAGTTATTAGCTATCTAGAGAGGCTAGGTATTGATAAGGATAGGATTCCAAGAAACGAGAATGTGCTCATTGGAGTTAGATCCCCACTTTATATAAAAAATGAATATACCAATGACTTCACGGATTTCTTCGTTTTGCTAGGCAAAAACGGCGATGTTGAGATATTTCAGGGTAGTACAACTCCATCCCCAGCTTTTAGATATAAGGAATGGTATGACTATTACGTTAAAATAGGATTTATTGGTCTGATTAGACAGGATGGATCTTATATTATAGATCCGGGTGAATACTCTTTTTCTTACGATGATAGCTCTATAAAGAGCAAGTTTTTCGGATCCCCGATTCTAACTCAAAGCGGGAATGTGTCATTTCACAAATATGGTGTGGGTGATAATATTTCCTATGTGAAAAGGACAGATTCTTTTGATCCGGGTAAACCTCTTAGCGGCAACATTGGAATGGCTATAGCACCCGCTTTACCGGGTGGGGGTTCAACCAATGCTTTAGACGCAACAACATCAGGAGACCAAGTACTTAAAAACTCAGAGAGCGTCAAAAAGATATTGGATGCCACTAAGTCAAATCCATCAGGTAGAATAAAATACATAGTGGTTGAGGATAAGGCTAAAGCTAAATCGAGAAGAGAAGAGAGAAAAGAGAGAAGAGAGGAAAGAAGAGATAGGAAATCCAGCGAAGAAGTTAACGAGTCTTTATCTTACAGAATGAGATATCTCAAAAAGTTTGGTGAATAAGAAACTTAGATGTTTTTCTGCAGTAGAACTTCTAAATTTTTAGAAGTTGAGTAAGATAACAATCACTGACCAAATCAATACCCAATATAGAGAATATGCTCTATATGTTTTACAAAGTCGAGGTATTCCGAATTTTTATGACTTTCTAACGCCAGTTCAAAGATTGATACTGGAGAATGCTCCGTCAAGGTTTAATAAAACTGTGGGACTTGTTGGAGAGGTTATAAAAACTGGCCACTATCATCACGGGGACGCATCCCTTTCTGGTGCAATCTCTAAATTAGCAAGACCTTTTGGTTGCTCCTTTCAAATATTAGAGGGCGATGGATTTTTTGGATCGCCTGTTAATCCATCGCCATCCGCTCCCAGGTACACGTCGGTTAGGATAAGCTCCAAGATAAAAGAAGCTATTGAAAAACATTCAGACCTGAACGAGACCAATGAGGAGGGCTCACATAATTGGATCCATGTTGAAATGCCAATAGGTCTTATGACACATGCTGTTGGTATAGCTGTTGGATATAGAACCAATATACTTCCCCGTAAAATGGAGGACGTCATTGAATATCTAGAGGGTAAACCAAAGTTATTAAAACCATACTTCAGAGATTTCTCAGGAAAGGTCACAAGGTATAAGGACGAAGAAAGTACCTGGCTAATAGAATCCGGTTTAGAGATAAACTCTTCAAAGAAAGCAATGAGGATTTTTGATCTACCGCCAGCAATTAGATATGATAGCTTTATGATTAAGCTTGAATCTAAATTGGATTTACTTGGATGCGATTATAGGATAGAAAATAAGTCTCAGAGTAAATGTGACCTTACGATATTCTTCCGAGGTATAGATGACGCCAAATTTTCGCAGGTGTCTGAGGTTATATCTAAGATCACGAAGATAATAATAAAGGAGGATCTAGTTCTTGTGAAAGATGGCGGCGTGGTTGAATTCTCTTCCATCAAGGAGTACCTAGACCATTTTAGGGTTCATCTAGAAGAAGTTAAATTAAAGAGGCTTAAGAAAGATGCCATTGATCTATCCAACGAGCTTGAATTCTTGGAGGCTAAACTTAAATTCCTTCTTTTCATGGTTCAGAAGAAAAGAAATAATTCCGAGATCGTCGAGTTTCTTTCTTCCTATAATGCTAGGATCTCCTCCAGACTGCAGAGAATAGAAGCTGTAAAACTGAGCACAGAGAACATAGAGGAAACTAAAAAAGAGATAGATCGAATTAAAAAGGATATAGCTGAAAACAAAAAACAAATTAAAATTCAGGAATCTCTTTATAAGGAGGTGAAAAAGTCACTAAAGAAATCAATAAAGCCCCTAGTGAAAACAACATCTCTTTTTGAGCCCACTGAAATTGATGGCATTGAGATATTCCAGCCCGAAGAAGAGCCAATAGAAGAGGAAATTGAGCAGGATGAAGAATTAGATGAAAACATTCAATAAAAAAAGTCTAGAAATATAAAAAGAAAAAAGATGATCAAATTAAGAATTACAAGCACCACCAATCTTATCAATTTTTTGAAGAGATTAAAAAATGTAGACAGAAGCGTATTACTGGAGTTAACTTCGGACAGCATGTTTTGCAAAGTACACACACCGGACAAATCAGTAATGAAATTCTCGTCTCTTACTTTTGGAGAGGTGTTTGAGGGAGAAATAGAATGGAAGAGCGTTCTTAAAAAAGGAACAACTGATGAAAGAGTTAAAATTGGAATCATAGAGGTTGGTAAAGTAATTGATTGTTTCAAACACTTCAGACCAGAAGAGGATGTTTTCTTAGAAATCGAAACTGATGTACTAGAGGGATCTTGTGTTGCTACACAAATTAAATTAATTTCCAATTCTCTTTACATCAATCTAAGATGCGCAGATTTATCTCTTCTTTCCTATGTGGAGGATAATATTCTTGATATGGTTCACTCCAAAGAAGATACAATTGCACAGTTTAAGATTTACCAATCAGATTTCTCATCCATTATTTCACTTTGCGGATTGGAGAGCAATTCCGAGGAGCTTCTAAACTTCGTGGTAACTGAAAAAGAGGTCAGAGCAAAAGGAGAATCCTTTAATTACAAGATTAGCATAGCTAAGGAGGAAATTAGAGTTAGCGAGGATTCTGTAAATTCACCAATCTATAAAAGCCAGATCTCCTATATGGAAGCAGAGACGTGTGATTGCTACCTGCACGAAAATAGACTAGTTCTATTCTCTCAGCAAAGTAACACATCCATAGCAATTGGGGTTGTGATTAAGTAATATGTTCTCATAAAGAAAAATAAATGACCGAAGCCGAAATTGCAGAAATAAAGAATAAAATAAACGAGCTGACCTCGTTAAAGAATGAACTGAAGAATGAGGAGCAAGCCGTTAAATTAACGATGAATTCTATCTACGGAGCGGTAGGTAATTCCTTCTTTGTTTGCTTCAATCCGGATGTTGCGGAGTCTGTGACATTGCAGGGACAGGATATGATTAAGTTTTCTGAAAAGATAGTTAATAAGTACTTCCAGGAGCATTGGCACATAGATAAAGAGCTACATGAAAAGTTAGGACTAACACAGGTTAAGAAAGTTCATAAGCCACTCGTTATTTACTCAGACACAGATTCGAATTATGTTACATTTGAGGAGGTTGTTAATTCATGCGACTGGAAAGGTGATCCCAAAGAGCTTATTCTGGAAATAAACAAGCAGAGATTTAGTGGTTATCTTAAGAACTGCTTCGACATATACGCTAAGAAATGGGGAACTGAAAACCGTCAAGATTTTGAGTTAGAAACCATAGCCATCAATGGTATATTCCTGGGTAAAAAGAAATATGTAACCAATCTAGTTTATGAGGACGGTGTTCATATTGATCCACTTTCCAGATTAAAGATAACAGGTGTTGAGATGATTAAGGGGGGAACCCCGCCTTTCGTAAGAGAGAATCTTAGCTATCTGACAAAGTTTATCTTCTCAAAGGGTAAGAGCTTTAGTATTAGAGAATTTGTACAGGAGCTTAAGAATATTAAGAAAGACTTCAAAGCTCAAGAGCCACAGAATATCTCTGCTGCTATCCAGATTAATAACTATGAAAAATTCGTTCTTAATGATGTGACAGCTCTTGAGGTAGGTAAAGGATGTCCGATACACGTTAGAGCAAGTGCTTATCATAACTATTTACTCAACAACTCTAAGTTTAAAGACAAATACGCTATGATTAGAAGTACAGATAAGGTCAATTACTATTTTGTTAAGACTAAATCTGCTGCTGAGAACAATGTGTTTGCTTTTGTACAGGGAAACTTCCCCTATGAATTTGCTCCTGCAATCGACCACGATGAGCAGTTCACAAAGACAATATTGGATCCTATAAACAGATTCATAGAAGCGATGGGCCACAATCCAATAAGTCCAAATCTATTTATGATAAATCCACTTTTTTAATTATGAGCTTTAATAAAAGAATTCTCCCACCGATGGATGACTTGATAAAGATAATGGCAGATTCTAAGGACGACAAGGAGTTCATAGATAGAGTTGTCGGAAAGAGCGATTGCATAATGGGCAGTCAGGAATCAATGGAGATGGTTAGAAATATCCAGGAAAGAATTTTGAAATCCGGTAGATTATGAATTTTGACGAGGAGCTAGATTTCAGTATGAGCGATGAAGAAATTCAGCTTTATCGTGACATGGTGTTATGTGACTATTTGATAATATCAGCAAATAAAAAGGATTTTGTTAGAATAGATGAAATATCAGATTCTAAAAAAGTCAAGAAGCTTTATGAGATTCTGGATTTGTTTGTTATAGAAGGAGTCGACGAGGAAAAAACTAGGGAAATAGAATCCCTGATAGACGTATTAACCATTAAGGTCCTCATTAATAAAGATATCTCTCCTCTTTCTGATATATAAAGAAAAAAAATCCTCAATGCTTATTACTGAAAGAATTCTTAGGTTTGGTAGTTTTTTGAACGAGTCGTCAGCTGGTAGCCCTGTTAAGGTAGTAATACTTTCAGGTACTGCTAAGCCTAGTAAGACTTCCAAACAATTCATGAAGGTGTGTGAAGACCGCGGTATAGAGTGCCACGTTATAAATGTCAACAACGCTAAAATTAAAAAGGTTTATAATGGTCATGTTATAGAAGACATTACCACAAACCAAAAGGTTTCAATAGACCCAAACACCACAGCTATTATACCAAGAAGAGGAGTAATTAATAACTCTCATACTGTTTCGGTGATGAAGGCATTGGAGGATGCTAGATACTTTTGCGTTAACACTCTAGAATCAATTGAAGCATGCGAGAATAAATTTGTAACCTGCCAGATAATGGAAGCACACGATCTGCCAGTCCCTAAATTTGCTCTAGTTCCAGATGAGAAATCTCTAGATGCTGCTTTAGAAGCAGTTGGTGGTGAATTCCCAATAGTAATGAAGCTTCTATCTGGCTCACAGGGTATAGGAGTTTCTATTGTTGATTCATATTCTTCCTTGAAGTCTGTTTATCAAACTATTAAGAAATTAAATCCAACTAGTGAAATCTTAATTCAGGAGAAGATAGATTCTGATTTCGATTTAAGGATACAGGTTTTAGTTAAAAAATTAAACGCTTTGGATCCTGAATCTGACAACTCTGTTATACTCGGGGCAATGAAAAGATCTGCTACGAAGGGTGATTTCAGAACCAACTATTCACTTGGTGGGTCCGTTTCTAAATATGAGATAGATGACGATTTAGCTGAAATGGCTATAAAAGCTGCTACTGCAGTTGGATGTCACTGGTGTGGAGTTGATATTATGATAGACAGCAAAACTGGTGCACCTTATATTCTAGAAGTTAATGCTTCACCTGGAACTGAGGGTATATCTAAAGCCATAGACAAGCCTATAGTGGAAGATGTTATAGATTATGCTACTAAAAAATCAAATTGGGCATTTTCTAATTTGGAGGTTGGCTATCTTGAAAATATAAAAATCCCAGGGATAGGCGAAATGATAGCCAAGTTTGATACTGGAAACGGATCAAAATCGTGTACCATACATGCGGATTCTATAAAGAGAGACGGTGAGAAATTGATATGGTCTCTAGGTGACAAGGAATTTACTTCTGATATCATAGGATATAGTATGGCTGAGGTTGGACCTGATATAGACAAGAGACCGATTATACAGCTAGATATAGAATTCAATGCAGTTAGGGTTAAGAACGTTAAGGTTTCACCGGTCGACAGAACTGAGAAAAGCACTCCTTTCCTAGTAAATAGAGCTTTTATGAGAAGATTGGGTTTAATAGTTAATCCTCATAAAGCATTTCTAGCTACAAAGGAACCCAAGAAAGAATATTCACCAGGTGAATCTAAAGGGGAACCCCATGCTGGAATTCTTTTCAAAGAGTCTAAAAAATACAAAAAGAAATGAAAAATATAATTTTATTCGAAGACTTTATTCAGGAGATGAGTCTAACCCAAGATATGATCAAAAGAATAAAGGAGTGGATGTCTAATAACGAATCCGACTTCAATTTTACGGATGATACAGATTTTGAAAAGAACGTGGATACTGTCGTCAATGATTGCATGACTGATCTTAATATAGACAAGTCACTAAAAAGCGACGTTAAAGATTTCATACAAAACCAAATGGATCTATCAGATGATATTTCCGTTATTATGGATCCTCAGAAGGAGATAAATTTGAATCCTATTGATCAGGTACAAAGATTTCAATATTAATAAATAAACAACTATGGAAAATTTAAAAGAAAAAGTAGGCGAGGGAGTTCATCTAGTGGATTTCTGGGCTGAATGGTGCGGGCCCTGTAGAATGCTAACACCAGTAGTTACGGAATTAAAAGAAAAATACGAAGGTAAAGCTGGGGTTCATAAAGTAAATGTGGACGATAATCAGGATCTAGCTAAAGAACTTGGGATAAGATCAATCCCAACTGTCATCATCTATAAGGACGGACAGGAGATGGAGAGAATATCAGGAGCTAAAGAAATTTCACTATACGAAGAAAAAATCAACGCTTTTTTGAATTAAGACCCGAAACTTTTTAATTTCAAGGCTCATATAAGTTTGGTAACTAAAAATTCCAAATTGATATGAGCCTTATTTCTGCACTAAGATCCGAAGATAGACTAACCGAAAACGGTATGGTCACAAACTCAACCTCCCTTAATTCCTGCGTGGATTTCTTCTTCCAGGCTGGCGCATACAGAAAAGCAGAGGAAAGTGATATTATAGCTTCTTTCTCTGCAGCATTTGCAGAAGATCAACTAAGAGCTTTAAAGATTCTTTTTTGGGCTAGAGACGTGAGAGGCGGAGCAGGCGAGAGAAGGATATTCCGTATCTGTATTTCACATCTTGCCAAGTATCACTTGGATTATCTAATGGCTAATCTTGATGTCATTTCTGAGTATGGCAGATGGGACGATTACTTGGACCTATTGGGTCTAGGGAATGCTAAGTTATCCCAGGAGGTATCCCGCATCATTCTTAAATCTATTAAGGAAGATAGAAATGCACTTGCTGCTAAGTGGATGCCTAGAAAAGGAGCTATTGCCAACCTTCTTCGTAAGAGCTGGAATATGACTCCTAAGGAGTATAGAAAACTTCTAGTTGAAAATAGCAATGTGATTGAAACCCACATGTGCTCTAAAGAGTGGAACAAAATAAACTACTCACAGGTTCCTTCTGTGGCTGCTGCTAGATACACAAGAGCTTTCATGAAAAATGATCAGACCAGATATAGAGAGTATCTTATAGCTCTGGCAAGTCCAGTTCTTTATGAGGCCAGCGTGAAAGTAAATGCCTCAGCTGTTTACCCGTATGATGTTGTTAAGACACTAAGAAGAGGCGTAGAGGAATTGGCAGTTGAACAATGGAAAGCTCTTCCTAATTATCTAGAGGGTAATACCAAGATGATACTCCCTGTTGTTGACGTGTCTGGATCTATGGGATCAGTGGTATCTGAAGGAAGCACAGTGACATGCATGGATGTTGCCATCTCATTGGGACTTTATATCTCCGAAAGAAATACCGGGGCTTTCCAGGACGCTTTCATCACATTCTCTGAGAAACCATCCCTTCAGTACCTAAAAGGAAATTTGAAAGAGAGGTTTTCTCAATTGGAATCCGCTGATTGGGGCATGTCAACTAATCTAGAGTCAGTTTTCAATCTTATCCTAAAGAAGGCTAAATCAGCAGGACTAGATGCTAGCGAGATGCCACAACAGGTTATGATCCTATCTGATATGCAGTTCAATCAAGCTATCTCAGATCCATCTCTAACTGCTCACAATATGATACGCGAAAAGTACGAGAAAGCTGGTTACACTATGCCTGAGATAGTTTTCTGGAATCTACAATCAAGAGATAGAAACGTTCCTGTTAGATTTGACGAGGCAGGAACTGCTTTAATCTCAGGATTCTCCCCAGCTATTTTAACTTCTCTATTGAATGGAACTGGTATTACCCCGGTCATGATTATGGATGAAACGTTAAATAAACCAAGATATTCAAAAATTTCTTTGCCTAATGTTGAAACTTTTGATAATAACTGAGATATAATATCTAAATAAATAAGGAATCGTTACAGCAAACTATCTAAAATTCAACGATTGATAATCAGGCCAAAGATCGCAAGATCCAAGGCAAAAAACACCGATTCCGTTTTATTTTTTAAAAGAGTTTACAAATAAGGGATTGTTTCAGCAAGATAAAACTATACAATTTGGAATGTAAAACCCAATCCCGTCCCATTAAACCCGGATCTAAAAGTCCGGGTTTTTTATTTAATATATAAGTGAACGGGGATGTTAATGGCATTGACGTGCAACGGAAGTTCTTTGAGATGATGCAGGCAGTGTTAGATGGAAACACTTTAAATACCTATCGACACAATAAATGACAACTCTTACGTAGAGACAGCTCAGTTTGCTCTTGCAGCCTAAGCTACGGGTCGGTACGACCTAGGAACAGAAAGTACCCAGAAGCTGTACACAGCAAACCCGAAGAAATCAGACCTCTGATGGATTCAATGGCTAACGCCGAAGCCACTAAAAGACAGCGAAACAGTTTGTACGGAGTTCTGATAAACCGCTACTAAGCCTGTGAATGAGTCCTTTGCGCTTGTTGAGACGGACCCGGGTTCGACCCCCGGCATCTCCACTAAAGGGAGCAATTTGCTCCCTTTTTATTTGAAACTTTTTTAATAAGGTTATATAGAATACTAAATTAAACAAAAAAAGAAAAACATGATTTACTTATTAGCAATTGTAGTATTGGCTTTAGTAGCCATAGTTGGTTTCCAGATCTATTCTGTTATCAAAGCAGACCAGAACAAAATTGAACAGATGACAGAGGACGAGCCCATCGTAATGGATAACGGCATCGATTACCAAAGCTACACCACAACAGACGAAGAGAATTCACCTTGGGTCTCTACAACAACCTCAGAAGAGCCAGTTACCTACACTTTTGCAGGAAAGACTGAAACTGATGTCGTAGAGGTCAAAGAAAAGAAGAGCAAGAAGAAGAGCTACTACAAGAAAAAAGATAAGAAAAGCACAGGTGAGAAAGCAGCTCCTAAAATGAAGGCTAAGGGAGATAAAAAGAAAGGCGGAAAAGACGATTTGCTTTTAAGCTAAAATATTTAGAATAAAAATAAAAACCCTGAGATTACTCAGGGTTTTTTGTTGTCCAAATATCCGGATTCTTTTAACTTCCTTCGGAAGTCTAATTCGTAGGTGTAGCAAACCACATCCTCTAGATTATCGTCCATATCAACCATTGAATTTAGAAAGAAGAGACGCATTGATTCTTTGATTAGAATTGCTGAAAGATCCTCTATAGATCCTTGCTCGAGCTCTTTCATAGGTATAAGAATAGCGCCATTTGAGAAAGAAACTATAGAATCAGTATCCCAGAAATCTATCTTGTTACAGTTATCCAAAAGTATATTATACATGGCGCTATCTGTTTTCTCAACCAGAGAGATGGCGGAATTTACTTTATCCCCTAATTTTCCATTGGCCCCGGATATCACTATCTGTGAGCCAGCATTCAAAGAAATTGCTAGTATCGCTAATGTAATTGGAATGCTAAGTTTCATAATGATTAAGCTTTTTCTTCCTCGGTGCCCTCGTTATACTCATCTGTGTAACTCTCGTCCATCGGTTCAGAGTACACATCAGCAACTGGCTCTTCGTATGTCTCTACTGCAGGCTCATTATAGAAAGCTGGTGATTCTTCTACTACTGGCTCAGAAACAACCTCTTCCTTTCTTATAATTACAATCGGCTCCTGCGGAGGTCTTGGTGTTGTTGGAAATTCTGAAACATTGGATATACTGTTAGCGTCCTCCTCGTCCACTTTCTGGATCAACATTTTGTCTCTGTCCTCCGAGTTAAACCAATAGTCAACCACTTTGTTTAGGTTACCTACAAAGGCACCAAACAGAATCAGAAGCATTTCCTTCCAGTTCTCCGCTATTTCCAATTGAAACATAACTGCCATATTGATACCGAAGATAATGAAGAAGAACAAGAACAATACTATACCTGTAATTTTCCATCTGTTTGCTTGCATCTGTTGTAACATGTAGTAGAAACGGTTTTTATCCTCTACCTTTACATAAGGTGTTTCTTGAAATAACATCTTTTTTAATCTGCTCATTTTTTTAATTTATTTTTCTTCTTTGCTAGGAGATGTTCCATACTTAACCCCGAGGATAGTTCCAACTATACTGAAACTGTTTGTTAACAGGATACCGAACATATTGCTCCAGGTGGAGCCTATAATATCGGTGTCCATCCCTATTGTCATAGAGTAAACATAAATCCCAGTAGTTATTGTTCCCACCCCGATGATTACATATAGGGCAACCCTAACAATATTGTTGATCAACTCAAATTGAGTTTTCTTCTGTATTAAATCCAGATTGTTTTCTGCTTCGTTCTTAGCATTTTCTGCAGCAATCCTAGCTTGCTCTGATTTAACCATTTCGGTTTGAAGTTCTTCGGTCAATCTCAAATTCTCTTGCTTCCATTCGTTTAGTTCTCTGTTTTGAACTTCGAATGTTAGCTTTGACTCCTCCACATTTTTTAATGTCTCCTGGAGTTCTTCCATCATTTTCTGATTGGCGTCATTTAGCTTGGTTAGCTCGGCATTTTGAGTCTGGACTTGTTTCGTCATCTCTAAACGCTTTCTCCTGGCTGCAACATCCTTCTCTGTGCACTGTTTCAAATACGCAGCAAACTCCTCATCGCCATCTGAGTCAATGAGTTTAACTATGTTTCCTTCCAATCCAATATTCTTGGACTGTAGTAATTCAATTAGCTGTTTCTTTGTATTTTTATCTAATACCATTACTTATAAACCTTAAATGGTGATGTTCTGTTTTTATATCCTTCGTAATCCTTTTTGAAATCCTCCAGTCTAGGCTCAATCTCATCTGACTTAATAATCCAGAATTGAGCTCCTGCCTGAACAGCTTTAGCTTGCTCTTCTGGCTCGTTACTGGAAGATATGATACCAATAACCACATGATTACCATACTCGAAATTAATCTTCCTAATAAGTTCAATACCATCAAAGGATGATCCTATAATGTTTAGATCAACAAATACGCACTCTGGCCTATTTGTTGGATTTTTTTGCCATTCCGCAAATAATTTGGCAGCCTCGTCAGCGGAGTTTAAGCTTCTTAATGATAGTGTGATGTCTAATAAGGAGCAGCTATCCTCAAACACCAGGTGGAACAAATCTTCGTCATCCACTAACAAAATTGAATCAATCATGTTTTTCTTCTTTTATTTTTATTTTCATTTTAGTACCTGCGTCTATTTTTTCACAGGTAAGTTTAAATCCATGTTCTTCGAGTATTGCAACACAAATATTAAGACCAAGCCCTTTTTCGTCTTCCCCGAATTCCTTTTTATTTGCGTACTTCTTGAGATGCTTTTCAAATTGCTTCTGTGTGAATCCTCTACCGTTATCCTCCACTACAATACTATCGGACTCAAGATATATTTTAACTGTCTTATCCTGACTGTCGTTGTATGTTAATCCATTTTTAATCAAATTCTCCACCGCATTGCAAAATAGAATTTCATTCACATCTAGGACTCCGAGATCTGAAATATTAACCTGTGAGCTGTAAGGATTTGTTGAAATGTATTTTGATATGAGCTCTTTAATATCAACCGTAGACTTATTTAGGACTACGTTCTGTTTAACTAAGTTAGTAAATTCATAGACGCTCTTGTAGACCCTCTGCGTGTGGTTCAATCCTTCCTTAACCATTTTCAGGGCACCTTCTATCTTTAGTCTCTGTATATCCTCAATGCTTAATCTCTTTTCCAGAGAACTAATTCCTCTTGGCATATAGGTATTAATACCCGAGTGCATATCGTGGCGAATTATTCTTGCAGCGTGCTCTAGATAGCTGTTCTTTTTATTGATCTCATTAAGCTGATCCTCAATTTCAACGTCTTGAACCTGTATTCTTTTTCTCTGAAGCACCACTGCAATCGCCAACCCTAAAAGAGCTAATCCGCTTAATGCAATATAAAGATATCTTTTTAATTTGTCTTGCTCTATCTTTAATACATCGTTCTGAGTTATTAGATTTCCATTCTCGTCTTTAAGCTCTCCCCCGTCTAATGTTAAGTTAACAATGCTTTTTTCTTTTTCTAAAACAACTAATGTTTCTTTTTTAGATTCTATGACATCTTGATTAGCTCTGGCCTTAATTAAATTATCAATCTCTTGCCTTAGCTGTAAAATTTTATTGTCGATCTGGACTATTACTTTTTGTAAATCCTCTTTTGGCAAATTGTCATAACTCTGTGGAAGCTCAGACATAAATTTAACATCCTCCTCTAATAATTTAACATCAGCCTGGCTTAATTCTTCTTTTTGAGGTTCAAATATTTTTTCCGGTGCTACCCAACTCGGCGTTATCTTTTCTATGATGTCACCTATAATAGATTTTGATTCTAGAACTCTCTCATTAGCTAGAACCGAGTCTTTTCTAATCTCGTTAATCTCGGGATTAACCCATTTTGGATTAATTGTAAAGTCAGTCGTATCTTGAGAATAAGATTGGAAACTAACTAAAAGTATCAAAGATGCTAAATATTTTTTCATTCCTCTTCCTCTTTTTTGATTGTCATTTTACTTTTCCAAGCTTTTTTCTCTTTCATTTCACTGTCCTTCACACGTTTAACTTTTATTTCATTTCTAAATCTCCAAAATGCTTCTTCGCTTAACCCATACTTTAAAATGAAAGCTTGATATTTCAAATACTCTTTATCTGACATCCTTGCCATTACAATTCCAAAGTCATCTGTTGTCATGTAATAATGTGACAAATCCATAACATAGACCGTGCTATCGTCTGGATACAGTGTATAAATAATTGAAGGTCCTAGAGCCCAAGTCCATATGCTATCGTAAATGTCTTCGTTACACGTCCATCTTTCCAATAGAATATTAGATAGGCTATCGATGTAAGCATTCTGGTCAGATAGAGCAGTATTTAATCTCTCTATTTCCGCCTCATATTCTTTATTCTTCTTGGATGACTCCTTAATAGACTTTGAACTCTTTTCTAGCATTTCGTTTATTTTTTCAGATTGCTGAATTGTGAGTATGATAACTGAATCACCCTTAAAGATTGTCTTGATTGGATATTGAGCCGCGCCTGACAAGGACACCAACATAATACCGATTAAAAAAATTAGAATTCTCATTTCACTTTTATTTTCATTCTAGTTCCAATCTCGTTCTTCTCACAGGTAATTCCAAACCCATGTTCTTTTAAAATTGCAACACATATATTCAGGCCAAGTCCACTACCGCTTTCTTTTTGACCTTCCTTTCTAACATATGGTTTTGATAGGTGTTCGAAATCACTTTGAGTAATTCCTCTACCGTTATCCTGGATGAATATGGATCCATCTTCAAAATAGATCTTAACAAACTTAGAATCTGAGTCATTGTATTTCAGACCATTTCTTATAAGATTGTCCAGAGCAGTGCAGAATAGAGGCTCGTTTAAATCTACAGTTGGTAAGCTATCATCCAGTATTACCTGACTAACGTAGGCCGTGGATGAAAGATAATCCTTGAGTATATCCTTTACGTTGCACTCTGCCTTATTAAGGACCACATCTTTTTTTACTAGGTTTGTGAACTCATAAACACCTTTATAAACTTTCTGTGAATGTTTAAGACCTTCCTTGATCATTTTGAGAGGAGCCTCTATTTTTAGATCAGCTATGTTATCGGGGGATAACCTTCTTTCAAGTGAACTTATACCACGGGGCATGTATGTGTTAATGCCCGAGTGCATATCATGTCTTAATATCTTAGCAGCGTGTTCCAAATAGGTATTCTTCCTATCTAGTTCCATCGATTGCTCCATGATCTTTGTAACGTCCTGTCTAATAGAGGAGAATCCAATTAATTTACCAAACTCATCGAAATTAGCAGAGATGTAGGTATCGACCCAGTAATAGCTTCCGTCTTTTGCTTTGTTACAAACAACGTCGTTCCAAACCTCACCTCTTAGTACCTTCTCGTACATCTTGCCCCAGTATCCTTGGGATTGCATGTCAGAATTGACTATGCTGTGATCTTTACCTATGACCTCGTGTAGCTTCCACCCGGATATCTTTTCGAATTTTTCATTGACATATGTTATTCTTCCTCTTTCATCAGTTTCGGATAGAATTACAGCTTTGTCTATAAATTCTTGATTTCTTGTTATTTTCCTGGAGGTATACATTTTTCATAAATACACCCAGTATTCACGAATTGGTTTTTCATGTACTGGCTGGTTATAGTATTTATCCAATCCCCTAGGGTAACCCGGGCTGAAGTTGTAAAAAAATATCAAACTTTTTCTACCCAGAATTGAACCATGCCTTTATCTATTATACTAGGCTCTGATGTTATCATCGATCCTTCCCCTTCTTGACCTCTTAATCGGTATAAATTACCATCAATTAAAATCTTAGATCCTGGTTTTAGTGTTATGGGTACAGCTAGAATTCTGCCATCTGAGGTTACCTTTTGTGCAGAAACGTCTTTTGGTATGAATCCTATTTTAACCTCTTTGATCGAGGGGATGTTTTTTATCTTCTGAGCTTTCTGAATGTCCAGTATATTTATTATGGAATCAACCTTTCCCATTGTTGGAAAATCTTTAGAGACATAGCCAACTATAACACCAATGTCAGATCCAACCGCTATCGTTTTTCTATTATCGTCCTTTTTTTCTATCGGGACGAATTTCTTTTTTTCAGTTTTACCAAGCTGTATCGTTTCACCTCTTGCTTGCATTTCTATCTTTGCGGATATCTCTTTTAGATCATCTTCTGTTAGATCTATGACCATTTCAAAGTTTTCTCCATATGGATAAGACTTCCTTGTGTTTTTGTGGAATTCAAGATCACTGTCTTTGGACACCAGTCTAGCATATTTGTAAAGAAGTCCCATTCCTTCCGGACCCGATGGCAGATAGTAGAAGGTTACTCCATTGTTATCTACCGACAAGCCATAAACTCCATCATTAGGAGGGTACCATTTACCAGCCCCATCTTCCTTGTTTTTAAAATTCCTAATGAAGGGATAGTAGTATTTACCATCTATGTAAACCGAGATCTTACCGAGATACATTAGATCGTTTCCTATTGGTGCTATATAGTCCTCCAGAGTTTTACTTCTCGTCATTTCATAAAGGCACTCTGTTATAAGCTTATAGAAAACATCTTCTGAGAAATTTATCATTTTTAGGAATTCTGAATTCTCTATGATGTTACCTGATTCATCTTTCACATAGGACATTTCCCATCCATAGGGATTTGATTTTGAATGTCTAACTATTCTGGATTCTCTTTGTGATGCCTCGGGTGAAGATCTTTCTTTCCAGTGTTCAGTGAATCTTATCTCGTCCAATCTTTTAGCAAACGATTCAAAAAGGTGTAATCTCATTTTATTCCATTTAATTCTGATCTATATATCAGATAATACAGGGACAAAAACAAAGCCCAATAAACTTGGGCTTTATTCGTAATACAATTTTGGGTCTTAGGATTTGCTTTTAATTATTAGCTCACCAAGAACCTCTATGATTCCCATGACTTTCTGAAACTCTACCTGTTTCATCGATATATCGCCAGATAGACCAGAGTTAAGCTTTTTAAGATTAGCATCTAGCTCTTTTTGGAATTTTTTCTCATCAAACTTACCTTCTGCTGCTTTTTTGTAATAAGGCAGCTTTGGGTTAAAGTGATGGAAAGTTAGCATAGCAGGTCCTCCTTTTTCTTTAGCAGCTTCTGCTATTTTAGTAGCACCAGCAAGTCTAGCCTTTGCGAATTCCTGGAAGTCCATCGATGATTCTGACTCGTTTAATAAAAAGTCAGCGTATTCTTTTATTAGCCTTTCCATTACTTAAGTAAGTTATAGTATTCTTTAAAGTGCTTGATTCTATCAGGAAGTCCGATAGTTCCACCGTTAACTCTTTTAGTTACTGCAGTTACTGTAGCATCATCAGCTCCTTTGTCACAAATTGACCAAAGTTTATTGGAATCAAAGAAGAATGCAGCTGAGGCCAATGGGTACTTAGTAGCAACTAGATCGGGATTAGCAACGGTGTCCTCACCGATGAACTTTGCGAAGTTAGTGTAGTTTTGTTTTCCTGTCAATTGGATGTAACCTCTTCCACGGAATTTGTAACCTTCCCCTGTTGACTCGTCGCCATTACCCATTCTGCCACCATAAACACGGGAAGCGATCTTTTCTGGGTTTCTAGCATAAGACTCGTTTAGATTACCTGGGAAATACTTGGGAAATATTTTCTTTAGTCCATCAGCTGAGTAGTTTAGGTTTTCCTGCACGGCTTTAAATCCGCCTGACTCGTGACCACACTGTGCGAGGAAGTGAGCAAGCCTCAAAGGATTGGTAATATTGAATTTCTTTGCTGTGTCTGGTATCTGAGCAATAACAGCATCAGGGATGTGACCCTTTAGCGCTGCTAGTTTGAAGTCACTTGCGGGGACGCTTGTTGCAGCTGCCTCGGCAACTGGTGTTTCTATAGGACCTAATCCTAGTCTTTGGAAAGTAGCAGGGCCGGCTATGCCGTCTGCTGATAGACCAGTTTTAGCCTGCCATTCTTTTAGAGCTTTTTCTGTACCCGGGCCGAAGTTTCCGTCAGCTCCTATCCCTAGTGCTGTCTGAAGCTTAGCAACATCGGGACCTTTAGAACCTAATTTTAATAACATAGTTTTAAATATTTTTTCTATATTTATCCTAAAAAATTTTTTTAAAGCGGAATTTTATCTTATGTTAGCGTAAAATCATTACTTATGAATTCAATTGGAAGAAAAAGATTATTTTTCAAATGGCTAAAATCCTGGCGAAATGTTAAAAGATTAATCACAGGTCATCAGTTTGAAGTAACTGACGAGGATAGGATTATGATTAGAGCTGTCAAAGCCATGTTAAAAAGAGAAGATATTAGAATCTTTTATTCTCCTCTTTCCCACTCTATCTATATGCAAACTCCAGATCACAAATACACGATCATATTCAACGAGTTCGAGATCAGGGTGGCAAATCATAGGCTTTTTCTTTCCACCAAGATAAATTCAAAAACCGGTGACAACCTTATGAAGATGGGTAGGGAAAGAATAGAGCGAGAGATGAAGTCCGTTGAAGCAGAGGTGAGGAAGAATGAATTCAAATTTCTGCAAGACCTCACAAAATTCTTAGAGACAGATGAAGAAAACAGTAAATAGTTTTAAAAGAATAGCCATCATAGCACACGATGGCAAGAAAGCTCAAATGGTTTCTTTTATCATGCATCATTTGGATTTCTTTGGTAGAGAAAATTTAGTGATACATGCCACAGGAACTACTGGTAAACACGTGGAGGAAGCCGGAGTAAAAGTAAACAAGCTCCTATCTGGACCACTCGGAGGCGATGCACAGATAGCACAGATGGTTTCTCTAAAGGAATTGGACATGGTTATATTCTTTAGAGATCCGCTTGGTATGCACCCTCACGAGCCAGATGTACAGATGTTAATGAGACTTTGTGATGTTCATGACATTCCATTAGCAACAAATCCAAGCACAGCAAAATTATTGATACAAAATCTAATTTAGCAAGAACTTTCAGAATTTTTTTTGTATAATATAGTAATGAAAGCCTTCCAAAAACCATCCCAAGCAATAAAAGAAACTAAAGAGAATCTTATAAACTACGGATATGTGGTTAAAACAGAAAGGTGGCAGGGAATACCTTCGCCAGATGATATGTTTGAGTTACTAGGACATTCTCTAAGATTTGTAATACCTGAAACAGAAGCTGAGCTTATTGAAGAGGTAAAGCCGAATCTTCCTTGGGCCAAAGAACATTTTCTGGAAAGGGTAAGCGGCCAACCTCTAAATCCACCGCCATCCCACGTCAACTGGCCATTTGCACAAAAGAACAACGAGCAGTTTGGTGGCAATGAGAAATTTAGTCACACCTACCCAGAGAGGATCTGGCCTAAATATGCTTCAGTGCATCCCAATAGCATCATGTCTGGTATTAGATATGAGTATGGTGATTTTAATGATGTGGTGGATCTTTTTGTACGTGAGCCTTATACAAGACAGGGATTTCTACCAATCTGGTTCCCTGAGGACACTGGATCAGCACACGGTGAAAGAGTTCCTTGCACCATAGGCTATCACTTTATCAGGAGAGGTGATTTTATGCACATAGTTTACTATATTAGATCCTGTGATTATATTAGACACTTCAGAGACGATATCTATCTAGCCTGCATGAAGCTCTATTGGCTTTTAGAAAGACTAAGAGAAAGAGATATGGAAACATGGAAGGATGTGAAACCCGGATGGTACACCATGCACATAACATCCCTGCACTGTTTCAATAAAGAAAAAGGAATATTAAAGCAAGCCAGACTATGATCCAAAAAATTAAGAGATTACTGAGAATTGAATCAAAAGGTGATGTCTTCATGAGGCACCTTATCGACCTAGAGAGAGAAACCCCAAATAACTACCAATTCGGTTCTCTATTAAGAGGAAAGATAAAAAGCTATAAGAGAGGGGAGATTGATCTGAATAAAAATAAAAGAAATTTTAGTCACTAATTTTTAATACCATGATAGAAGAATACAAGACACAATTAAAAGAGGTAGTAGAGCCTAGCGAAGGTGTAATGACTTCATATAAGAAGTTATACAAAAGAAACCAAAGTAAATGGATGAGAAGATCTAAGCTTGAGGTAGCTGATTTAGATAAAGAATTCGGCTGGGATGGTAAAAATTACATACTAGAAGGAGCAATAGATTCTTTAAATATGATAATCAAAGAGACAGAATCAAATAAATACTACCGAGTACACATCGACTTGGTTACCCACGCCTTCGGATTGGCTTAATAGAATGCTTAAATTTAGAATACAGACTAACGATCCAAAAACCCATATAGAAGCTTGCTCTATAGTGGATTATTTCAGATGCAAGATCCTAGATGAAAAAATAGGGGAGAGCGGAGAAACCTTTTACGGAGAATTCTTTCTAGAGGGAAACGAGGAGTGCTTTGAAATATTTTCAGGATTCCCTGGTATTTCTACATTTATGGATCCAACAAATACCGTTAGATGATCTATTTTTCATAGAATTCTAAATATATATTTAGGATTTTTCCGTAAAAATAAGATTTAAAAATGGCTGATAATAGGGACAACCCGGCTTTAATGAGACAGATTCTAGATGAGCTCCAAAGAATGGGGAATAAAATACCAGGTGGTGAGCTAAAGATCTTAGAAAAAAGCATTGATGAGATGAGGGAGTCTCAAAAGTCAATGAAGGAGGATCTTTCCGAATTGAAAAAGAAACTCCTCGATCCAAACGATGGGGTTATAGTTAGGGTTAACGAGAACACAAAATTTAGGATTCAGGAGGAGGATAGATTTGAGGACTACATGAAGATTAATGTGGATGTTCAGGATCTTAAAAAGTGGCAGAGTGGAATTAATAAAGCGATGTGGATCATATTTGGTGCCCTAATAGCAATAGCAGTAAAAGTTATATTTAGCGGCGCCGTTTAAAAAAATCGGTGTTATGAAAGAAGAAGAAAGTTATTCTCTAGATTATCTTCTAGATTTAACAAAAACGGACAGAGACACATTCTGGAAAATGCTTTACGATTCGGTCAAGAAGGCTATAGATGACTGTGAAGACACCGCAGTTATATTCCAGGTATCGTCTGACACACTAGATGGCGAGGAAATCACATCCATATCTCTGGATGAAGGTCAATTTGAAACTCTTCTCGAAAATTATCTGCATTACTCTGAGAAAAAAGAGGACTATGAAAAATGCATAGAGATAAAATCTGTTTTGGAGGAGTATAAAGAAACCAAAAAATTCAAGGGTTGGAAATAGATTAGTTGGCTATACATCTGCCAAAAAATATATAAAGCATGGTGAAGGACCAAGATAGAAAGAAATACACTAATTCCCTAGCTTTATTTACTGATATAAGCAGAAGTAAAGGCAAGGGAATATCAATCTCTGCTATAGAGGAGTGCATAAAATCTATGGAATATTTTGAGGAGTATGAGAAATGTTTAATTTTAAAGGAAATTCTAGACAGTAAAAAAAATGTTTGATATAGAGAAGATAAATCGAAGAATATTCGAGAACACCATATTAACCATGAAAAAGTACGGACCCCGGGAATTCACTGAATTCTATTCAAAGGGGGTCTTTCAAAAAAGGAAGTCTATAAAAAAAGCTTTACTAGAGTATTATGAATCCACTGAGGAGTTTGAAAAGTGCAAATTTGTTGTGGATTTTTTTAAAGATCTAGAGCTAACACTATACTCGTCAGAGAAACAAAAATAAGAAACGCATCTAAAAATATAAAAATTAAAAAAAAATGGAAATGGACATTAAAACAATGGAGGGTGAAGATAACAACCCAGCTTTGGAGACAAAAAAATTAACACAGGCGGAATGGTGCTTCCAGTTCGATGGCGAGGAGCCAATTATATTTGCATGGAGCAAGGAAGAGGGTGACGTTGGAGATTTCGTCTTGAATATCCCAGCAATAGAGGGAACCGCTGCAACCTTTAAATGTCCCAGAAGTGGCAAGAGTTTCTCTATCTTAGTTAGAGAAATGAGTGACGAAACAAAGGCAGACAGAGATAGAATGATGTCTGAACAAGGACAATAAGAAAAAGAATATCTGGAAAGTGCGTTATTTAACGCACTTTTTTTGTTTATTTTGGTTGGGTATATAGTTAAATATGAAAAGCTCTTATTATTTAACGGTAGACGTTACTTCCAATAAAAAAGGAAGCGATGAATCATTAGATCAAATCATAGACTCGCTGGATAAGAATTCAAAATCTAGCGACCTACTAGAACCAATACTAGATACCATCTCTCTTAATTTTCAGAACTATGTTTATATAGGTATAGAGGATGAGGAATTTCCTGTCAATTACTCCGATCAAATAGAGGAGATATGCGATCTTCTAGATGAATTTTTACCAGGAGGCTGTACTATAGACTCGAGAATAGAATGGGGATCTGATGTTGACGATTACAACCTACTCTGGTTTAAGACAAAGGACGGGTGGGAATTCTCAGAGATAGAGAACGACATGAAAAACTACGGTGAGAAGGACTGGGACGACGATGACGACGAAGAGGAAAGAGAATCCTATTGGTGAAAAACACCAACTCCAGTATCAGAGATAACTAGACTATCGTTTCTGTCTACAACCACATACTCATACTCTTTAAGGCCGAAGAAATTCAAATGAGACAATACATCTTTTGGACTGAACTTTTTACAAGAGTAAATGTCAAATTGGAAATCTCCGGGTGTTGTTGAATCCCATATATGGATCGAGGCATGGGACGTTGAAAGAACTATAGTTCCTGTTATCCCCTCGTTTCCTGGATGATCACAATAGACGGAATTAGGACCTGCTAGGACCTCCATCTCTACTTTGTGAACTAGATCGATAAGCCACTGGTCTAATACTTCAGTGCTCTTTGTTGGATTAGTAATTTTGCCCTTTACTAATAGGTGCTGATGAAAAGGTTTGAATGACATTTTTAATTTTTTTGATAAATACTTTATTATGAAAAAATCTATACTATTTATCTTTTTATTTTTTGTACCTTTTTTAGCTCTAACCCAGATTTTGCAGTGGGATACGGTTATTTATAATAAAGGGTATGCCTCTTATTTTTCCAATAAGTACAGAAATCCTGTGATGGTAACTTATAAGCTTTACAAAGGAGGTGGGCCTTGCAAAAGGGATAAATTCTCTTTTAAGAATGATCTTAAAATACCAGCTGCAACTACTAAGGAATATCTAAAGAGCGGGTATGATAAAGGGCATCTAGCCAATGCTGAAGACTTTGCATTTAACTGTGAGCTTGATGAATTAACTTTCAGATATTACAATTGTGTCCCACAGAGGCCTGAACTAAATAGGGGCATATGGAAAGTAACCGAGGAAGAGATAAGAAAAGCATCACAGACAGATTCACTTCTTGTCATTTGCATAAATGAGTTTAGATCTAACTACGGCATGATGGGGGGAGTTTCAGTCCCCAGTGATTGCATAAAAATAGCAAGATCCCTTTCTAATGGGCAGACCTATGTTTGCAGATCCTTCACAAACTCTAGCAAACCTGTTCAGTTTGAACTACCTAAAAATTATCTAGAAACATATTATCATCTTAGTTTTTCAGATTTAAGACGGAAACTTAAATTAGTTTTGCACTAATATTAAAAAAGATGAGAATAGTAGCTATATCAGATACACACACTAAGGAAAGAGAAGCCTTTATTCCCGACGGTGACGTTCTTGTGCATGCTGGCGATTTCACATACAGGGGTAGAAAGGACGAGATAGAGGATTTCCTTGATTGGTTTTTAGATCTTCCACATAAGCACAAGGTTCTTATAGCTGGGAATCATGACGTTACTTTGGATCCTTATATTAGAGGATCTAGACAAAGCTTCTTCGGAGAGAATGACGATTCCCACTGGATACATCGGGATTTCTTTGATAGGATAAGAAAAAGTGAAAATGTTCATTATTTGGACAATTCAGGTGTTACCATAGAGGGATTGAATTTTTGGGGATCTGCTGCTACACCTACGTTTGGTCACGGCTGGGCATTTAATTATGATAGAGGACCCGCGATAGACTCTATCTGGGAAAAAATACCAGAGAATACAGATATTCTTATAACTCACGGTCCTCCTTTCGGTGTTTTAGACTCAGTTAAATACGGGTCAACGATTGGGGTCGGTTGTAGCAATTTATCAGGTAGAATTTCAGAAAGAAACGTAAAAGTTCATTTCTTTGGTCATATACATGAATCTTATGGACATAGCGAGATTAACGGAGTTCATTATTTTAACTGTTGTTTCCTTGATGACGAGTATTACTCATCAAATACACCCTGGATGGTTGACATCGAAGAAGGTAATGTATCAAAGTGGTCCAATAGGATTTGAAAATAAAATAGATATATAATAAAACAAAAAAAGAAATTAACATGGGAAAAGTTTTAACTTTCAAAGATTTTTCAAAAAGCAATCACGTAGGCGCTGCATTAGAAGGCCACACACCAGACACGGATCTTAAACATTATATGTTTTTCCAGAATCTTATGACCATCAAGCATTACTTGGAGGAAATAATGAGCATGGATAAGAAAAAAGTCGATGAGCTATTATCCAATGGTCACGATTGGGCGGTTGATCACTTGTCCACATCCACCGATGATATTGCAGAGGTGACGAACTGGTTAAGAGGAGAAATCGAAATGGGCGGTGGTTCTGAAGAGACCGGAATGGATTTTCTAGCTAAATTTAACTTGGATACAGAAAAAGGTGAAATTATAGACACCGAGACAGGTGAAGTAGTATCTAGAGGATCTGATGACGACAAGACAGAGCTTGATATGATCGATGACGAAAAAGACAACGATGAAGACGAAAAAGAAGACGAAGGGGAAGGCGAAGAAGGAGACGAAGAGTAAATTTACTCCTTGGGGGAACCTTTACTCCTACGATAACTACGTCACATCTATAAAAAGATTAATTCTGGAATCTCCAGATAATAAAGAACAAGAACCGGATTAATATCCGGTTTTTTTATTGGAATAAAAACAGGGAATAGATCTATGATTATTTATGAAAACAAAATTTACAGACTCATTTTTTGATAGCTTTGAACGGATGATAAACCGTCAGAGATGGTATTGGAAAACTTGGGACTTGCTTCGTTATGACATCCCAAATTTTTTCCGCAATCTATGGTTGTTCCGCAAGAACTTATGGAATCACACTTGGTATAATGGGGATGGTTCTATCTTACCTTGGGTAAAAACTGTGGTTGATGACATGGCCTGGAAAATTGAGACGCGTGGTCATGAGGTAGACGAAAGCCGTATGAAGAAAGTTGCTAAGATGAAACGTCTGTCGTATCTTATTGAAGTTTGCGTTAACGACTCGTTCATCGAGGAGGCTGAAAAGGAATTGGGTATTGAAATGATTTTACACGAGTGGGAGTTTGTGCCGGTCGAAGGTCGAGAGGACTCGTATGAACTATTGGATAAAGACACCCCTGAAGAAAAGGAGCATAATCATAAAATATTGGAAAGGTCTCACCAAATTCAAAAAGAATATTGGGAAGAACTTTGTTACATCATCAAGGGGCCTGACTATGACTCAATCCGAGAATCTGGTGAAGATTTCTATGAAAAATTAGATGGAACTGACATTAGAGGTTGGTGGGATTAAATAAAAAAATGAAATGAATAATTGGATACAAGGCATACTCTGGGGAATAATAGCCCAGATATCAACATTCTATCAGTTCCAGGGGCCGATTAAGTACCAGTGGATGAGAGACCACATTTGGGTTCTTTGGTTATGTGGTATACCCATTTCTTTTTTCTATATGACTTCTGTTCGACATCTTATAGCTGCTTTTAACGGAGAGCTTTGGCCTAGTCGACTAATAGGATTTGTGATTGGGGTTTTCGTGTATACATTCATGTCAATAGCAATGTTTGACGAGCCACTAAAGACCAAAACGATAGTTTGTTTGGGGCTTTCATTCGTAATACTGGGAATACAATTATTCTGGAAATAATACCGTTAAAATGGAAACATCACTAGAAACATTAGAAAGGTCAATCCGTAAGATGATGGAAGACCTTAGAATGACAAAGGAAAAGAACGGGTATGATTTCGTTTCTCTGCTTAATTTAATGGAGATTGTAAAAGAGATATCCAGACTTAGAGAGAAGGAAATAAAAGATCTAAATGAAGCTTTTAAGACCGGTATAGAAATAGGTCCATCGGGTGAAAGAATCGATTATTATAGCGAGATATTTAAAGAAAAGAACTAATGAAAGATAACGAAACATATACGATTAGGGCTAAAAGTCCTAAGAAAGAAGAGCTGACCGATATAAACGTTGAAATTCTAAGAGAAGGTGGGATGGTTATGAGATCAACCTGGATCTGTATGACAAAAGATCTTGGTGTTCATAACAATGCTTTTGGCGGTATAGTTCTTTCCCACGTTGATGAGATAGCAGCTTTTTTTGCAGCTGAAATATGCGATACACCTTTTATGGTAACTAGATCTTTATCATCAGAATTTCTGATTCCTATGAAGGTTGGGAATGTAATTAAGACCTACTGTGGTATAGAATCCATAGGCAACACATCCATAACTGTCCTAATAGAAATGAGAAAGTATAATCTCAGAAGCGAGGCAGAGGTAGTCTGTGTTAGAGCTAAGGCCACTTTTGTTAGAATAGACGAGGAGGGATTAGCCATACCCATTGCTAGTGAAATAAAAACAAAGTATGATTCCAGAGTTAAGAAATAGAAATGCACAATATAAAACACGAAGAATATCTGGATCTTATAGAAAAGTGCAAGTCTGGATGTAGGAACTCGCAGGAGAGATTAC
>JACCDM010727900.1_pt1 | contig 38291 bp, 44 predicted proteins | sample 7445851 | NCBI WGS metagenome assembly JACCDM01 (sample SAMN15323438, study PRJNA562643) | freshwater metagenome | isolation source: river surface water | place: USA:Blue River Watershed | collected 2017-08-16
AGTGCTTGAGCTGATGACCAAAACATGAGGATCCCGACTTGACCTTCTCAAGCCCCAGTAACGCCTTACACAGCTTTTCTGTCTGGGCGAGCTCCGAGAGCATCTCTAGCGCGTCGCGCTGGCTTCTGAATATCCCAAAGAGATTCGGCTGCGCCCCAAGATTTAGATCTCTGGCCCAGACCAGTTCCGGGGGTATGCCGGGCTGATCCTGGATGCGCCAGGAACAGAGTTCCTTGTTACGACGAAGCCGAGTGTTATGACTTGGCAGTAGTGATTTCACCAGGCTGGATTCTTTTAAGAGCGCCGCAATCTCGCCGGGCGTTTCAATCCAGTCCACCCGACGGACCTGCATCGATGGGCTTAGCTCTTTGCCACGCGAGTGATCCGACGCGAAGTGTGACATCACCCGCTTACGCAGGTTATTGCTCTTGCCCACATAAAGCGGGAAGTTGTTTTCGCCATAAAAGATATAGACCCCGTGCGTCTCGGGGAGCTGCTCGGGCAGGTCAGGGTCTAGATGTGACGGCACCGATGGCCGTGCTGATAACTTTGCAACAGTTTCGGCGAGCTGTTGCGCGGGGATGGAGGCCTGCAGCTTTTCCCAGAACTGATAGATCAGATCAGCATCCGCAAGCGCCCGATGGCGCCCCGACTGAATCAGACCGTGTCGGGCAATTAAAGCATCGAGATTGTGCCGTGTCTCTTCTGGATTGATTTCGCGCGAGAGCTTTACGGTACACAACACCCGCGCGCGAAAATCGATGCCGATACGCTTGAACTCATTTTTGATAAACCCGTAATCGAACCGTGCGTTATGGGCGATAAACAGCCGCCCGTTCAGTCGATCAAAAACGTCCGAAGCGATGTGTTCAAAACACGGGGCATCGGCCACCATCTCATCGGTAATCCCGGTGAGTCCCTGAATGAATTCCGGAATACGCGCCTGAGGATTCACTAACTGGCTGTAACGGCTCACCCCCTGCTCGGACACGATCACCATGCCGATCTCGGTGATTCGGTCTTTGGTGGCGGTCGCGCCGGTCGTCTCGAGATCGAGAAAAACCATCTCGGGGAACAGCGATTCAGCCAAGCGCTGCTAACCGCTCAAGCGCTAACTTCAGGGTTTCCTCTTTCTTGGCGAAGCAGAATCGGACTGTCTTGTTTTCCACGGGGTCCGCGTAAAAGCTTGAGAGCGGGATAGCGGCCACACCAATCTCCGTGGTGAGCCAACGGGCGAAATCTAGCTCCGATTTGTCTGAGATCTCGGAATAATCCACAAGCTGAAAAAAGGTTCCTTCACATGGATAGAGTTTTAGTCGTGTGTTGGACAATCCATCCCGAAAGAAATCACGCTTCGCCTGATAGAAGCGTGGAAGCGTCTGGGCGTAGGACGCATCTTGCATGTACTGATTCAGACCCGCCTGCATCACACTATTCACCACAAAGACATTGAACTGATGCACCTTACGAAACTCGGCCATGATGGCCTTTGGCGCTACCACAGCACCGACCTTCCAGCCTGTGACATGAAATGTCTTTCCAAACGACGAGACTACAATCGATTGGGCAGCCAGTTCAGGATAACGACTCACGCTCTGATGGGGCTCGCCATCAAAGACCATGTGCTCGTAGACCTCATCCGAGATCACTAAAAGCCCATGTGTCGTGACGATGTTACTAAGCGCGCGAAGATCCGTATCACGCAGAATCATGCCCGATGGGTTGTGCGGCGAATTGATCAAGATCGCCCGCGTTTTTGCACTGACCGCGTCACGGACACGATCCCAGTCCACCCGATAGTCTCGTGTCATCGAGACACGCACTGGCACTGCACCCGCCATCACGATGCTCGGAATGTAACTGTCGTAGGCGGGTTCGAGGACAATCACCTCATCCCCCGGATGCGCCAACGCCAATACCGCAGTAAAGATGGCCTGGGTCGCCCCTGCCGTGATCATGACCTCCGTCTCGGGGTCGTAACGTGCACCGTAACGCGCCGCGATCTGATCAGAGAGCGTCTGGCGCAGACTGGCCAGACCATTGAGTGGCGCATATTGATTCGCCCCGGCACGCATGGCCTGGTTGACTGCATCAAGTAGCGCAGGATCAGGATCAAAATCTGGAAAACCTTGTCCCAGATTCACCGCGCCGTGCTGGCTGGCCAAGGCCGACATCACCGTAAAGATGGTGGTGCCGACCTGTGGCAGCCGAGAGGTCAGCGAGGTAACGTCGATACTCCCATCAGGAACTCGTCAACGGCACGTGCTGCCTGACGCCCTTCACGAATCGCCCAGACGACCAGTGACTGACCGCGACGCATATCGCCCGCAGCGAAAACCTTTGAGACATTCGTGGTGTAGCAACGATCGCCGTCGGTAGTAGCCTTTGCGTTGCCGCGCGCATCCTGATCAACGCCAAACGCCTTCAGAATCGATCCGATCGGCGAAACAAAACCCATCGCCAAGAGTACGAGATCCGCCTTGAGTACCTTTTCTGTGCCGGGGACTTCGACCATCTTGCCGTCTTTCCACTCGACATGAACGCTCTTTAATGCAGTGACCTTACCGTTTTCGCCCATAAACTCTTTAGTCGCAATCGCAAACTCACGCGAACAACCTTCTTCATGGCTCGAAGAGGTACGCAACTTGATCGGCCAATAGGGCCAGGTCAGCGCCTTGTTCTCTTCCTCCGGTGGCTGAGGCAACAGCTCAAACTGGGTCACGCTTGCCGCGCCATGACGGTTCGACGTGCCGACGCAGTCGGACCCAGTGTCACCACCCCCAATCACAATGACATGCTTGCCATCTGCGCGGATCTGATCGGCAAGCTTATCGCCTGCATTGACCTTGTTCTGCTGAGGCAGAAACTCCATCGCAAAGTGAACGCCCTTCAGATCACGACCGGGTACCGGAAGATCACGCGGCTGCTCAGCGCCCCCGGTGAGAATCACGGCATCAAATGATGCAAGAAGTTCCTGCGGGCTTACAGTTTCTTTGGCCCAGTTCGTAACCTTTGTATCGGCAGGCAGATCGGCAACCAAGACCCCGCACTTAAAGGTCACGCCTTCGGCCTGCATCTGCTCAACGCGGCGATCAATGTGGTTCTTTTCCATCTTGAAGTCAGGAATGCCGTACCGAAGCAGGCCACCCACACGATCGTTCTTCTCAAACACCGTCACGTCATGGCCCACACGAGCAAGCTGCTGCGCCGCGGCCATGCCGGCAGGACCGGAGCCGACGACAGCAACTTTCTTGCCCGTCTTGTGCTTCGGTGGCTGCGGTACAACCCATCCCTCTTTCCAGCCCCGGTCAATAATCGCATGCTCAATCGACTTAATGCCGACCGGATCGTCGTTCACATTAAGGGTACAGGCGGCCTCACACGGCGCCGGGCAGATACGGCCAGTGAACTCAGGAAAGTTATTGGTGGAATGCAGCGTATCCAGCGCACGCTTCCAGTCCTGCTGAAAGACCAGATCGTTAAAGTCGGGAATGATGTTGTTGACAGGGCAGCCGCTATTACAGAAGGGCGTACCGCAGTCCATACACCGTGCAGCCTGCTTCTTGGCCTGCTGATCATCTAGCGTGATAACAAACTCTTTGTAGTTTTTTAAGCGGTCTTGAACAGGAAGATAGCCTTCCTCAAGCCGCTCAAATTCCATAAAGCCAGTGATCTTGCCCATTACGCCACCACCTTTTCATTGCGATCTGCTTTTTTCTGCGCCATTTCTGCAAGGGCCCGTCGATACTCATGCGGGAAGACTTTGACAAACTTTTCACGCATCTGCGGCCATTGGTCTAGCAGCTCGCGTGCACGGCGACTGCCAGTCCACCGATGATGGTCTTCGATCAGTTTCTTCAGCACCACGTCATCTTCTGCGGGTAGCTTTTCGAGTCCCACCATGGCGGTGTTACAACGGCTATTGAACTGACCGTCTTCATCAAAGACATAGGCGATACCGCCTGACATCCCTGCCGCAAAGTTACGACCCGTCTTGCCTAAGACCACTACAGTGCCACCAGTCATGTATTCGCAGCCATGATCACCAGTGCCCTCTACAACAGCGGTTGCACCGGACAGACGAACCGCGAAACGCTCCCCTGCGACACCACTTAGGAAGGCCTCACCAGAGGTTGCGCCATAGAGCACGGTGTTTCCAACAATCGTGTTCTCGTGGGAATTACCGCGGAAATCCAGGCTCTGACGGACCACGATCCGGCCACCCGATAAGCCTTTACCGGTGTAATCATTGGCATCGCCAATCAGATACAGCGTGATGCCCTTGGCAAGGAATGCGCCAAACGACTGGCCACCGGTTCCTTCGAGCTGAATACGAATGGTGTCATCGGGCAAGCCTTCAGGATGATATTTGGTGACCTCGCCGGAGAGCATTGCACCCACGGTTCGATTGACGTTGCGCGCGACTTCCATAAACTGAACCCGCTCACCACGCTGAATCGCTGGCATCGACTTTTGAATCAAGACGTGATCCAGCGCCTTATTCAGACCATGGTCTTGTTCTTCTGTGTGATAGCAGGCCTGCTGCTGCGACTCACGCGGCTGATAGAAGAGCTTGCTGAAATCCAGCCCCTGCGCCTTCCAGTGGGTGATGCCCTTGCGCATATCCAGCAGATCCGCACGGCCAATCAGGTCATCAAATCGTGCAATACCAAGCTGGGCCATGATCTGACGGACTTCTTCGGCAATGAAGAAGAAATAGTTCACTACATGCTCGGGCTTGCCGGAGAACTTCTTGCGAAGCTCGGGATCCTGTGTGGCCACCCCAACGGGGCAGGTGTTCAGATGGCATTTGCGCATCATGATGCAGCCTTCGACCACCAGCGGTGCGGTTGCAAAACCAAACTCGTCTGCACCAAGCAGTGCGCCGATGACCACGTCACGACCGGTCTTCATCTGACCGTCGGCCTGCACACGAATACGGTTACGCAGACCATTTAAGACCAGCGTCTGCTGCGTCTCAGCAAGACCGATTTCCCAGGGCGTGCCCGCGTGTTTGATCGACGACCAGGGCGATGCGCCGGTGCCACCGTCATGGCCGGCAATCACCAGGTGATCGCTCTTGGCCTTGGCCACACCCGCTGCCACCGTACCCACGCCGACCTCAGACACCAGCTTTACCGAGATCGAAGCATGCGGCGCAACGTTCTTTAAGTCATGAATCAACTGGGCAAGATCTTCAATCGAATAGATGTCATGGTGCGGTGGCGGTGAAATCAAACCCACGCCCGGTACCGAGTGGCGCAGCTTACCGATGTACTCGGAGACTTTGCCACCGGGAAGCTGTCCGCCTTCACCGGGCTTGGCGCCCTGCGCCATCTTGATCTGAATCTGATCGGCCGACACCAGGTATTCCGCCGTGACACCGAACCGACCGGAGGCAACCTGCTTAATCTTCGAGCGCAGTGAGTCGCCTTCGCTCAGGGTGTAGTCGACTTCGACAACGTCTTTGCCGATCACATCGGAGACATTCGTGCCTTGGGCGATAGGGATACCCTTAAGTTCGTTGCGATAACGGGCCGCGTCTTCTCCACCTTCACCGGTATTGCTCTTGCCGCCAATACGGTTCATGGCAATGGCCAGCGTCGTGTGGGCTTCCGTTGAGATAGATCCCAGCGACATCGCCCCGGTGGCAAAACGCTTCACAATTTCTTTGGCCGGCTCAACATCATCCAAAGGAATCGCTTTAGACGGATCGACCTTAAACTCAAACAGGCCCCGCAGCGTCATGTGACGCTTGCTCTGATCGTTAATGATCTGGGCGTATTCCTTGTAAGAATTCCAGTTATTCGCACGGGTCGAGTGCTGCAGCTTAGCAATCGCATCAGGCGTCCACATGTGCGCCTCACCACGTGTTCGCCAGGCGTATTCACCGCCGGTATCCAACATGTCTGCCAGCACGGGGTCCTGACTGAATGCAACACGATGCGTACGGATCGCCTCCTCAGCGATTTCAAAGACGCCAATACCTTCCACCTGGCTCGGCGTATCCGTGAAGTACTTATCGATGGTCTCTTTGTTAATACCGATGGCTTCGAAGATCGCGGCACCACAGTACGACATGTAGGTGCTAATGCCCATCTTGGACATGATCTTCGAGAGGCCCTTGCCAATCGCTTTGATGTAGTTGTAGATCGCCTTGTCTGCCGACAGATCGCCCGGCAGATCTTTGTGCATGGACACGAGCGTCTCCATGGCCAGATAGGGGTGCACGGCTTCGGCCCCGTAGCCTGCGAGCAGCGCAAAGTGATGAACCTCGCGGGCGGAACCCGTCTCCACCACGAGACCGGCCATGGTCCGCATACCTTCGCGGACCAGATGCTGGTGAAGCGCGGAGAGTGCCAAGAGCGCTGGGACCGCGACCTGTGTTGCGCTAACTGCACGGTCACTCACAATCAGGATGTTCTTGCCTGACTTGATGGCATCCGTCGCCTCCGCACAGAGCGATGCAAGTTTCGCCTCGACGCCCTCCGGACCCCAGGCCAACGGGTAGGTAATGTCGAGCACATAGCTCTTGAACTTACCTTGGGTATGCGCCTCGATCTCCCGCAGGCGGGCCATATCCGCAAAATCCAGAATTGGCTGGCTCACTTCGAGTCGCAGCGGCGGATTCACCTGATTGATATCCAGCAAGTTCGGACGCGGGCCAATAAACGACACCAGCGACATGACGATTGCTTCGCGAATCGGATCGATTGGTGGATTGGTGACCTGCGCAAAGAGCTGCTTGAAGTAGTTATAGATCGGCTTGTTGCGATCCGAAAGCACCGCCAACGGTGAGTCATTACCCATTGAGCCAATGGCCTCTTCGCCATTCGCCGCCATCGGCGCCATCAGAAACTTAATGTCTTCCTGGGTGAATCCAAACGCCTGTTGACGATCGAGCAGCGGAATATCTGACGACGGAATCAGGGCATCTTTCTTGGGTGACTCGAGCGATTCGAGACGAATCCGAAGGTTCTCGATCCACTGCTTGTAGGGTCGTGCCTTGGCGAGCGAGGCCTTGAGCTCATCGTCGTCAATCATGCGGCCTTCTTCAAGGTCGATCAGGAACATCTTGCCGGGCTGGAGGCGCCACTTGCGAACGATCTTGCTCTCGGGCACCGGCAGCACTCCGGACTCGGATGCCATGATCACCAGGTCATCATCGGTGATGCAGTAACGCGACGGACGCAGTCCATTGCGGTCAAGCGTTGCACCAATCTGACGTCCGTCGGTAAACACAATGGATGCTGGACCATCCCACGGCTCGAGCATGGCCGCGTGATATTCATAGAACGCCTTTCGGCCTTCATCCATGGTCGTGTGCTGCTCCCACGGCTCGGGGATCATCATCATCGCCGCCTGCGCCAGAGGATAGCCCGCCGCAACTAAGAGCTCGATACAGTTATCGAACGTTGCAGTGTCTGACTGATTGGCAAAGCTAATGGGATAGAGCTTTTGTAGATCATTGCCCAGAACCGGAGAAGACATCACACCTTCGCGCGCGCGCATCCAGTTGTAGTTGCCTTTCACGGTATTGATCTCACCGTTGTGCGCGACCATACGATAAGGGTGCGCAAGCGACCAACGTGGGAATGTGTTGGTCGAGAAACGCTGGTGCACGAGTGCAAGCGCAGACGTGCAGCGGGGATCTTTTAGGTCCAGGTAGTAGTCACCGACCTGATCGGCGAGCAACAGTCCTTTATAGACAATCGTGCGGCTCGACATACTCGGCACGTAATACTCTTTGCTGTGCTTGAGCTTTAACCGCTGAATCGCACTCGATGCAGTCTTTCGAATGACATAGAGTTTGCGCTCAAGCGCATCTTGGACGATCACATCTGCGCCACGCCCGATAAAAATCTGACGCATGACCGGCTCTTTCGAGCGCACGCGCGGGGACATGGGCATCTCGCGATTCGTGGGAACGTCCCGCCAGCCGAGCACCACCTGACCTTCGGCTCTTACAGCGCGCTCGAGTTCCTGTTCACAGGCCAGACGCGATGCGCTTTCTTTCGGCAGAAAGATATTGCCAACGCCATATTCACCCGGCGGTGGCAGCGTAATGCCCTGCTTCGCCATCTCTTCGCGGAAGAAGGCATCGGGGATCTGAATCAAGATGCCGGCACCGTCTCCCATCAAGGGATCCGCGCCCACCGCGCCGCGATGATCGAGATTGCGCAGAATCAGTAAGCCCTGGGCAATGATGTCGTTCGATTTTTGACCCTTGATATGGGCGACGAACCCGACCCCGCAGGCGTCGTGTTCATTTCGGGGGTCGTATAAGCCTTGGGCAGGAATCATGGTGCGCGGCAATAAAAAAGGAATAGGGCTGGGAACTATAGCCTCTACCCGCGCTTTGGTTCAATATAAAAACTGCCCGGAAGCCTTGATTTTAATGATTATTAAATAGGGTCGGAACATTAATAATGAGATGTTCCATTGTGGTGCTTATTAAATTGGTGACATATCATTCTGGTGAGTGATTCTTGGCCGGACGACCCCTGGGTCTGCGTGCCCAACGGGCCCGCTCGTCCGCAGGAAGGCTCGCCATCGTCTCTTCAGTCGCCCACGGTCGACCACTTGAGATGCCCTTGCGAATGGACTGCCAGGCCAGGTCGGTCAGTGGCTGCTCAACGATCGGCGGATAACGGGCCTCGCGTTCAAACGGCGTATTCCCGAGGGCCCAGTAGCTCGGCAAGGGAGAGAGCCTAGGTTCGACATCGCTACCGGTGTGGACATGAAAGCTTGTCCAACGCCACTCGATGGGCCGTTGGCAGAGCTGCTCCACCACCGGCATCCATTCGATGGCCCGTTGAACCATCAGCCCAAAATTCGGCTCATCAATCCAATAGGCCCGATAGCGCCCTTCCCAGAGGGTGCCTTGACGGGCCCAGCGGGAGTTAAACCGCCGCACATAGCTTCGGCCAACCTGCTGAACGACATCGGCCATCGCGTCCGCCCGCTGCGGGGTGACTAGCCAGTGGGCTTCGGATTTGAGCAAAGCGTAGGCATGGACCTTAAGACCAAAACCAATAGCCGCCTGAAGAAATGATTCGAGATAGGCCTTGCGATCCTGGTCATCTCGAAAAATCTCGGCGCGATCGTGTCCTCGCTGAACCAGGTGATAGGTTCTTCCGGGACGTGCATCTCGAGCTTGTCTTGCCATGGATGCCTTCTAGACGCAGGGGATTAAATCATGCGCCTGAGAAGGGGATTCACGCAATCGATTTTTGAATCACATCCCTCACGGGGGCGTCATCCACGACCTGTGTTGTTGCGGCGCCAATGTTGCGCAGCACCACATATCGAATTTTTCCGGCCTTGGCCTTCTTGTCATGCGCCATCCAGGCGAGATAGTCATCTGCCGGCCAGTTCGGTGCTGTAGTGGGAAGACCAGCCCGCATCACAAGCGTCTTGATGCGACTGACATCTTTCTCCGCGATCGCACCAAGCTGATTCGACAAATGCGCCGCCATGACCATGCCACAGCCCACGGCTTCGCCGTGAAGCCACTTGCCGTAGCCATATCCCACTTCAATCGCGTGACCAAAGGTGTGACCAAAATTGAGAATCTCGCGAAGACCTGCCTCGCGCTCATCCTGAGCAACCACCTGCGCCTTGAGTTCACATGAACGATAAATTGCTGTGAGTAAGGCCTCGGGGTCACGGGCGCGGAGCGCATCGACATGCGTCTCAAGCCAGGTGAAAAATTCCGCATCCATGATGCAGCCATACTTAATGACTTCCGCAAGCCCGGCGCTCATTTCGCGCTCAGGCAGCGTCTCGAGCATGTCAAGATCAATCAGCACTGCCGCAGGCTGATAAAACGCACCAATCATGTTCTTCCCCTGCGGATGATTGATCGCGGTCTTACCGCCGACTGAGGAGTCCACCTGCGATAACAACGTGGTGGGAATCTGCACAAACCGCATGCCACGCTGATAGCAGGCCGCCGCAAATCCTGCCATATCCCCAATCACGCCGCCGCCGAGTGCAACAAGCGTCTCACCACGCTCAAACCGATGGGCCATGAGCTGATCAAAAATCAGATTCAGATGCTGCCAGTCTTTGTGCTGCTCACCGTCCGGCAATGTGATCTGAATGACCTCTCTTCCAGTCTCTCGAATAGCCGTTGCGACCTTCTCTGCATAAAGCGGCCCAACGATATCGTTTGTCACGATAGCAACACGGCCTTTGGCGAGTGCCTTCTGCCATAGCTCCGAATGTCGAATCGTGCCCTGGCCGATCCAGATCGGATAGCTACGATCCCCCAGTGCAACTTGTAACGTTTTCATGGTCGAAGTATTCCTGCTTCCTGTAAGCCCTGCTCAATTGCCCGCATCACCACGGAGATGGATGCCCGTGTCGTTGGCACAATCAAACTGGCCACTTCTCGATACAACGGATCACGACGCTCATGAAGGCTTAGCAGCGTGGCCCGCGGATCTGGCGATTGTGTCAGCAACGGCCGGTGAGTGTCATTGCGCAGGCGCATCCATAGCTGCTCTGGATCGGCATCCAGATAGATCACAAACCCTTTTTTGATCGCCTCACGATTCTCGGGAAGCAGCACCGCGCCACCCCCGGTCGTGACCACCTGTCCCTGGCCCTGCATCACTTCCGCAATCACCTTCGCCTCACGGCGGCGGAAGCCCTCCTCGCCTTCGAGGTCAAAGATCGTGGGAATGGGCGCGCCACACCGGCGCTCTAGCTCATGGTCCGTGTCTAGAAAGGGCAGTCCGTGACGCTTCGCCAGCCGCCGGCCGACGGTCGTTTTTCCAGCCCCCATCAGGCCAACAAAAACAATGTTTTGCATGGAAGGGAGTCTATCAGGCGATAAACTCTCACCCATGCCAAAGCTTCTTCGTTGGGGCGGTCTCGCCCTATCTGGACTCGTCGCTGCCATTGCGGTCGCCCTGCTGGTGATCGCCCTCGCAACGCCACGACTTCCCCCGATCACATCCGTAGCGGACTATCAGCCCAAGATGCCGCTGCGGATCATGACGGCAGACGGCGTATTGATTGGCGAGTTCGGCGAAGAGCGTCGTAGCCTGGTGCGGCTCCCTGACGTCCCCAAGCATCTCGTACAGGCAATTCTTGCTGCAGAAGACGATGCCTTCTTTCAGCATCGCGGCATTGACTTCATGGGCATCGCCCGGGCCATGGTGGCCAACGTCTTCTCTGCTAGCCGGTCACAAGGCGCGAGCACCATCACCATGCAAGTAGCGAGAAACTTTTATCTTTCGTCTGAAAAGACCTTCACACGAAAGATCTATGAAGTGCTGCTCGCCTCGGAGATTGAGCGCACGCTCACGAAGAATCAGATCCTGGAGCTCTACCTGAATCAGATCTATCTGGGAAAACGCGCGTATGGGTTTGCGGCGGCGTCGCAGACTTACTTTGGTAAAGAAATCTCACAGATCAACCTCGCTGAAGCGGCCATGCTAGCGGGTCTGCCGAAGGCCCCCTCTGCCTATAACCCCGCATCAAACCTGCGTCGTGCCACCGTTCGTCAGCACTATGTGTTGGGACGAATGGAAAAGCTTGGTCTGATCAGTGCGCGACAGGCAGAAGCAGCCAAGCGTGAAAAAATTACGGTGATCGGTCGCGGGGATGATTTTGCGGTGAAAGCTCCTTATGTTGCCGAGATGGCGCGTCAGCTCGTTTTTGAACAGTTCAAAGAAGAGGCCTATACCCGAGGGCTCACGGTCTACACAACGATCTTGGCGGATGAGCAACGCGCCGCGCACCGAGCAGTCCGTGCCGGGATTCTCGAATTTGATCGCCGATCAGGATGGCGGGGACCAGAAGCGTTTATCAATCTTCCTAATGCGCGTGATGAGTTTGAAGATGCCATTGAAGATGCCTTAGATGCGCGCCCGGACAGTGACGATCTGCTTACGGCAATTGTGACCGACGTCAGCGATGACAAAGTGGTCGTGCGCCGACCGAGAAATCAACGGATTGAAATTTCGGGAGAAGGTCTGAAGTTTGCAGCGCCTGGATTGTCGTCTCTGGCTGCGCCGGCAAAACGCCTTCGAAAAGGGGCTGTTGTTCGGATCGTGAAGCGCAATGACAACGACTACGAAATCGTACAGATGCCGGAAGTCGAATCTGGTTTTGTGTCTATCGCCACACAGACAGGCGGTGTGCGGGCCCTGGTGGGAGGATTTGATTTCAACCGCAACAAGTTCAATCGCGTGACACAAGCCTGGCGACAGCCCGGCTCTGCCTTTAAGCCCTTTGTCTATGCGGCTGCATTGAATCGCGGTTTTTCACCCGCCACGATCGTGAATGACTCTCCCGTGAGTTTCGATGCGGGTCAGACCGGGGGTCAGGCCTGGGAGCCGAAAAACTACGATGGAAAGTTTGAAGGGCCCATGTCGCTGCGAACAGGTCTCGCGAAATCTAAGAATATGGTGTCGATCCGAGTCCTGCACAGCATCGGTCCCCGCTATGCGCAGGACTACATCACCCGATTCGGTTTTGAGCCAGAAAAGAATCCACCGTACCTCACCATGGCCCTTGGTGCTGGGTCTGTCACGCTCTGGCAGATGGCGGGGGGTTATGCCGTGTTCGCGAACGGCGGCTACCGTGTGAATCCCTATCTGATTGACCGGATTGTCGATCTCAAGGGCAAGGTGCTGGCAAAAGCAAATCCCACTCGTGCTGGTCAAGAGGCACAACGTGTCATGGATCCACGTAACGTCTTCATTCTGGATAGCCTGCTCCAGGAAGTCGTAAAGTCGGGAACCGCCACGCGCGCGCTTCAGCTCGGACGCGGCGACCTTGCCGGTAAGACCGGTACCACAAACGATTCTCACGATGCCTGGTTTGCAGGCTATGGCGGCAATATCGCCGCAGTCGCCTGGGTCGGCTATGACCAGCCCAAGAAGCTCGGCGACCGGGAGACCGGTGGCGGTCTCGCACTTCCAATCTGGATTGACTACATGCGAACGGCACTCGCGAAAGCGCCGCCACAGGCGCGGGTCATGCCAACGGGTGTGCTCAATATCAACGGCGAGTACTTCACCCAGGAATCTCGCCCTGGGGTCGGGATTGCGAGCGTCGGGCTTCGCTAAAGAACGCTAGGGCGTGGGTAGCGAGACCCCCGCCTCAAGGCTTGCATGTTCCTGTAGCACGGCCCAGAAATCTGCCCCGGATCGCGTATCCACCCAGGCCGTCTCGTTCCATTGGAAGTGAAAAGCCCCTCGCGGAGAGGCGAGCCAGACCTGTTGCATTGGTGCCTGCGCATTGATGACAATTTTTCGACCGGATTCAAACTCAAGTTCCAACACTGGCCCAGAGCGAAAGCTTTCGATATCGACATCCGCCTGTTCCACCCAGTCGTCGACCTGGGACTCAATCTGACGCCAGATCTTCGCGACGCGGTCTAAAAACTCGGTTTCAGTCATACTCTCACCCCATGAACAATCGATTGGCTTCGTCTGTGTCAAACAACTCAAGAACGCCCTGCATCAAAGTTTTTGGCGCGTTCTTGACGGTCGCTATTTTAGGGGGCTGCGGCCAGAAAGGGCCTTTAACCCTGCCGACGCCACAGTTTCCTGCGCCACCTGCTGCAAAGACCGATCGCCCTGAGACTACACCCAATGCCGAGTCTGCACCGGTTCCTAAAAAATAATCTTGCTCTAATGCTTTAGCCATGACTGCTGACTACGCTTCTTCTTCTGTCTTTCAGACCAATGCACAAGGCATGCTGCACTGTGAAGGGCTGGCGTTAACCGATGTGGCCAAAGCCTTTGGCACGCCCACCTTCGTCTACTCTGAGCGCGCCATTCGTGACGCTTATCTTTCCTTTGCTCAGACCGCTTCTTCGCGGCAAGGACTCGTCTGTTACGCCCTAAAAGCGAACTCATCGCTGGCGGTGATCCGGCTCTTGGTCTCGCTGGGGGCTGGCTTTGATATTGTTTCCGCCGGCGAACTCCAGCGTGTGCTCGCAGCGGGCGGCGATCCTACGAAAGTAGTCTTTTCAGGCGTCGGTAAAAAACCCGCCGAGATCACTGCAGCACTGACAGCAAATATCAAATGCATCAACATTGAATCTGATGCTGAGCTTGATATGGTGTCGGCCTGCGCTACCGCGCTTGGGGTCACTGCGCGTGTGTCATTTCGCGTGAATCCCGATATTGATGCACAGACGCACCCCTATATCTCGACTGGACTCAAAGAAAATAAATTCGGTATCTCGATGGCGACGGCGCCGGCCGTCTACCAACGTGCACGCACCCTGCCCGGTATTGAGATCGCTGGCGTGGACTGCCATATCGGATCACAGATCACATCCTTGGGCCCTTTTCTTGATTCGTTAGATCGGGTACTAACACTCGTCGACACCCTGCGCGCCGATGGCATTGAGATTCATCACCTCGATCTCGGTGGTGGGCTTGGAATTCGGTATGCCAATGAAGAACCGCCTTCCCCTCAGGCCATGCTGACGGCCCTTTTTGATCGGATCGATGCCTGGGCATCGGCTGCGGGGATCGCGCGTCCGGAGGTGCTGTTTGAATTCGGACGGGCCATTGTCGGCAATGCGGGGGTGCTACTGACACAGGTGGAACTTCTCAAACCCAGTGATGCAAAGAATTTTGCTGTGATTGATGCAGCGATGAATGACCTGATGCGGCCAGCGCTGTATGAGGCGTATCACGGCGTGATTCGTGTCTCACCGCCGGCAGCCAACACCCCAACGCTAACCTGGGATCTTGTCGGCCCTGTCTGTGAAAGCGGCGACTGGCTTGCAAAGGACAGATCCCTAGCGCTTGCTCAAGGAGATCTCTTGGCCCTTCTATCGGCGGGGGCCTATGGCATGAGCATGAGCTCGAACTACAACAGTCGTCCCCGCGCGGCAGAGGTATTAATCGATCTGCACGGCACACCACATCTCATCCGGCGACGCGAACAGTTTGAAGATCTGATCCTGACAGAGCGCGTGCCAGGCTATCTACGCGAGCGCCAGTAACGCCAAGGTTGTCGTAGTGATAAGAGCGCCACGGTGATCGTCAGCGCGAATACTGGATCGGCAAAATTATTCTTACCGGCGCGATGTAAGAAGAAATGCAGACAGGATAGTCCCGCAATCCAATAGATCGCACGATGGATCGTCTTCCACCGACTGCCCAGTTGTCGCATGGACCAACGGTTGGACGTGATCGCCATCGGCAGCATCAGCACAAACGCCAACAATCCGACCGTCACAAAAGGCCGTTTTAGGCTATCACCCAAGACGGCAAGCCAGACAAAATCATGCTCAAAGGCCCAGAAGCCCAACAGGTGAACGACCGCATAGGTAAATGCCCAGAGTCCTAAGAGCCTGCGGACGCGAATAAGCTCGGGCCAGTCCAGCCACTGTCGCAATGGCGTGACCCCTAGGGTCACAAGTAAGAGGGTTAATGACCAGGTGCCCGTCGCCCGAAGGAGTGTCTCTTGAGGATTCGTACCAAGGCCGTTCGTTACGGCCAGGCCAATCAGGTCAACCAAGGGGGCCGCACAGAGCAGCCAGAGCACCAGGTTCAATAGAACTTCTTCAGATCCATCCCGGCATAGAGGCTGCCCACCAGATCTGCATAACCGTTAAACAACTCTGTCTTACGACGTACTGCAAAAAGACTCTCGACCCCAAGAACCCGTTCACTGGCCTGAGACCAACGTGGATGATCGACATTGGGGTTCACGTTCGAGTAGAAACCATACTCATGAGGCGCAGCGAGACTCCAGCTGGTGGTCGGCTGTGTCTCCATAAAACGAATCTTCACAATCGACTTAATGCTCTTAAAGCCATACTTCCAAGGCAAAACCAGTCGCACCGGCGCGCCATTCTGCGCTGGAAGCACCGATCCATACATACCAAAGGTCAACAACGTCAGAGGATGCTGTGCCTCGTCCATTCGAAGGCCCTCGTGATAGGGCCAGCGCAGAACGCGTGACGACAACCCCGGCATCTGCTTAGGATCCGCAAGCGTGGTGAACTCGACAAATTTTGCAGAGGCTGTCGGCTCCACTTGCTTGATCAGATGCGATAACGAATACCCCACCCAAGGAATCACCATCGACCAGCCCTCGACACATCGGAGACGCGTAATTCGCTCTTCCATGGGCGCGAGTTTTCGCAGGCTATCGATATCAAATGTCTTTGGCTTGGCCACCGCCCCTTCAATGGTTAAAGACCAGGGCTTGGTCTTTAGACGCGATGGCGCATTCGCAGCCGGATCATCTTTATCGAGACCGAACTCGTAAAAATTGTTGTAGCCCGCTGCATCCTCGAAGGGAACCGGTTTTTCTGCAATCGAATAGCGACTTGGCTTGGCTGGCAAAGGGGCAAGCCCGGATGGCGCCTTGGTCGATGCCAGCGCCTGCCCCGGAAACGCCACCGGCAAGACCGACGCGGCCGTCGCTGCGAGCAAGAGTCGACGCCGATCTTCAAAGATCGGCTGCGGCGTGATCTCGTGTACGAGATGACGACCTTCGATCAGACGACGGTCATCAGAGCGTGCCATAGGAGTGCAACCCAGAAAGGAACATGTTCACACCCAAGAAGGCAAACCCAGTGATTAAGAGTCCCACCAAAGACCAGTAGGCAGCGACCGTGCCGCGTAGCCCCTTCATCAGCCGAAGGTGTAACCAGGCCGCATAGTTCAGCCAGACAATCAATGCCCAGGTTTCTTTCGGATCCCACTGCCAATAGGTGCCCCAGGCTTCTGCAGCCCAGAGTGCGCCAAGAATCGTGGCGACCGTGAAGAAGGCAAACCCAACAGCGATGGCGCGATACATCACATCATCAAGTATCTCGAGCGATGGAAGCGCATCCCCGATGCGTCGACGCAAGGCGATGATGCCGCCAACAATCGCCATGGAAATTCCAAAATAAAGCGCCCAGTAGTCAGGCAGGCCACTCCGACGAAAGACCAATGGCTCTGCGCAGAGCAGCACCCCAAGCACAAACAATGGGGCAAGTTTCCAGCCCGACCGTGTCTGGGCATTCTCTTTCACCAGATAGGCAAAGCCAACCATCGCCGCCAAGGCAAACGTGCCATATCCCACAAAGTTCGCAGGCACGTGAATCTTCATCCACCATGACTGCAGCGCTGGGACCAAGGGCTGAATCTCGTGGGCCGAACGCGCCGCCATGTACCAGACTAAGAACCCAACGGCCGCGGTAATGATGAGCGACACGAATCCGCCCAACGCGCGCGTCTTGTAACGACCTTCGTAATAGAGATAGAACATCGCCGTGATCACGGCAAACAAAATGAAGACCTCATACAGGTTACTCACCGGAATATGGCCAACATCAGGACTAATCAGATACGACTCATACCAACGCACCAAGAGTCCAATAAATCCCATGACCGAAGCGCCCCAGGTCAGGAGGCTGCCCATCCATAGCGCGGTCGCACCACGCGAGAGCAGACCAACCCAATAGGCCACCGTCGCCAACGCAAATAGCGCGCACATCCAGAGAATGGCGGACTGGGACGACAAGAAATACTTGAGCAACAGATTGGTTTCCGCCGCAGCGGCGGTGCCACCATACAGCCAGATGCCCATCAACGACGCAGCAGCGGTCCCAAGGAAGTATGGCCGCAGCGCTGGCCAGAGGTATCCGAGGAACACCGCCGAAGGAACGCAGCACCAGAGGATCACCAGTTCATAGATATCCATGAATGAGGAATATCGCTGCGTGGCAAAGGCAGCCCCTAAGGCAGCAACGAGGCCAAATCCAAGATCCCAGAGCCCAAGCTTTCGCGGTGCGTCAGCGACATGCTGGTCCATCGGTGTAACGAGTGTGTTCATGTTGTCCGTTCCTGTGCAGATGACTCGGCCGATCGGCCCAGCTGTTCTGTGACCTGTGTCATCGCCGAAAATTCCCGCTGAAAATCGAGCGTTAGTCGAGGCGTGGTGGCCGCCAGCTTCAGGGTGCCGCCCTTATCCGATGGACTCACCCAGACCCAGACCCGGCGCTCCTGGATGTAGAGCATTGCGAAGATTCCCAGGGTTAACAACAAACACCCCACATAGACCGTGGTTTTCCCTGGAGAGCGGGTCACCTGAAAGACGCTGGCCTTGACCTCTTCAAAATCCGTCATGGTGACAAGGAGCGGCGCACCGAATAGCTGTGCGTCACTGACCGCGGTCAGCGCAAGCTGCGCAAACCGGGTGTTGTCATCGCTCCGTGGCATCGCAGCAAGTCCATCTTTTGCTCGGGCCTGCTGCCAGAGTTCCCAAAAGGAGCCTGCAAGAAGACGGAGCACGACCTCGGCGGCACGCTCGCGCTCTGCCTCGGGTACTGTGCGCTCAAGCATCTGGCCCAGATTTTCGATACCGCCTTGAGAGATCGCAGTCAGGGCCCGTTCAGCACTTTCTGCGAGCGCAGGCGCCATCGCCCCGGGCGCAGAACTGTTCGCAAAACGCTTGGCCGCTGCGGCCCGCAGCGCGGGATCTTCAAGGGCCGCGCGAAGCCGCATGAACTCGTCAAGCGAGTCTTTCCCGTCAGCAGGGATCCGCAGATATTTAAACTGCTGATCAGGAGAGTCCCTTACCCCCGCAAGGAAGACGCGGCTATCTTCGAGGAGAACCGGCAACATGTACACATGGAACTCACGCGCCTGACCACTCGCATCACGCAGCTTGTAATTCATTGACGGGCCAACATTGCGCAGTGTCTTGGTCTTGCCAAGATTCACTGCCGGTGACAAGACGGTCGCAACATGCTGCTGAAATGGATCAGCCTTCGCCTGTGCATCTTGTTCTGGACCGCCGATATTTTCGACGTTAATTGCCTTAAAACTAGTGACCTCAAGGGTCAGGTTCTGGTTTGTATTTTTTAAACTCACACTCTGTCCAACTGCAAGATCGATCGGCAAAGTGGAGCGTAAGGCCCCCGCCATTGGATGCGCCAGTAGTTTTAATCGTGACCCACCATCATCAAAACTGGACTGATAGATGGCAATCCCACGATGAATCAGAGGCTTGTTGACCTCGATCGTGGCAGTCTTCTCTTGACCGGTTTCTTTGTCTTTCAGAATGACATCGCTCGCAAAGAGCTTGGGCATTCCTGTGGGGTAGTACTCGATCCGAAACTTTTTTAACTCCAGCTCAAACGGCAGATCTAACAGCAGCGAACCACTGCCCTGCGGCACCACCGCCACATCCACACGTCCGCCTTCAGGCACCAGAGAATTTGCACGGTAAGTGGGCGTTGAGGCAGGAAGTCGCGCACTCGCGGGTACTTCGTTGCCCGTGAAAGTAGCCATCTGCAGAGGCTCTTTGTTCCACCACCAGGCGGCCATTTTTAAAGGCAGCTCACTGTCGAGCAGGCCGCCAAGCGAGATCACCACAATCGATAGGTGTGCCGCAATGTACCCAAGACGATTCGACGCGCCCTTGCGTGCAACGATCACTGGCTGACGCTCGCCTGCCTGGGCCTGACCTTCCTTAATTCGGTAGCCACGGGACTTGAAAAACGCTTCAAGCTGCGAAAGCGACGGCTGCACTTTGTCTGCTGGAAGATCTACTGAAACGCGATGCTTAAATGCAGGGAAGCTGGTATCGCGGACTTTCTCTCGCCAAGAGCGAGCGTCCTTGATCATTTTAGGTGTATTCCGAATCAGGCACAGACTGGTCGAGACCAACATCAAGGCCATCACGACCAGGAACCATGGCGCGTTGTAGACGCGGAATAGATCGAGAGACGAAAAGACTTCAGCCCAGAAGGCACCGAACTGGTTAACGTAGTTAATCGATGGGGAGTTCTGCGCAACGATCGTCCCAATCGCACTGGCGATACAGACGACCATCAATGCAGAAATCGCAAACCGCATTGAGCTCAAGAGCTCAGTGACATCTGCCAGAAAACGATGGCGAGTGGCGAGCTCAATCCCCCCTGTTGACTGGGCTTTGCCTAAGTCTTCAGGGGTGTGAACGGGGGAGGCATCCGCCGATTCGGCGGATGGTGAATTACTTGAGGGTTGCAACGTACTCAGAGACCGCGGCGATCTCAGCCTCTGACATCTTGGCCGAGATGGTCATCATCTGAGCGCTGTTCTTACGCGTCCCAAGACGGAATGCGTTCAACTGCGCCTCGGTGTACTCGGGATGTTGGCCAGCAAGCGCGGGGTACTGCGCAGGAATACCGGCACCATTCGGACTGTGACATCCCACGCACGCAGGAACACCCTTCGCTGGCAATCCCGCACGATAGATGCGCTCTCCCAGGGCAACGATCTCTTGACGCTTTGCGGCGCCAGGCGTTGTCTTCTGGGATGCGTAGAAGGCAGAGACATTACGGATATCTTCGTCACTGAGCATCGACGCAAAGCCCATCATGATCGCGTTGTTGCGCTCGGGTTCTTTGGCACCGGGTTTCATCTTGAAATTGTGAAGCTGCTTTTCAAGGTAAGCCGCATGCTGGCCATTGAGTTTTGGGTTCTGCGGAATCATGCTGTTGCCATCTGGCATGTGGCAGGCGGCACACACGGCTGCTGCAGTTGTTTTACCCTTCATGAGGTCGACAACCTTTTTCGCGGGAACGGGTTCTGCCGCCATCGCGGGAGCGAATGCGACCATCGATGTCGCCAGAACAAGGGCTGCAAACACCGCGCGCGATGAGCCGACCTTGGCCCGATCAAGACGGTCACGAGAAAGCATGTCAAACTGGCAACGCATAGTAACTCCCGGCATGTTTTAACTGCCCTTATTTTAGTCGAGTCTGTCCGCCCGATGTCCTTAGAAACCAAAGCCCCTGCACCTTTTCCTCCCCTGAAAGACTGGATCCATCAGGTGAGCTTTCTGACGAGTGCGGCACGCTCGTCAGACCTGCCAAGTATGGGTGCCGGTGAAGTCGCAATCGCCGGACGCTCGAACGCAGGAAAGTCATCTGCGCTGAACATGATCTGCAATCGTCGACGGCTTGCCTTTAGCAGCAAGACCCCTGGCCGGACACAACTGATCAATCTCTTCACGCTCGGCTGGCAGGGCCAGGAGGTGGGACGACTGGTCGATCTTCCAGGCTATGGCTATGCCGCCGTTGACCATGCAACCAAGGCCCGCTGGCAGGCGGAGCTTGCACGCTTCCTTGAGTCGCGTGTAAGCCTCGTGGCACTGATTCTGGTCATGGACATCCGACACCCTTTCGGCCCGTTGGACACCCAGATGCTGGACTGGTTCGGTCATCGGCAACAGCCGATTCATATTTTGCTGACCAAGTGCGACAAGCTCACGCGCAATCAACAGGCTCATGCCCTAGCCCAGGCGAGAAAAGTGATTGCCGAAAGATCCGCGACCTGGGGCGGTCAGGTCAGCGTTAGCCTGTTCTCTGCGACGACTCGGATCGGGCGTGACGAGATCGTGCAAAAAATCGGACAATGGTGGGGAATCCTTGATGAGGCAGGACAGCCACTTCCGCACACCCCATGAGACCGGACAAAAAAAAACCCAGCGACAGCGTCGCTGGGCGGGAATGCCTAAAGTTGTTAGGCACCCGCTCAGGGAGGAGAAGCGGGAGACGACGAATCGTCTGTGTCCATGATATGTCCAGGACATAAATTTTTCAAATAATAACCACTTTAAGAGTAATGTTATGAGCCAAGGCCCCAGCTTTCCCGCGATCAGAATGCGTCGGAATCGCCGTGACGACTGGTCTAGACGTCTTGTTAGTGAGCACTCAGTTACAGTAAATGATCTGATTTATCCAGTCTTCGTGACCGAGGGATCGGGGCAGATTGTCGATGTGCCGTCCATGCCCGGCGTCAGCCGATATTCTTTGGACAAGCTACTGCCCGTTGCCGAAAAAGCGGCCAAAGCGGGAATCCCCGTGCTCGCGCTTTTCCCAGTAATCGATGCTGCAAAGAAAACGCCCGACGGCCGTGAGGCCGCCAACCCAGATGGGCTCGTGCCAAAGGTCGTCCAGACCTTAAAGCAGCAGTTCCCGGAGCTTGGGGTGATGACCGACGTCGCCTTAGATCCCTACACCAGCCACGGACAGGATGGCCTGATCGATGAGGAAGGCCGAATCCTGAATGACGAGACGGTAGAAGTCCTGGTCGCGCAGTCCCTCATGCAGGCACAGGCAGGCGTCGATATTGTTGCGCCGTCAGATATGCAGGACGGCCGCATTGGTGCCATTCGAAATGCTCTCGAAGCCAAGGGGCTCATCCATACCCGAATCATGTCGTACGCCGCCAAGTACGCGTCGAGTTACTACGGGCCATTTCGAGATGCAGTCGGCAGCGCTGGCAATCTGGGGAAGTCCGACAAGAAGACCTATCAGATGGACCCAGCCAACAGCAACGAAGCGCTGCGTGAAGTGGCGCTCGACATCCAAGAAGGGGCTGACATGGTGATGGTCAAGCCCGGAATGCCGTACCTGGATATCGTCTATCGCGTCAAGCAGACATTTGGTATGCCCACCTTTGCCTATCAGGTGAGCGGTGAGTATGCGATGTTGAAAGCGGCCGCTGCGAATGGATGGCTCGATGAGCGCAAGACGGTGCTTGAGGCGATGTTGGCATTTAAGCGCGCCGGGGCCGACGGCGTGCTGACCTATTTCGCGCCAGACATCGCCCGCTGGCTCAGCGAATGAGCGGCGACACCGCTACGAGACAGAACGACAAAAAGCGTCAGCGCTGAACTAGAACTGGAATAGCGATACCCCGACACCAATACTGGTCTGTCGGTGGTTGTAATCCAGAAGGCTTTCCCCGTACCCGGTGAACAACTGAACGTACCATCGTGCGCCGGCGTTGCGATCACGGTTGATCGGATAGGTCCAGTCGAGCTGAACAGATCCTTTTGATAACGACGCAAGGTGCGTGCGCCAGGTCATCGAGGCAATCGCGGCCCCGGGAAACCAGTTCAGCATCACGTCGGTGTCCCCCGCGTAACGCGTGATTCCTGGATTGTCATCGGTACCCCCTTCGGGAATCCGTTTGTAGAACTTCAACCCAAGACCAATCTCTCCGCGCTCGAACCCGAGTCCGACAAACGTTCGGTCCCAGCTGCGCGATAAGGGATCACTCTGTCCATTGGACTGATGGGCCCATCCCCCCTGCAACATACGCCAGCGCCAGTCAAACGGAAGACGGCTCATCGACTCCGGAATTGGATAGACATAGATCACCTCTGGCTGGTGATCGGTGCTTCGGAAGGGCGCGGAGTCTTCTCGGTTCCAGACTTGCCAGAGTGATCGCTGCGTGTAGGCAAACCAGAGATCAGCATTCGGATGAAAGAGTCCTTCCATCACCTTCGTGCGAAGAGAAATCTGAATCTTCGCCCCGAGCTGTCGATACTGATTCTCTTGGGACAGTGCCGGCTGCGTTGGCGAGCTGGGATATCGATTAATGCTGTCGGTGTAATGCACTGGCAGCACAAAGTTTGGCATGTAGGTGCGAACGGCAAACGTGCCCCGCTTATCTTGAGGGCGAAGCTCCCAGAAGACCGACGTCGGACTAAACGGCGCAGAGGCATCCTGCAGACTCGTCGGTGACGCAACAGGCGCTGTCCCCGCGCTGATCGAGGGGCTGGTGGTCGGTGACGCCTGCGTCTGAATCGCCGTGGAGGCGATCAGCGCAACAAAACAAAAGGCCAGGCGTAACAACGGCCTGGCCTGATGAAATTGCAACATAAGACTTATGCTGCTTTTTCGGTATCCACTGCTTCGGTCACTTCGGGGCGATCCACCAGCTCCATCAGTGCCATCGGTGCATTGTCGCCAGTGCGGAAACCAAACTTCAGGATTCGGCAATAGCCGCCAGGGCGTGATGCATAACGGGGGCCAATCTCTGCAAAGAGCTTGCCCACCATCTCGCGGTCACGCAGACGGTCATACGCCAGACGGCGATTGGCCAGCGTGGGCGTTTTGCCAATCGTAATGAGCGGCTCCACCACACGACGCAGCTCTTTTGCCTTGGGCAGTGTGGTCTTGATGGCTTCGTGACGCAGCAGGGCGTTCGCCATATTTCTGAACATCGCCAGACGATGGCTTGAGGTTCGATTCAGTTTGCGCAATCCAAGACGGTGACGCATGAGGATTCTCCTTAATTCAGTTCTTAACCAGGCTTAGCGGTCTAAGCCTGCAGGGGGCCAGTTCTCAAGCTTCATGCCAAGGGTCAGGCCGCGAGAGGCCAGCACTTCCTTGATCTCGTTGAGGGACTTACGGCCCAGGTTCGGGGTCTTCAACAGTTCGTTTTCGGTGCGCTGAATCAGATCGCCAATGTAATAGATGCTCTCGGCCTTGAGACAGTTTGCGGAACGAACGGTGAGTTCAAGGTCATCGACGGGACGCAGCAGCATCGGATCGACGCTTGCCCCACGGCCCACTTCAGCCACCTGCTCACCACCTTCGAGTGCCGCAAAGACTGAGAGCTGATCCACCAGGATGCGGGCAGCACGACGAACAGAGTCTTCTGGATTGATCACACCGTTGGTCTGCACTTCGATCACCAGACGATCCAGGTCGGTACGCTGCTCGACACGAGCGCTCTCAACGGTGTAGCTCACCCGACGAATCGGAGAGAACGAGGCGTCCAGCACGATACGGCCAATCGCACGGCTCGCGTCGTCAGACATCTGACGCAGCGTGCCAGGCACATAGCCACGGCCTTTTTCAACGCGGACCTGAAGCTCAAGCTTCGAGTTATCCGAGACATGGGCCAACACGTGATCAGGGTTGATCACTTTGACGTCATGAGGAAGATCAAAATCAGATGCCTTGACGACACCGCCGCCCTGCTTGCGCAGAGAGATGAGCACGTCGTTGCGGCCTTCAAGATCAAAGACCACGCCTTTGAGGTTCAGCAGCAGGTCGACCACGTCCTCTTGAACGCCTTCGATCGTTGAATACTCGTGGACGACGCCAGAGATCTGGACCTCGGTCGGTGCGAAACCTTCCATCGAGGAAAGTAGGACACGACGCAGGGCATTACCCAACGTGTGACCAAAACCACGCTCGAACGGCTCCATGATGATCTTCGCAGTGTTCGGACCAGTCGGCTCAACTTCGATAATGCGCGGCTTAAGAAATGCTGTTTGCATAGGAATCCTTCGCGAGAATTAGCGGGAATACAACTCGACGATCAAGCTTTCATTAATGTCAGCAGCGAGATCGGAGCGGTCTGGCACCTGCTTAAAGACGCCTTCCATTTTCTTGGTGTCAACCGACACCCAGGAAGGGAAACCATTCTGTTCGGCGAGTTGAACCGATGCGATCACACGCGCCTGGTTCTTCGATTTCTCGGTCACCGTGATCACGTCGTTAGGACGGACGTGGGCAGAGGGAATGTTCACCGACTGACCGTTGACCAGAATCGCGCGGTGGCTGACCAGCTGGCGAGCCTCGGCACGGGTAGAGCCAAAGCCCATCCGGAAGACAACGTTATCAAGGCGGGACTCCAGCAGCTGCAACAGGCTCTCACCGGTGTTGCCCTTTTGCTGGCTGGCGTTCGCAAAATAACGACGGAACTGACGCTCGAGCATGCCGTAAATACGCTTCACCTTCTGCTTTTCACGGAGCTGTTTACCGTAGTCAGAGAGTCGGGCACCAGAAGTGCGGCCGTGCTGACCGGGTTTGCTGTCTTGTTTGCACTTCGAATCAATAGAACGACGAGCGCTCTTCAGACCGAGGTCTGTGCCTTCACGGCGGGATAATTTACAACGTGGTCCTGTATAACGTGCCACTTCGATTCCTTTTCGAAAAACGTCAGTGAAATTCGCTGACGAGATGTCGGTCTCTTGATGAGATCAACGGTGGGCTTCAATAATCCCGGCCACGGAGGACCGGGGGCGTGACAGTCCAGGCGGTTACCGCTGGACTGTAAAAACTACTTAGATGCGACGACGCTTCGGCGGACGGCACCCGTTGTGGGGGACCGGCGTGATATCCGAAATCTGGGTCACTTTGATGCCAAGGGCATTGAGCGCACGAACGGTCGACTCGCGGCCTGGGCCTGGGCCCGTAATCCGCACTTCGATGTTTTTCACACCACACTCCACTGCCACACGGCCAGCAGCCTCGGCAGCGACCTGCGCAGCAAACGGGGTGCTCATACGGGAGCCTTTAAAGCCCGCGCCACCACTGGACGCCCATGAGAGCGCATTGCCCTGACGGTCGGTGATCGTGATGATGGTGTTGTTAAAGGACGCGTGAATATGTGCCACTGCGTCGGTAACGTTCTTGCGGACTTTTTTACGAGACCGCTGTTGTGCACTCGATGTGCCTGCCTTAGCCATAAATGCCCTCTCGCTTTATTTCTTCAGTGCCGCTGCAGCCTTTTTCGGGCCTTTGCGGGTACGTGCATTGGTGCGTGTGCGCTGGCCACGAACCGGCAGGCCGCGGCGATGACGCAGACCGCGATAGCAGCCCAAGTCCATGAGACGCTTGATGCTCATGGAGATCTCACGACGCAGGTCACCTTCCGTGGTGAACTTGCCGACTTCGGCGCGCAGGCGCTCGAGCTCATCGTCGGTGAGGTCTTTCATCTTTTTGGTCGTCGGCACCCCTGCCGCTTCGCAGATGTCGCGCGCACGGGGGCGGCCGATGCCGTAAATGGCGGTTAAACCAATCACTGCATGCTGGTGGTTAGGGATGTTGATTCCGGCAATACGTGCCATGGTTGACTCCTAGGTTCCCGAAGTGTTTAGCCTTGACGCTGCTTGTGGCGCGGATCAGAACAGATCACGCGCACCACACCGTGGCGTCGGATGATTTTGCAATTGCGGCAGATACGCCGAACAGATGCCAATACTTTCATAATGGTTCCTTCTTTTACTTGGCTCGGAAAACAATCCGAGCCCGGGTTAAATCGTAGGGTGTCATTTCTACTGTGACCTTATCGCCGGGCAGAATCTTGATGTAATGCATCCGCATCCGTCCGGAGATATGACCTAACACCACATGGCCGTTTTCTAATTTCACGCGAAAGGTTGCATTTGGAAGGTTCTCAATCACTTCCCCCTGCATCTGAATTGCATCGTCTTTCGCCATCGTTCTGTGTTTTCTCGCTTTTCTTTCGTTTGACTACCGGGCGAAACCGCCCTTGAAATTCGACTTCTTCAGCAGGCTTTCATACTGCTGCGACATCATGTACGCCTGCACCTGAGCCATGAAGTCCATGGTCACCACCACGATAATCAGCAGCGATGTACCTCCGAAATAAAACGGTACGTTCCACTTCAACACCATAAATTCGGGCAACAGACAGACCAGGGTGATGTAGATGGCGCCCACCAGGGTCAGACGCATCAGAATCTTGTCAATAAACCGCGCAGTCTGATCGCCAGGACGAATCCCAGGAATCAACGCGCCAGACTTCTTCAGGTTATCGGCGGTCTCTTTGCTGTTAAACACCAGCGCGGTGTAAAAGAAACAGAAGAAAATGATGGCAGCAGCATACAGCGCAATGTAAAGCGGCTGGCCCGGCGACAACGATGCGGCGATATCACTCAAGAAGCTTCCACCTTCGCCTGAACCGAACCAGGAACTCAAGGTGGCGGGGAACAGAATAATGCTCGAGGCGAAGATGGGAGGAATCACACCCGCCATGTTGAGCTTTAACGGCAGATGCGAGGTCTGACCTGCGTAGACCTTATTGCCCACCTGACGCTTGGCGTAGTTCACCAGAATCTTGCGCTGGCCGCGCTCGACAAAGACCACAAAGGCGGTCACAAGCACGACAAGCACCACAATGATCAGCAGTGCAATCGCACTCATCGATCCAGTGCGAACGAGTTCAAACAGTCCGCCGAGTGCGCTGGGAAGCCCTGCCGCAATACCAGCAAAAATAATGATCGAGATCCCATTGCCAAGACCGCGCTCAGTGATCTGCTCACCAAGCCACATCAGGAACATCGTGCCAGTCACCAGGGAGGTCACCGTGACAAACCGGAACATCAGGCCCGGATCGAGCACTAGACCAGGCTGGGATTCAAGTGCCACCGAAATACCAGTCGCCTGGAAGATCGCCAGAAACACAGTGGCATAGCGGGTGTACTGCGTAATCTTGCGACGACCCGCTTCGCCTTCTTTTTTGATGGCTTCAAGCTGCGGAGAGACCACGGTCATCAACTGCATGATGATCGAGGCAGAAATGTACGGCATGATCCCAAGCGCAAACACGGTGAACCGCGACAAGGCGCCACCGGAGAACATGTTGAACAGTCCAAGAATGCCGCCCGCCTGAGACTTGAACAGCTGCGCCAGCTGATCCGGATCGATCCCGGGCACAGGGATATGTGCCCCAATGCGGTAGACGACCAGGGCCAGCACCAAGAAAATCAGCCGCTTACGCAGGTCTGCGTAACGATCTGTTTTCATTGTCATTGCGTTGGCCATGGTCTTCTTGGTCTTGTTCTATTCGTGAACAGCGACTTAGGCTGCTGCGGGGGCGTCAACGACAACCGAACCACCCGCGGCTTCGATCGCTGCCTTCGCACCGGCCGTAACGCCGAGGCCACGCAAGGTCACCTTGCGGGTGATCTCACCAGACTTAATCACCTTGGCAGCACGCGTCAGTTCGGCCACGATGCCGGCCTGCTTCAGTGCGAGCAGATCGATCTCATCGATGGGCAGGCGCTGGAGGTCCGACAGGCGAACTTCCGCGTTGAACTTTGCAAACGGTGCCTTAAAGCCACGCTTCGGCAGGCGACGATGCAAGGGCATCTGACCGCCCTCGAAGCCCACCTTGTGGAAACCACCCGAGCGGGACTTTTGTCCTTTGTGACCACGACCGGCGGTCTTACCCAGACCGGAACCGATACCGCGACCGACGCGACGCTTGGCGTGCTTGGAACCCTCGGCGGGTGCCAGGGCATTTAAACGCATAGATTTTTCTTCTGACATGGCGATCTCACTCAACGCGAACAAGGTAAGACACCTTGTTGATCATGCCGCGAACCGCTGGGGTATCTTCCAGCACGCGGGTCTGACGAATCTTCTTTAGGCCAAGACCCAGGACCGTCGCGCGATGGGATTCGCGCGTACCGATCGGGCTCTTCACCAGAGTAACTTTGACGGTTTTCTTTTCCATGGATGCTCTTCTTTCCTGATTAGTTCAGGATCTGCTCAACCGACAGGCCACGCTTGTTCGCGATCTCTGCGGGTGTCTGCATATTGCTCAGGCCATTTAACGTTGCCCGAACCATGTTGTAAGGATTGGTCGAGCCGAGGCTCTTGGCCACGACGTCGGTCACCCCTAACACCTCGAAGATCGCGCGCATTGGGCCGCCTGCGATGATGCCGGTTCCCTTTTGTGCGGGCGAGATCATCACGGTTGATGCGCCGTGCTTACCCACCACGCTGTGATGGAAGGTGCCCGCCTTGAGCGGCACTTTCAGCATCTTGCGACGGGCCTCGTCCATTGCCTTTTGAACGGCAACAGGTACCTCGCGGGACTTGCCCTTGCCCATGCCGATGCGGCCATCGCCGTCACCAACAACAGTCAATGCTGCGAAACCAAGAATCCGGCCGCCTTTAACGACCTTGGTCACGCGATTGACTGCAATCATCTTTTCCCGAAGGCCGTCATCACGATCTTCAGTGGTTACTTTTGCTTGCATCTTTGCCATGAGGGTGCTCCGTTATCCTGTTCTCTAGGTCGCGCCGATTAGAACTGCAGTCCGCCTTCGCGGGCTGCCTCGGCCAGGGCCTTCACACGACCGTGGTACTTAAAGCCTGAACGATCGAAGGCGACGCTGGTAATGCCGGCGGCCTTGGCTTTTTCTGCCACGCGCTTGCCTACCAGTGTTGCTGCAGCAACGTTACTGCCGTTGCCGGAGAGGGCCTTGCGGACCTCGGGCTCGACGGTCGACGCCGACACCAGGATCTTCGATCCGCTCGGATCAATGATGCTGGCGTAGATATGAGTATTGGTTCGATGAACCGACAGACGATTGACGCGCAGCTGCGCAATCTTGATTCGTGTCTGTCTGGCGCGACGAAGCCTGCTTTGATTTTTGTCCATGATCGATGTCCTGGTCCGCTTTTTCTGTGTTCGTGTCTTCGGTTATTTCTTCTTGGTCTCTTTGATGATGACCACCTCTTCGGCATACCGCACGCCCTTGCCTTTGTAAGGCTCGGGAGGGCGATAGGCACGTACTTCCGCGGCCACCTGACCCACCTGTTGACGATCGATGCCCTTGATCACAATCTCGGTCTGCGAGGGCGTTTCTGCCTTCACGCCTTTGGGCATCTTGTGAATCACAGGATGTGAAAAACCAAGGGAAAGGTTCAGTGCTTCGCCTTGGGCCTGGGCACGATATCCCACGCCAACCAGCGTGAGCTTGCGCTCAAAGCCTTTGGACACGCCCTGGACCATATTGGCCACGAGCGCGCGCATGGTGCCGCTCATCGCCTTGGCGTGGCGCGAGCTATCGGCCGCAGCGAATGTCAAAGCGCCTTGATCCAGTTTGATCTCAACGTCGCCCTTGAGCACCTGAGTCAGCGAACCGAGCGGTCCTTTGACCGTGATCGACCCGGGGGTGATCGTCGCTTCAGTGCCAGACGGCAGCGTGACGGGGTATTTAGCAATACGTGACATGTTGGTCTCGCTCCTGTTAGGCCACGATGCCAATGACTTCGCCGCCCACGCCCGTAGCGCGTGCCTTGCGATCGGTCATCAGACCCCGTGGCGTGGAGACAATCGCCACTCCCAGACCATTCATGACGGTCGGAAGCTGGTGACGGTTACGGTAGATACGCAGACCGGGGCGGCTCACCCGCTCGATCTTTTCGATCACGGGACGACCGGCGTGGTACTTCAGGCCAATCTCGAGATCTGCTTTCGCGCCAGCCTGATGCACATTGAAATGCTCAATGTAGCCTTCGTCTTTCAGCAGCGAAGCGATTGCGATTTTTAGTTTTGACGCCGGCATTGCCACAGAGGGCTTCTCCACCCGCTGTGCAGTGCGAATACGGGTAAACATATCGGCGATGGGATCACTCATGCTCATAGTCTTGTTCCCTTCTTACCAGCTGGCCTTGGTCACGCCAGGCACCTCACCACGGAACGCGATCCCACGGATCTTCGCCCGGGCAAGCCCAAACATACGGAACGTGCCGCGAGGACGGCCCGTGAGTTCACAGCGGTTACGCAGCCGGGTAGGGCTGGAATTGCGCGGCAGCTTCTGCAGTGCCAGGCGCGCTTCGTAACGCTCTTCTTCAGTCTTCGACTGGTCATTGATAACGGCCTGCAGCGCAGCGCGCTTCGCGGCGTATTTCTTGACCAACATTTCGCGCTTTTTCTCGCGATTGATAAGTGACAGCTTAGCCATGAGGTTCCTCAGTGCCTGATTAATTGCGGAAGGGGAAACGGAAAGCGGTCAACAATGCCTTCGCTTCCTCGTCGCTTTTTGCGGTGGTGGTGATGCTGATGTTCAGACCGCGCAGCGTGTCCACCTTGTCGTATTCGATCTCGGGGAAAATGATCTGCTCTTTCACACCGATGTTGTAGTTGCCACGACCATCAAATGCCTTGCCGGAGATGCCGCGGAAGTCGCGAACACGGGGCAGAGCGATGGTGATAAAACGATCCAGGAATTCGTACATTCTGGAGCCACGCAGCGTGACCATGCAGCCAATGGGATAGCCTTCACGAATCTTGAAGCCGGCAATCGCCTTACGGGCCTTGGTCACAACAGGCTTTTGACCTGCGATCTTGGTCATGTCACCCACGGCATGCTCGATTATTTTCTTATCGGCAACGGCCTCGGACAGGCCCATATTCAGGGTGATCTTGGTCAGACGGGGCACTTCCATGATGCTCTTGTAACCAAACTTGGTCGTGAGCTCAGGAACAATTTTTTCCCGGTAATGTGCTTGCAAACGCGCCATGATGATAGGTTCCTAAAGCGTTATGCCAATGAGGGAGTCGGAATCGGCTGGCCGTTCGACTTGAAGATACGAACCTTCTTGCCATCCTGCTCAATCTTGATACCAACACGGTCGGCCTTTTGGGTCGCCGGATTGAAGATCGCGACGTTGGATTGATCAATCGGCATGGCCTTGTCCACGATGCCACCAGTGGTGTTTTTCATCGGGTTAGGACGGGTGTGCTTTTTCACCATGTTCACGCCCTCGATCAGAAGATGCTCGGGGCCAACACGGTGCGACACGATGCCCCGCTTGCCTTTATCTTTTCCTGTGATGACGATGACTTCGTCACCCTTACGAATTTTGTTCATCGGTTTATTCTCCGCCGACTAGATCAGCACACTGAGTTAAATGACCTCGGGGGCCAACGACACGATCTTCATGAACCGCTCAGTCCGCAGCTCGCGGGTGACGGGTCCGAAAATACGCGTGCCAATCGGCTCGAGTTTGGCGTTCAGCAACACAGCTGCATTGCCATCAAACTTAATCAGCGAGCCATCGGGGCGACGCACACCCTTTGCGGTGCGCACGACCACGGCGTTATAGATCTCGCCTTTTTTGACACGGCCACGCGGGGCAGCATCTTTGATACTCACCTTGATGACATCGCCAACGCCGGCATAACGACGCTTCGAACCACCAAGCACTTTGATACACATGACTGAACGCGCACCGGTGTTATCGGCGACGTCCAGACGCGATTGCATCTGAATCATGATTTTTTCTTCCCAACTTAGCCCCACTTGACCCGCGTCATCTGCGAGTACCCTGCGGCCAGTCTTGGTCCCGTATTCATCGGGGTGACACACCAGGCAGTCTTCCCACGCGAGGAACTCGCGCAACAACCCTGCCCACCTATTTACTGCTGAAAAGCCCTCAAGTATAACTCGAAAGATCCGTAACTACCAAATCTTTCGTTATCCGGCAGGCCAGGCCCGCCGGGGTCCTGCTTAGATCACCACCGCCTCGGCAATCCGACGGGTCACCGCCCAGGCCTTGGTCTTCGAGATGGGGCGGGTCTCAGAGATCTCGACCACGTCGCCGACCTTCAGGCCGTTGTCTTCCACGTGGGCGTGATACTTCTTGGACTTCGCCACGATCTTGCCGTAGAGCGGGTGCTTGACCTTGCGCTCGACCAGAACCGTCACGGTCTTATTCATCTTGTCGCTAACCACGCGGCCCACCAGGGTGCGCTTTAAGGCAGCTTTCTCTTGGGATGCGGCGTTCATGCTGCCTTCCTTTCGCGGATCAGGGTCTTCACCCGGGCAATGTCGCGACGGACCTGGGTCAGCTGGGCTGTGTTGGCCAGCTGCTGGGTCGCGTGCTGCATGCGCAGGTTGAAGTGGGCGCGCAGCAACTCTTCCATTTCTTTGGCGAGTGCCGCGTCGTCTTTGGTTCGTAATTCAGAAGCTTTCATTCGTCTCTCCAGGGTCGATTAACGGCCGGGCTGACGGGTGACAAAAGTCACCGACAGGGGCAGTTTGGCCGCGGCAAGACGGAACGCCTCGCGGGCCAGCGCTTCATCAACGCCATCCATTTCGTAGAGCACTTTGCCGGGCTGGATTTCTGCCACGTAGTACTCCGGGTTTCCTTTACCGTTACCCATACGGACTTCGGCGGGTTTGATCGAGATGGGCTTGTCCGGAAAAATACGAATCCAGATACGTCCACCCCGTTTGATGTGACGGGTCATGGCACGACGAGCCGCCTCGATCTGGCGAGCAGTAATACGGCCACGGGCCGTCGCCTTTAAGCCGAACTCACCAAAAGAGACGTCGGCACCACGGGTTGCCAGGCCAGTGTTACGGCCTTTTTGCTCTTTGCGATATTTGCGACGTGCAGGTTGCAACATAGGAGGCCTCGAGAATTAAGACGCCGGCTTGTCAGCCTCTGGGGCTGCTGCCTTGCGTACACGTTTAACAGGTTTTTTAGCATCCGCATCTCCTGCTGGCGCAGCGTCAGCTGCCTCACGGGGTTTGCGGGCTGCGGGGGCGCGACGAGGCTTACGCTCTTCACGCTCTTTCACTTCTGGCTCGGCCACAACAGGCGCATCGGTACGACCAAGGGTGTCGCCCTTGTAGACCCAGACCTTGATCCCGATGATGCCGTAGGTGGTCTCGGCTTCTGACGTGGCGTAGTCGATATCCGCGCGCAGAGTATGCAGCGGCACACGGCCTTCGCGATACCACTCACGACGAGCAATTTCAGCACCGTTGAGACGACCCGAGCTCATGATCTTGATGCCCTGGGCACCCAGGCGCATTGCATTTTGCATCGCGCGCTTCATCGCACGACGGAACATGATCCGCTTCTCAAGCTGCTGGGCAATGCCGTCAGCGATTAGCTGGGCATCAATCTCAGGCTTGCGAATCTCTTCAATGTTCACATGCACAGGAACGCCCATCATGCCAGCGAGCTGTGACTTCAGATTTTCAATGTCTTCGCCCTTCTTGCCGATCACCACGCCAGGACGGGCGCTATAAATAGTGATACGGGCGTTCTTGGCAGGACGCTCGATCAGGACGCGGCCAACAGCCGCCGACTTCAGGCGACCGCGAAGGAATTCGCGGACCTTGATGTCCTCGTTGAGCATGCGACCAAAATCGCGATGGTTGGCAAACCAGCGGGACGCCCAGTTACGGGAGACCGCAAGTCGAAAGCCGGTGGGGTGGATTTTCTGGCCCATAGTTTTCCTTGTCTCGCTTCTCGATGTGCGCTTAGTTACCGACCGTGATCGAAATATGGCAGCTCGGTTTTTCAATCCGAACGCCACGGCCCTTCGCGCGCGCATCAAAACGACGCAATTTGGTTCCCCGTTCGACCGTGATGGTCTTCACCTTCAGTTCGTCGATATCCGCGCCGTCATTGTGCTCAGCATTGGCAATTGCAGACTCCAATACTTTTTTCACAATCGTGGCCGCTTTTTTCGGCGTAAAGGTCAGGGTGTTGAGCGCCTGCTCAACGGACTTTCCGCGGATCATGTCTGCCACCAGTCGACCCTTTTGAGCCGAGAGACGGACGCCGCGGAGTACTGCTCGAGTTTCAATTGCCATGATGTTAGCTCTCTGATTCTTCTCGCCGTTATTTCTTCACGGCTTTCTTGTCGGCTGCGTGACCCTTAAACGTGCGGGTCAGCGCGAACTCGCCAAGCTTGTGGCCCACCATGTTGTCGGTCACATAGACCGGCACATGCTGTTTGCCGTTGTGAACAGCAATCGTCAGACCCACGAACTCAGGAAGAATCGTGGAGCGACGGGACCAGGTTTTAATCGGACGCTTATCGTTGGTCGACGATGACTTCTCAACCTTCTTGAGAAGATGGTCATCAACGAAGGGGCCTTTTTTCGTGGAACGTGACATATTCTGTTAACCCTTATTCGCGTTACTTACGCTTGTGTCGGCTGGTCACGATCATGGAGGTCGTGCGCTTATTACGGCGTGTCTTGTAGCCCTTGGTTGGTGTACCCCATGGGCTGACCGGCACGCGTGCCTCACCAGTACGTCCTTCACCACCACCATGCGGGTGATCGACTGGGTTCATGGCCACACCACGAACCGTCGGACGAATACCACGCCAACGGATTGCACCGGCTTTACCAAACTGACGCAGGTTGTGCTCTTCATTGCCAACCTCGCCAATCGTGGCGCGGCACTCAATGTGAACACGACGAATCTCGCCAGAGCGCAGACGAACCTGCGCGTAGGTGCCTTCCCGTGCGAGCAGCTGGGCAGAGCCCCCTGCAGAACGCGCAAGCTGCGCACCCTTCCCGGGGAGCATTTCAATGCAGTGAATAGTCGAACCCACCGGGATGTTACGCAAAGGCAATGTGTTCCCTGCGCGAATCGGTGCCTCACTACCGCTCATAAGCGTCTGGCCCACGGCGACGCCTTTGGGCGCAATGATGTAGCGACGCTCACCATCGGCGTAACAGAGCAGCACGATATGGGCGCTGCGGTTCGGGTCGTACTCGATCCGCTCCACTTTTGCCGGGATGCCGTCTTTGTCATTGCGACGAAAATCGATGACACGGTAATGCTGCTTGTGACCACCGCCGCGATGACGCGTGGTGATATGGCCGTTGTTGTTACGACCTGCCGTTTTGCTCTGAGGCTCGACCAGCGCGTCGAAAGGACGGCCTTTGTAGAGGTCAGGGCTCGTCACGCGAACAACGGCGCGACGTCCTGGCGATGTTGGTTTGAGTTTAACGATCGGCATGATTAGGCTGCCTCCCCGCCAAAGTTAATTTCCTGGCCCTGAGCGAGACAGACATAGGCTTTACGGACATTGCGACGACGCCCTTCGGTGCGGCCAAAACGCTTGACCTTCCCTTTGGCGTTCAGGACGCGAACCGAATCCACTTTGACCTTGAACATCAGTTCAACAGCGGCCTTGATTTCAGGCTTCGTGGCATCGGGAACGACACGGAACGCCACCTGATTATTGCGCTCAGCAATCGCAGTGCTTTTTTCAGAAATAATCGGTGCCAACAGCACCTTCATGAGACGCTCTTGGTTCATGACAGCATCTCCTCTACGCGAGCCAGTGCACTGCGCGTGATCAGCACGCGATCAAAGTAGACCAGCGATACGGGATCGGTGTACTCGGGCTCGACAATCGCGATGCTCTGCAGATTGCGTGTCGCCAGGTGCAGCGTCTCATCAAAGCTATCGGTGATCAGCAGCACAGAGTCCAGACCCATTTGTTTCAGTTTAGAGGCCACGAGTTTGGTCTTCGGGGCTTCCACTTCGAACTTCTCCACGACCGCAACACGTCCTTCGCGGGCCAACTGCGAGAGGATCGAGCGGACACCCGCGCGATACATCTTCTTGTTGACCTTGTGCGAGAAGTTCTCGTCAGGCGAGTTCGGGAAAATCTTGCCACCACCACGCCAGAGCGGGCTTGACGCACGGCCCACACGCGCACGACCGGTGCCCTTTTGGCGCCAAGGTTTGCGAGTGGACTTGTTGACTTCGCTACGATCTTTCTGAGCACGATTGGCGCTACGGGCATTGGCCTGGTAGGCGACAACCACCTGATGAATCAGGGGCTCGTTGTAGTCACGATTAAAGACCGTGTCGTTTGCGGAAACGGTGCCAGAGGCTTGACCCGCTTCATTTAAAAGTTTCAGTTCCATGTGATCTGCCCCTTATGCCTTTGCAGCGCCGCCGGCGCCTGCACGAACTGCGGGGCGAACGATGACATTGCCACCCTTCGAACCAGGAACTGCGCCTTTCACGAGGAGCAGCTGACGCGTCTCGTCCACACGAGCGATCTCGAGGTTCTGAACGGTGCGCTTGAGCACGCCGTCATGACCCGCCATCCGCTTACCCGGGAAGACGCGACCAGGATCCTGCGCCATACCGATCGAACCCGGCACGTTGTGCGAACGCGAGTTACCGTGCGAGGCGCGGCCCGAGTTGAAGTTGTGGCGCTTGATCGTGCCGGTGAAGCCCTTACCCTGCGTGGTTCCAGTGACGTCGACCTTTTGGCCGGGCTGGAAAATCGCAGCATTGATCACTTCGCCCTGCTTGAGCGAGGCGAGTTGGTCTTCAGCGACAGTAAATTCTTTGAGAACAGCGGCAGCCTGGGCACCGGCTTTGGCAAGGTGACCCGCCAGAGGTTTGGTGATCCGATTGGCGCGCTTGGTGCCGTAGGCAACCTGCACAGCACAATAGCCGTCTGTGTCGGCGTTCTTAATTTGGGTCACGCGGTTGTTAGACACGTCAATTACGGTCACCGGCACTGTATCGCCGTCGTCCGTAAAAATACGGGTCATCCCAACCTTGCGACCGAGCAGTCCAAGGCTCATTTTTTCTCCGATCCCAGCTACGATTGGCCAGGGCTAATCATCAATATTCTTCCCCGGAATTCGGGAAAGCCTTACATTTTAATCGAATTAGCGGCCGCCAATCAAGGGGGCCTGCCTAATCGATTACTGCAGCTTAATCTCCACATCCACGCCAGCGGGCAGATCCAGCTTCATCAGGGCGTCCACCGTCTTATCGGTGGGGTCCACGATGTCCATCAGACGCTGATGGGTACGGATCTCGAGCTGGTCCCGCGACGTCTTGTTCACGTGCGGGCTGCGCAGCAGGTCAAACCGTTTGATGGACGTCGGCAGCGGAACCGGGCCCCGAACCACAGCACCGGTGCGCTTGGCGGTATCCACGATCTCCAGTGCCGACTGGTCAATCAGTTTGTAATCAAAGGCCTTAAGCCGGATACGAATCTTTTGCTGCATGGTCTTACTCTCCAAAGAGCGAATAAAGAACGAAAAAGGAATTACTCAATCACTTTAGCGACGACGCCTGCGCCGACGGTACGGCCACCCTCACGGATAGCAAACCGCAGACCCTGCTCCATCGCGATCGGGGCAATCAAAGCCACCGTGATCTTCACGTTATCGCCAGG